>OJNQ01002993.1_pt1 | contig 10360 bp, 7 predicted proteins | sample 1597621 | NCBI WGS metagenome assembly OJNQ01 (sample SAMEA2452137, study PRJEB22498) | human gut metagenome | reverse complement strand
CTCTAGTTCGCCCACCTGTGTAGCTCCGTCAGCCATGTCAATGGAAAGCAGCACCCCGTTCTGCTCCATCACATGGAACATCTGCATCATTTCCTCACAGTTCAATCTTACACGTCCCTCTTTGAGCAACAAACGCTGTGCTGGAATCTTAATCCCCTTGAATCCCCGTGCAATAAGCTGACGCGCCTGATCCAGATATCCCGGCTTACGGAACTCACACATTCCGCATACAAAGAAACGGTCGGGATAACGGGCCGCAACCTCCGCCAAATAATCATTCTGAAAACCGTCAATAAACTCTTGTGTCACCACAGCCGCAGACACCTGCGCATAGTCCATATTAGATAAGAACACTTCGGCACTGTTTACTCCATCGGTCATGAACGGGGGAAGCATCTGTCTCACTTCCCCCATGAACAATGACCTTCCATTCTCCAAGGTGCGGATAGGAAGTCCCTCAACCACCGTATCCTGCTTTAACCACAAATGAGAATGTGCATCGATTATTATAAACCCCATATACAAATTCTTCCTTTAAGAGTTAGCCCAACTTACACGGAACTGGTCACCGATAATTTCACGCACTTCACGCACCAAAGTTTCATCCATCGGTTCCTCTATGTAAGCCACATTCTTCTTCACATTCTGCGGATTGGCCGTACTGAACAATGTCGTAGCAATGCGCGGATTGCTCACAGCATACTGCATGGCCAGTTTTTCTATCGGATAATTCTTACTCTTACAATGCTCCATAGCCTTTCGGCAAGCCTCTACCAACGGCTGAGGAGCCGGATGCCATGACGGTACACCTCTTTCGGTCAGCAATCCCATAGACAATGGAGAGGCACTGATCACCCCAATACCTTTCGATTCAAAATAGTCCAGAAAATCGACCAGCTTGTCATCGCACAAGCAATAATGACAGAAGTTCAGCACCGACTCTACCGTTCCTGCCGGCGAATGGTCAATCACCCATTTCAAATTCTCCAGTTGCAGGTCGGTGATACCCACATGACCTACTATCCCTTTCTCTCTTAACTCCACCAAAGCCGGCAAAGTCTCATTAACCACCTGATTCAAGTCGGCAAACTCAATGTCGTGCACATTAATCAGGTCGATATAGTCCACATGCAGGCGTTCCATACTCTCGTACACGCTCTCCGTAGCCCGCTTCCCAGAATAATCCCAGGTATTTACCCCGTCTTTTCCATAACGTCCTACCTTCGTAGAGAGATAATACTTTTCGCGAGGAATCTCCTTCAAAGCCTTTCCTAATGCCGTTTCAGCCTTATAATGTCCATAATAAGGAGACACATCGATAAAATTCATCCCCAAATCAATGGCGGTAAACACCGCTTCCAATCCTTCTTTTTCTTTAATGTCATGGAAAACTCCCCCCAAAGAAGAAGCTCCGAAACTCAAAGAGGATACCTTCATCCCCGTCTTTCCTATTTCATGGTATTCCATAGTGATAACTTTTTAAGATTCATACAAATAAAACATACGCTCCATCAACTGCCATTTCTCGGCAGAGCTGCTTCCCGGCACGCATTCCTGAAAACGTGCCACATAATCTTCCCACTCTGCTTGTCTGGGCAACTGTGCCAGGCGTTTCATCGCGCTATCCCAGTCAAAATCAAGCGGTGTTTCCACAATCATGAACAGCTTGCAGCCTACGATATAGATTTCCATTTCCAGTATCCCCACTGAACGGATTCCTGCCCGAATTTCCGGCCAGGCTTCTTCACGACTATGTATCTTCCGGTATTCCGCTATCAGTTCCGGGTTGTTTTTCAAATCCAATGCCTGACAATATCGCTTGACGGGCATACCGTACTCTTTTACTCTATATCCTTCCATCTTATTACATATTTAATTATTTCGTGATTCTCAATACGGGAGCAATCTGATTCAACGGCTGCGCAGGGAGCGTAACCGACAAGCCTTCGGCAGTACGGACAAAATCGACTTTTCCGTATCCCAATAATTCTACCTTACGAATCTTTCCTTCATAAAGTTTACTGTCTGCAGCCAATGACTTGATGTTCACCTTTCCGTCTGCCGGCCATGCCAGTACAGTAGCATACAAATACTTCGGAGTCTGTGTGAAACGGATTTCCTTTGCTCCTGCCTGACTGTAAGAACCTTCATTGAATCCCTGAGCATTGAGCGGAATATCTTCTTCCGCAATCGGACCTTCCCCGAACACTGCCCACGGACGGGTATCATAAATAGCTTCCTTGTTAATGTTCATCCATGCCCCAAATTCATTCAGGATCTTCTCTTCTTTTTCATCGAAAGTTCCATCTGCACGCAGAGGTACGCTCAGCAACAGATTTCCATTCTTGCTCACAATGTCTACCAACAGTTTAGCTACGTATGCCGCTGATTTATATTCGTTTTTCTCGTAAATAGACGTATTGTAATGCCATCCACCAATGCAGGAGCATGACTGCCACGGCTGATCGATAATTTTATTGGGAGCACCACGTTCTACATCCCACACCAAGGCTTTTCGCTGATTTTCATCAAGAATCTTACCAAACATCACCGCTTCCAGTTTCCCTTTGTGAGTAGCCATATTGTGGTTGTAGAAATGAGCCGCAATCTTCAATCCCGCGTCACTCACCGGATAGAAAGGTGCTACTGTCACATCAAAATACAGCAAATCGGGGTTATAGCGATTGATCACATCGAGTGTACGGTTATAGAAGTTTGTACAATATTCCTGGCTCGGTACACAAACTCCATTGCCCCAAGCCCACTGGCGGTGAATCATTCCGTTGTCCCAGCTGTTTTCACTCAACGGATGGTTCTGTGCATACAAATCCTGCGGATCGTATCCTTCCCACCATTTTCCTTTTCCGTCTGCTCTGGTCAGTTTTCCATCGTATGGAATTCCTCTCTTCGGACCTTTCGTGTCATGACGCTGAGAAGGTTCATACCAGCTCCACGCATGGTCGGCATGCAAGCTGACTCCAAAATACAATCCGTATTTTCTTGCCGCTTTTTCCCATCCGGCCAGAATATCTTTCTTCGGCCCCATATTCACTGAATTCCAGGGCTGATACTTGCTGTCCCATAAGTCCATATTGTCATGATGATTACCCAAAGCAAAAAAGTACTGGGCACCTATTTTCTTATAAAAGGCTACCAGCTTGTCCGGGTCCCAGTTTTCCGCCTTCCACAAGGGAATAATATCCTTGAAACCCACTTCCGACGGGTGTCCGTAGTGCTTTACATGATATTCATATTCACGAGTCCCCTCCATATACATGGAACGGGCCATCCAGTCGCCTGAACCTTCCACACACTGCGGTCCCCAATGGGCCCATATACCAAATTTCACGTTACGGAACCATTCCGGCACCTGATAGTTTTCCAACGAACTCCATGTGGGTTCGAACTTTCCTTTCATCATCGGTTCATCCTGTTCCGATACTGGTACCTGATAAGTCTGTGCCGACAATCCAGCCATGGATAAAAATAAAGAGGCGAATATAAGTTTTGCTTTCATAAGTATTATTCTGATTGTGTTTTTACAAAAACAAATGTACGGAGAAGTTTAAACAAGGGATAGGATTAAACTGAGCGTTTATAGGTCAATATCGACAAAACAAAAGAGTTTAATGAGATTCAATGTGATTATATCGATTTTTATTGACAAATATCGATTATTGAAGGAAGCACTCGGAAAAGAAAAAATAATCATGTAATTTTAGGGCGAAAAAGAATTGCTTATGAACTTGCAAGTAGAACAAATGCATCCACTCGTCCTGAATGTGGGACTGGCTATACATAATGCGGACTGGAACTGGAAAAACGTAAACAGTCCGTTTACACGCTTATATTATATCACAGAAGGTACTGCACAAATAGAATTACCCGACGGAATACATACTCTATATCCGCATCACATGTATTTTATTCCATCATTTACGGTACATACCAATATCTGCGATTCACATTTCGAGCACTACTACTTACATATTTATGAAGATCACTACTCAGAAGACGACTGGCTGGAACACTGGAAGTTCCCGTTAGAAATAGAGGCAAGCCCACTTGATTTATCTCTTTTCCAGCGCTTGTGTGAAATCAATCCACACATGAATCTTCAGAAATCAGACCCGACAACCTATGACAACAATCCTACACTCATGAGAAATCTACTTAGAAACAGGCAACGAGCCTTCTGTGACAAAGTAGAATCAAGAGGTATTGTGCTGCAACTGTTGTCGCATTTCCTAAAATATGCGCAGCCTAAGAATGAAATGGAAGACAACCGAATTGCCAAGGCTGTGCGCTATATCCATAAACATATTGCGGAAGAAATTGAGCTGGAAAAACTCGCGGAAATTTCTTGTCTTTCCAAAGACCACTTTATCCGACTGTTCAAAAAAGGAATGGGCACCACTCCGTTACAATATGTCAATCAAAAAAAGATAGAAAAAGCTCAATTGCTTTTACTTACTGAAGAACTAGCTGTTAAAGAAATTGCATTTCGACTGGCATTTGAGGATTATTCTTATTTCAACCGGCTGTTCAAAAAAATAACCGGCGTAACTCCACAAGAATACCGCCGGTTATATTAATTCACATTTACTGATTGATTCAATGTTTCATTTGAACTTTCATCACAAATCCCCCACGCGGCAGACAGTACACCTCATGTATAGCTTTCTTCAAGCCAGAGAGCATCTGTATATCAAACTGATTACGTTCTTTTCCATCGGCATACAAAGTGATCTCTTTGACGGGCTTCTGAATAAAACTCAAATCTACAGCAAGCGATTTCTTCTCGTTCGTTCCGTTCAGGCCGGCAATATACCAGCAATCACCACTCTTCCGGGCAAGCACCACATAGCTGGAAGGATAACCGCTCAGCAATTTCGTATCGTCCCAAACGGTGGGAAGTGAAGAGATAAACGAACGTACTTCAGCAGGTTGGGCATGGTATCCTTCGGGACGGCCGGCCAAATGCTGCAAAGCAGATTCAAATGCAACCAGCAGAGCCAGTTCATGCCCGTTCGAAGTGATATGCGGATGCTGAGAATCCGTAAAAGTGCAAGGAGTATAGTCCATCGGACCCACTACATTACGCGTAAAAGGCAGTGTACAGTTATGCCATGCCGCACTGTCGGTCAGTGTTTCCTTATTATTATACCATTCTGCTCCATATACTCCTTCCACCGACATTATATGAGGATAGGTGCGCTGCCAGCCTCGCGGAATAGGAGCTCCATGAAAGTTTACCATCAGATGATATTTGGCTGCATCTTCCAGAATGTCTACAAAATAATTCATCGTAGATATGCTGTCCTGGCTGAAGAAATCTACTTTTATTCCTTTCACACCCATGGACTCAAGCCAGGCAAATTCTTTCTGACGCATTTTCGGCTTGTTCAAACGATACAAAGGACTGAACGCACACCACGCGGTGGAAGAATTATACCATAACAAAGGAGCAATATTCTTCTGTTTTGCATAAGCCAAGGCATCTTCCACATTGCCGCCGTTCCCCATTTCGTCCCATTCCGCATCAATCAACATGTAAGGAAGATGAAAATCTGCCGCAAAATCAATATACTTCTTTATCAGCTGATAATCTCTTGAACCGTGATTATAAGCCCAGTAAATCCAGGAAACGACTCCCGGCTTAATCCAGGAAACATCGCTCAGCCGACAAGGCTCACTGACGTCTGTCGCTAAAGTGGACTCTACCACATCGGCCAGAGAACCGATAATGGCCACGCGCCAAGGCGAACACCATCTACCGGAAGCTTTGGTCGGTTCTGCCATCTCCACTTTATAGGTCGACTCATTAGCAGCATTGTTCAGCCAGGAACCACAGTTACCTTTCGCGACATTCGCTTCTGAGATAAGGGTAAAAACAGAATCTGCCACTTCAAACAGAGCCGGGAATCCCCATTGTCCTGTAGTATATCCTTGCACACGACCTTTATTTTTCAAATAGAAGTCTTCATAGGCCTGGTTCAACTTCTGTGTCCATCGGGTAATTCCTTCCTGAAAGACAAAAGCTGTATTTTCATCGGTCACACATATCTCTTTTGTCGGCTGAGGAAACACATAGCGGAAAGCAATACCGTCATCGTACACCCGAAATTCCAAATCCAGCGATACATTCTGGCCGTTCTTGAAATGAAATATCTGCTGGTTTCCCTCGTTCGTACAATGGCGGCGTTTACCTGTTATCATGGTATAATCCTCACGTACAGGAGTCACGGCGGAAGAAGACACATAATTAAATTCGTCTCCGGATGTACGCTGAAGTTGAATCCCCAGATTCTTTAACTGAACTACCGAAATCGAAGCATCACCTTTCTTATAAATCACACGCAATCCTTTCGCAGGATTATCCCAGCTCACTCCTATTTTCTTATTAGGAGAGTATAAACTCTCATCTGCTTTCACAGTTATACCGGAAAAGAATACACATACGAAAAGAAGGCATGCTTTCCATGAATTAGAAATTAATTGTCTGTACATAGTTGTTTATTCGTTTTTATTGGATTACAAAATTATCCGTTCTTTCAGGAAACAAATTGCATAAAACCGTTTTATACAGGACAATATCGATATATAAAGGGAACCTAAACAATTTTTGCCCGCAAAAAGTTCTTACGACATGCTGAAAAAGCGACTTTTTACACAGACTTGTGCCCTTTAACAAAACAGGACAATATGCAACAGAGCTTGATAAAGAGGAGATAACAATATAATTTTATATAAAACTTCCCCCAAAAGCGAGGAATCGAGGAAAAACTTTCTACTTTTGCAACTTATAATTAAAAGAACTCATTTGCAGATGAAAATAAAGTTTTTGCCATTGATTGCAGTACTCTTTGCTGCAACATCTATAATGACATCGTGTTTGGACAATGATGTAGAACAGATTACGTATACATCTGAAACCAGTATTACGGGATTCTCTCTGGGGACATTGCACATTGACCGTGTAGGAAAAGATAAGGACGGGAAAGATAGTGCATACGTAGATACACTTGATTGTTCTAACTATCCATTTACCATTAACCAGTTAACAAGAGAAATTGAAAATAAAGACTCTCTTCCTTATGGTACCCATATTGATAAGGTAATAACCAACGTGACTTACGATGCTGGTATATTAGTTTATAAACCCAAAGGTGCAGAGAAAGACACATTGTGGACTTCTACAGATTCTATCGACTTTTCAGGAGACACATATTGTACTTCAACAAATAAAAATTCTCCCATTGAATTTAAAGTATGGGCTTACAGCAATGCCATCGGACAAGCCTACAAAGTAAAAATTAACGTACATCAGCAAGTTCCTGACACTATCGCATGGAAGAAATTTGATAATTCATTCAGCAACAGAAACTTAAGCAAGCAGAAAGCTGTATATGCCAATGGAAAAGTGTATGTATTCGGGGAAAATGCAGGTTCCCATATTGAATACTCAGATGTTTCAGATGACAATCCTAAACCCTGGGTAAAAATTACAGACAATGTACCTGCAGACATCGATACTTATTCTGCCACTGCATGTGCAGGATACATCTATTTCCTGGCAGGAACTAATAAGCAACTTTACAAACTGGATGTAAATAGCAATGAAATTACTTCTGTAGGCACAGAAACATTTGAAATGCTGATAGGAGGAAATGACATAAAAAGTGAACTTTACGCTGTAAAAGAGGGGGAAAAAGGTAGAAAAAGTGGTATATATAAAGAAAATACATGGACAGAAGATGCCACCCCATTCACACTGTTCCCGGCAGGTAAACCTTTCTTCTCCAATACAACTACTGCGTCTTACAACAGCGATATTACCACAACAATAGCACTCTGCAATAGTACTACTGCTAATGATACGGCAGCATTGGTATTCAATCGTATATCAAGTGACAACAAATGGGAAAAAAGAATGCAGAACCTGCCGCTTCCTAATTTGGAAAATGTCACCATGATTTACTATGACGGAAAGTTGTATGCTTTCGGTGGTGGTTACGGAGGAATCAAGCCTTTCAGTCAGTTCTATTGCTCTACCGACAACGGACTTTGCTGGAGACCTGTAACTGAATGTATGGCCTTCCCGTCAGAATTCGGTACACTTTATACTACACACCATAGTAATTACTCATGTGCCGTAACTCCGAAACTGGAGAACGGAACATCCAGAGGTAACTTTATCTGGATTGTATGGGAAGATGGAAGCATCTCTCGAGGACGCATCAACCGATTGGGATTTACGCCTAAATGGTAATCTAAAAAAATTGAAAAACAACAAGCTATGCTATATAAGGACCAAATAGACAAGAACCGGATACCGGCACACATTGCCATCATCATGGATGGCAACGGACGATGGGCCAAACAGCAGGGACACGCCCGTACTTTCGGACACCAGGCTGGCGCTGAGACCGTACATGTCATTGCGGAAGAAGCCGCACGGCTAGGCGTGAAATATCTGACTCTTTATACATTCTCTACTGAAAACTGGAATCGTCCGGTAGACGAAGTAGCCGCCTTGATGAGTTTGCTCATGGACTCCATTGAAGAAGAAACCTTCATGAAGAACAACATCAGCTTCCGCATCATCGGTGAAACAGAAAAATTGCCGGAAAACGTACTTGCACGACTGAACAAATGTATCGAACGTACATCAAAGAACACGGGAATGTGTCTGACATTAGCATTAAGCTATTCTTCTAAATGGGAAATCACGGAAGCTGTCAAAAAAATTGCCCGCAAAGTGAAGGAAGGAAACCTTTCTCCCGAAGAAATTACAGACCAGACCATCGACCGATGCCTGGCCACTCATTATATGCCCGACCCGGACTTGTTAATCAGAACAGGCGGTGAAATCCGTCTGAGCAACTACCTGCTCTGGCAGTGCGCCTACGCGGAACTGTATTTCTGTGACACTTTCTGGCCGGACTTCAAGGCCGAAGAATTATGTAAGGCTATTTGTGACTTTCAAAAAAGAGAACGCCGATTCGGCAAAACCAGTGAACAAATTTAACAAAGAACAATGCAAAACCGTTTTTCACTTCTTCTATTGATTGCTGCATGTCTTTCATCTGCTCCAATGGGGGGATATGCACAGGACAATAATACAACTGAACAAAGCGATAAGCCAGTTATCCTTTACAACGGAACACCTAAAAAATATGAAATCGCCGACATCAAGGTCAGCGGAGTAAAGAACTATGAGGATTATGTCCTGATAGGTATTTCCGGCTTGGCTGTCGGACAAACTATTACCGTACCGGGAGATGACATCACTTCGGCCGTAAAAAGATACTGGCGTCATGGCTTGTTCTCTGACGTGAAAATCACCGCAGATAAGATTGTAGATAATAAAATCTACCTGTCTATCCAGCTGACACAGCGTCCACGTATTACCGACATCGTGATTCACGGTGTGAAGAAGAGTGAACGTGAGGATTTGCAGGCTAAACTGGGTATGGCCAAAGGTACACAGGTTACACCGAACTTGATTGACCGTGCCAAGATTTTGATCAAGAAGCATTTTGACGAGAAAGGTTTCAAGAATGCGGAAGTAAACATCATTGAACGCGAGGACCCGGAAAACAAGGAACAGGTATATGTAGATGTGAACATTGACAAGAAGGCTAAAGTCAAAGTCCACCAGATTACCATTGACGGGAACGAGGTGCTGACTGACAAGAAGTTGAAGCGTGTCATGAAGAAGACCAACGAAAAAGGTAAACTGATCAACCTTTTCCGTGCCAAGAAGTTCATCAATGAACGTTACGAAGAAGACAAACAGAAAATCATCGATAAATATAACGAGCTGGGTTACCGTGACGCACAGATTGTAGTAGACAGTGTATCGCCATACGATGAAAAGACGGTAGATGTCTACATGAAAATCTACGAAGGACAGAAATATTACCTTCGTGACATCACCTGGGTAGGTAACACAGTATATCCTTCCGACCTGTTGAACGAACAGCTCCGCATGAAACGCGGTGATGTATATAACCAGAAGTTGCTGAACGACCGTATCTCTAACGATGAAGATGCAATCGGTAACAACTACTATAACCGCGGATATGTGTTCTACCGCCTCGATCCGGTGGAAGTAAACATTGACGGTGACTCTATCGACCTGGAAATGCGTATCACCGAAGGTCCGCAGGCCAGCATCAGTCACGTACGCATCAACGGTAATGACCGTCTGTATGAAAATATCGTACGTCGTGAGTTGCGTACACGTCCGGGCGACCTCTTCAGTAAGGAAGCACTGGAACGTTCTTACCGTGAAATTGCACAGATGGGACACTTCAACCCTGAAAATATCAAGCCGGATGTACAGCCGAACTTC
>OJNQ01002976.1_pt1 | contig 10405 bp, 9 predicted proteins | sample 1597621 | NCBI WGS metagenome assembly OJNQ01 (sample SAMEA2452137, study PRJEB22498) | human gut metagenome | reverse complement strand
TCTATGTCCAAGCTTTCTGTTGAAATAATTCTGCCCATTTTTTCTACCTATCTGATCAATATTCTATATCATAAATCTGAGTGCCGCCTTAAGGAGCTGCTCCTCATCCATATCCGCTGAACCATCTACATGCGAAACAGCACGTCCCGCCTCAACACCTGAATATCCAAGTTCTGTGAGAGCCGATATGACATTTGTTCTCACATCGCCTGCAGCGGTCTGCACAGCAACCGAATCATTGTATGCTGCATCTAGCATATCCTCCATGCTCAGCTTATCCTTGAGTTCCAGAATGATCCTCGAAGCGCCCTTTGCCCCGATTCCATTAGCCTTTGATATGGCCTTTACATCCTCAGATATGACCGCAAGCCTGAGCTCGTTCACGGTGAGTGTTGACAGAAGAGACATGGCTACCTTTGGTCCCACACCACTCACTCCCAGCAGTATCTTGAACACATTGAGTTCATCTGCGTTCTCAAAGCCAAACAGACTTATCTCATCCTCGCGTATATACATGTATGTGCTTACTTTTATCTCTGAATGTACCGGTGGAAGCTTCTCCATAAACTTTCCGGATACCATGAGCTGATACCCTATTCCACCACACTCGATCACTATATAATTGTCACCCTTTATTTCAAGTGCTCCTCGAATATATGAAATCATCCGTTAACTTTTCCTGTCCTGTAATATATGACGGTATCTCAAAATCGCATAGAAACCGACATTAAATCTTCGTAATTATATCATATTATTTATCAATTGTGAATATATGTTTGCTTTTTTGAAAAACGACAGCTACTATATATATTGCAGAACAATGCATGTTCTATAATGTACCTTACGCAAGGAACCAAAAGGAGCCATTATGATAATTTTTGAATATACTGAAGACATAAATGTAGATACAGCTCACATATCGGACGAGCTGTCGGATATACTCTATTTTGATATAGAAACAACCGGCCTCAGCGCCAAACGTTCGGATCTCTATCTGATCGGATGTTCATATTTCTCAGACAGTGCATTTCGCACCCAGTTGATATTCAATGACAACGGAACTTCAGAGCCTGAAATGCTGTCCCATTTTGAACAGATCCTAAAGAATCACAAAATACTGGTGTCATACAACGGCGATACCTTTGACATCCCCTACTTGCTGAAAAAGATGGAGCAATTCGACGTGGACTCTACGCTTGACAATATACAGAGCGTGGATATATATAGAACAACCAGAAAATACAAAAAGCTTCTGCGTCTGGACTCGGCTAAGCAGTTTGACATAGAGCATCTGATTGACTTCCAGAGAAATACTTTTATATCAGGAGGCGATCTTTTATCCGCCTACAAGCATTATCTGAATTCTCACGACGAATCTCTGCTTGACGATATGCTCACCCATAACCATGACGATATAAGAGGGCTTATATCTATATCTGAATTTGTGAATATCCCTCATATTCCTGATGACTTTCAGATAGATGATATATCCGATACCATCGATTCAATAACATACAACTGTTCCATTCCAAAGCTTCCATGCCGCATAACGGAATCCCTGAATGGAATTCTTGTAAATGCATGTGACACACATATGCATGTGGTCGTTCCAAAGACCCGGGACACCGAAATGAAATACTTCTTCAAGGACTACAAAAATTATTACTATCTCCCTATGGAGCACATGGCCATACACAAATCAATGGCGGCTTATGTGGACGATGCCCACAAGGAAAAAGCGACAAAGGACAATGCTTTCACCACCAAAACCGGCAGCTTCATACCCTGTCCACCAGGATTTCACGGAGAGATATTCTATGATACAGATCTTAAAGGAAACCGTTTTCTTTCGGACAGCACCGAATTACACGAAAAATGTGAGCAATCCCACGCCTATATCCTTGCAGTCCTGAACAAACTATTCTGATATAAATATTCTGGCATAAAAAAACCGTAGTCATTATCGACTACGGTTTTCTTAACTGTCTATATATCAGATTACTCCTCTGTGTCCTCTGCTACATCATCTGTATACTCTTGAGCTGGAAGTAATTCCTTTACGCTGAGACTGATCTTCTTGTCATCTGCATTGCACTCAACAACAACTGCCTCAACCTCATCGCCTACCTTGTATACATCCTCTGGCTTGTTAACATGCTCATATGAGATCTGTGATACATGGAGAAGTGCGTCAACACCTGGCTCAAGCTCGATAAATGCACCGAAATCAGCCATTCTTGCTACCTTACCTGTAACTACTGTTCCAGGAGCATACTTCTCTGCTGCGTTAAGCCATGGGTTTGTATCATCAAACTTAAGGCTGAGAGCAATCTTCTCGCCGTCAATGTTCTTGATGAATGCCTTAACAGTATCACCAACCTTGAGAACTGACTTAGGATCGTCAACTCTTCCCCATGACATCTCTGAGATGTGAAGAAGTCCGTCAACACCACCAAGGTCAACGAATGCTCCGAAATCTGTTACATTCTTAACAGTTCCTTCTACTGTATCACCAACATTGAGTTTCGCGAACAGCTCTTTCTGCTTCTCAGCACGCTCTGCTACAAGAAGCTGTCTTCTATCACCGATCACACGGTTTCTTCTCGGGTTGAACTCGCTGATTACGAATTCGATTTCCTGTCCTTCATACTTGCTGAGATCTTTCTCATAAGAATCGGAAACAAGGCTTGCCGGGATAAATACTCTTACTTCATCAACTGTTGTACAAATACCGCCGCCAAGAATCTGTGTAACTGTAGCTTTCAGCACTTCGTGGTTTTCATATGCTTCGCGCAGTCTCTCATTTCCTTTTTCTGCAGCCAGTCTCTTATATGTAAGAAGAACCTGACCCTCTCCGTCGTTTACTTTCAAAACTTTGACTGTCATCGTATCACCTACGGATACTACTTTTGTGAGGTCAACTGACGGATCGTTGGAGTATTCATTCTTTGTAATGATACCGTCTGCCTTATAACCGATATTCAGGATAATCTCTTCCGGTTTTACATCGATTACCGTTCCCTCAACTACTTCTCCATTGTGAATCGTTTTAAATGACTCGTCTAACATCTGTTCAAAAGATAATTCTGACATTATTTTGAACCTCCTCAATTATATTGTTGGGCGTGGATGCCCCTGCTGTAATACCTACTGTTTCCACTGACCCTAATTGATTCAAATCCAAATCGTCAAGTGTCTGTATATAGTACGTATCCTTACATGCTCCCTTGCATATTTCAAATAACTTCTGGGTATTGGAACTATGTTTGTCACCAATAACGATCATAGCATCCACCGACTCTGCAATGCTTTCAGCTTCAGTCTGACGCTCTTTTGTAGCATTACAGATTGTATTTAAAACACTTACATCATAACTCTTTTTCATTATAATTTCAACTAAATCTTTAAATTTATTGTAATTAAATGTCGTCTGGGAAACAATGCAGATTTTCTCTTTTCGATCAGCTGTAAAACATTCCGCATCTTCCGCACTTTGTATGACGGTTACATTGTCTTTCGCCCATCCTTTTATCCCTACAACTTCAGGATGTTCCGGGTTTCCGATTATAATAATATGAAATCCCTCTCCGCTCTTTTCAGATACAATATTATGAATCTTTTTCACAAATGGGCAGGTAGCATCTACAATTCTAAGACCTTTTTGTTCGATCTTTTCATAAATGCGTTTTTCCACTCCGTGAGACCGGATAATGACCGTACCTTGACTGATCATATCCAAATCTTCTTCAGAACGTAGTACGATAACCCCTTTATCCCTCATATCTTTGATAACTTCTTCATTGTGGATAATCGGACCATACGTATAAATCTGTCCACACTTTGTATCTACCTGCTTATATACCGTGTCAACCGCCCGCTTTACTCCGAAACAAAATCCGGCAGTCTTTGCTTTTATCACTTTCACTGTATTTTCCTCTCACTAATTACAGAAGCTGCATATTTTACTTACCACTTCATCAATCGTCATATCCGAACTGTCTACTAAGATCGCATCCTCTGCTTTTTTCAACGGTGCAATTTCTCTTGTCATGTCACGTTCATCTCTTTCCTTGATATCCCGTGCAATCTCGTCAAAGTCACATGATTCCCCTTTTGACGCAAGCTCATCATATCTACGTTTTGCTCTTGTTTCTACGCTGGCAGTCAGATAGATTTTCACATCTGCATTCGGAAGAATATTTGTTCCGATATCCCGTCCGTCCATGATCACATCTTTTTCGCGTGCCAGCGTTTTCTGCAATTCTAAAAGCTTTTCCCTAACCGCCGGGATAGCCGACGTTTTTGACGCCATATTTCCAACTTCTTCTGTACGAAGCATGCCTGTAATATTTTCACCGTTTAAATAAACCTGCTGTACTCCGTTTTCGTACACAATACTTACATCTGCATCTATGCACGCTTTTGCAACAGCCTCTTTGTCTTCCGGCGAAATTCCTTTTTTCAGAAAATGGATCGCCAATCCTCTATACATTGCTCCTGTATCTACATATATATATCCTTTTTCTTTCGCCACCAGTTTTGCTATCGTACTTTTTCCGGCTCCTGCCGGGCCGTCCACCGCCACATTATATCCCATTTTCTTTCCCCTTTCTTACTGCTTTTTCTTTTATTCTTCTCTTCCGGCATTCATTCCCGCAAGATATGCCGTAGACCATGCAATCTGAAGATTATAACCTCCTGTAAGAGCATCAAGATCCAAAACTTCTCCCGAAAAATATAAATTTTTAACAAACTTTGACTCCATTGTTCCCGGATGGATCTCTTTTACGCTTACTCCGCCTTTTGTAATGATCGCCTCGCTATAGCTTCTTAAACTTGTAAGCGTCATTTTAAAATCTTTGATCAGACGTACAAACCGCATTCTTTCTTCTTTTGTAATCTCATTTACTTTCTTTTCTTCCGCAATACCTGAAAGTTCTGTCATAACAGGTTTTAGTTTTGCCGGAAACAAACTATCGACTGCATTTTTAAACTGTTTGTTATGATTCGCATCGAACTCTCTGAGAATCCGTTTGTCGAGTTGTTCTTCTGTAAGCGCCGGTTTTAAGTCGATATGTAAAGTCAGCTCTTTTTCTTTCAGCCTTTTTCCTACAATACTGCTAGCGCTTAAAATAACCGGACCTGTCACTCCATAATGGGTAAACAGCATCTCTCCGAATTCTTCATATAATTTCCTTTTTCCGTCGGTCACACGGATACATACGTTCCGAAGCGACAGACCCTGAAGCTGTTTTGCATACCATTCTTTTACTTCCATCGGAACGAGAGCCGGAAAAAGTTCGGTAACCTTATGCCCGCATGTTTTTGCAAATCGGTATCCGTCTCCTGTCGATCCTGTAGCAGGATAAGAAATCCCTCCAGTCGCTATGATCACCGCATCTGCGTCAACAAAATGCTGCTTTTGTTTTTGGGAATCATCAGAAATAATGATTCCTGTTATTTTCTCGTTTTCTACACATATTTTTTCCACTTCCGTACAAAGAGATATCTGAACGCCGAGACGGTGCAGTTCTCTTTGAAGCGCCCCGATTATATCCGACGAATGATCGGAAACAGGAAAGACTCTGTTTCCTCTTTCAACCTTCGTCTTCACACCGAGATTTTCAAAAAAGTCGATCACCTGTTCATTCGTAAAACTGTAAAATGCACTATATAAAAACTTTGGGTTACTGACTACCGCCTGAAATAATTCTTCAACATCCGATGCATTTGTAATATTACAGCGTCCCTTTCCCGTTATAAATAATTTCCTGCCCAATCTGTCATTTTTCTCATAAATCTGAACATGATGCCCGTTTTCGGCGGCAAATACAGCCGCCATCATTCCTGCGGCTCCGCCTCCGACAACTATCACTTTACTCATCTTTTCCTCCTGCCGTTTCATCCGGGAAAAACGAACGTTTCATAGGATCTAATTCATCTCTGCTGTACACTTCATATTCTCCCCATATTTCCTCTAACGTCTCAAGTGTTGATACAACTTCTTTTTGTCTCTTCATGCAAAGCGCCACTACGAGAGCATTCACTACGCTTAACGGCGCTACAAGAGAGTCTACGATCGACGCCATATCACTTCTTGCAATCAGATTGCACGATGAATACAGATTCATAGGCGAATGGACGCTGTCCGTTAAAGTGATCACTTTTGCCTTTCGGTTACTTGCAAACTCCAATGCTTTTAATGTCCGCATAGAATATCTCGGAAAACTGATCCCTATGATAACATCATGTTCGTTAATTCTGATCAACTGTTCAAATATTTCACTGGAACTGTTTACATCGACAACAGATACGTTATCACAAACAAGATTTAAGTAAAATCCTAAAAATGATGCTAACGGAGCGCAGCTTCTGATCCCTATTACATAAACTCTCCTCGCATTCAGGAGCGTGTCAATCGCAAGATCAAATGCTTTATGGTCGATATCTGCAAGAGTCATCTTAATCTTATCTATATCGGATTGAAGAACAGTTTCCAGTATTTCACTTTGGCTGATTCTTCCATACGTCACTTCCATCCTCTGGATCGAATTCAGCTTATTACGGACAAGTTCTTCTAATGCCTTTTGAAATCCCGGATATCCTTTATAGCCAAGCTGTGTAGCGAATCGCACTACAGTTGACTCACTGACCCCGACGATCTCTCCTAATTTGGCAGCCGTCAAAAAAACCGCTTTGTCGTAATCATTGCATACATAATCTGCAAGACGCCGCTGTCCTTTACTCATTTTTTTATATTTTTCTTTAATTCTTAATAAAAGTTCATTTGTCGTTGTTTCATTTTGTCCCATTTTTGTTTCCTACTTTTTCTCAATTATCACCAACTGATTATATCTTATTTTTTCTTTACTGTCATTGTCCGATTTGCAGATGTGCATAATTTATATCGGTCTTGTATATCGCTTCAGCCACTCTCGCTCGTTCTCCTCTAAATACATTCCGACTTTTTCATAAACGGCAGCATGATATTCGTTCAGCATCTTTTTTTCTTCATCACTCATTTTTTCAGGGAGAATTGCATCAAGATCAATCGGAACATAGGTAAGCGGCTCAAATTTCAAAAACTTTCCGAACTCGTTCTGCGTATCTTCTACGACAAGAAGATCATTTTCAATTCTGACGCCATGTCGGCCTGCTCTGTAAATCCCCGGTTCATCTGTAATTATCATATTTTTTTGAAGAGCCGGCGCAGCATTTTTGCCTTCCTTCCATCTGAAATTAATCGGAGGCTCGTGAATATTCAAAAGATATCCAACCCCATGACCCGTGCCATGATTAAAATTCAGCCTTTCCTTCCAAAACACTTCTCTTGCAAGACAGTCTAAATTCGCACCGCTGCACCCTTCCAAAAACACAGCGTTCATAAGTCTGAGCATCGAACGCAAAACAAGAGTGAAATCTTCTTTTTCCTGATAACTCACTTCACCTAAAGCCACGGTTCTTGTAATATCAGTCGATCCATCCTTATAATGTCCTCCGGTATCTGTTAAAAGAAAATGCCCCTTTTCTAATCGTGCGTCGCTTTCCTTCGATGCACTGTAATGGACAATCGCTCCATGTTCGTAGTATGCGCTGATTGGTTCAAAACTTGGTCCTAAATATCCATCCTGCTCTTTTCTAAACTCTTCTAAACGAGCGGAAGCTGACCGTTCGGTAATCTCTGTTTTCCCGATATTTTCTTTCAGCCAATATATAAATTTTGTATGTGCAGCCGCATCCTTTAAATGCGCCCTGCGAATATGCTCTGTTTCAATATCATTTTTTACAGATTTCATTATGATTTCCGGATTCTCTTTCTCTATCATTTCAGTTTCATCCGGTATCAATTTATATAAAGCATAGCTAAGACGCTCGGGATCTATCAGCATTTTCTTCCTGCCGCTTAGTTTTCCGACCGCATTTTCGATTTCTGTATATGGTCTTAGAGCAACATGATTTTTCGCAAATTCCCGCTTCATATCATCGGAGAACTTTTCTTCATCTGCAAACAATTCAACATGATCCTTATAGATTATTAAATATGCCAAAACAAGAGGACAACACAAGATATCGTTTCCTCTGATGTTTAATAGCCACGCAATATCATCAAGACTTGATAACAGATGTACATCAGCTCCTGATTCATCCATCTTACACCTTACTCTTTCCAACTTAGAAGCTGCTGTTTCTCCCGAGTAAAATTCATCCAAAAAGAACGCTTTTTCCGTCGGCAAAGGCGGTCTGTCTTTCCAGACAACATCGACAAGATCCGAAAGATAAGACAGCGCTCCGCATTTTTCTTCGGCAATCTTTTCAAATTCTTTTCCTTGTTCTACCCGAATCGTACGGCCATCAAATCCGATCTTTCCGCCTTCCGGCAATTCTGTCCGTATAAATTCTTCGATTTCCGGGCAGCCCGGCTCCCCTGCTTTAAAAAGGATGATCTCACTGCCCTGCAGTTCTTGTTCTGCCTGTATAAAATAGCGCCCGTCTGTCCAAAGCCCCGCTTTCTCCTCTGTAAACACCACAGTTCCAGCAGAGCCTGTAAATCCGGTCATATATTGACGTTCCTTAAAATATTCACCTATATATTCACTGTTATGATAATCTGTTGACGGAATAATATAAAGATCTATCTTTTCCCGTCTCATCTCGGCTCTAAGAGCCTTAATTCTATCTGAAATGCTTCCCGAATATTTCATTCAAGACCTCCCGCTTCTCAAAATTCCTTTTTATGATACCACTAAACGAAAAAGAGTACAAATAAAACAGGATCGATCTCCTGAATAAATTCAATCGTTCGATCCTGTCACTATTCCTTTTATCTATACCGGATATGCTCCGTTCTTAGTATCTGCTACTGCAGCGTCAACTTTTGTCTGCTGTGCCTGTCTGTATTTAAAGAAATCAACGGCAACCTGCGGGAATAATGCATACGTAAGAACATCTTCATCCTGCTGTATCCACTGCTCGCACTCTTTGCGAAGTGTATCGAGCTCATTCGGGATCAAATCTGCCGGACGACATGTGATGATCTCTGCATTCTCACCTAAAATCTTTTTCTGAAGCTGAGCGTCAACCGGTTTTACAGTCGCGCCATATTTTCCTGCAAGAATATCTTTTGTCTCTTTTGTCGCCATCTTATATCTCTCACCCATCAGAACATTAAATACAGCCTGTGTTCCGACAATCTGAGAAGACGGAGTAACAAGCGGCGGCTCGCCAAGATCTTTACGCACGCGTGGTACTTCCTCAAGCACTTCATAGAATTTTTCTTCCGCTCCCTGTTCTTTTAACTGAGATGTCAGATTAGAAAGCATTCCTCCCGGAACCTGATATAATAAAGTCTTAATATTAACTCCGAGGTTTTTCGGATTAAGCAGTCCGCTTTCAAGCGCTTCATCTCTGATCGGACGGAAATAATCCGCAATCTCAGATAACAGTTTCTGATCTAATCCAGTATCATACGGCGTACCTTTGAACGTTTCCACCATCACTTCCGTTGCCGGCTGCGACGTTCCGAGAGCAAACGGAGACATTGCGGTGTCAATGATATCAGCTCCTGCCTCTACAGATTTCATATAAGTCATCGAAGCAACTCCCGATGTATAATGTGTATGCATTTCAATCGGGATATTTACTGCCTCTTTCAGCGCTGTGACAAGTTCTGTCGCTTCATACGGAACAAGAAGTCCTGCCATATCTTTAACACAAATAGAATTCGCTCCCATATCTTCGATTCTCTTTGCAAGATCCACCCAGTAATCAAGAGTATACGCATCGCCAAGTGTATAAGACATCGCTACCTGTGCATGTGCTTTTTCTTTATTTGCGGCCGTCACTGCTGTCTTCAAGTTTCTGATATCATTCAGACAATCAAAAATTCGGATAATATCAATTCCATTTGCCGCTGATTTTTGTACAAAGTATTCTACTACATCATCTGCGTACGGGCGATACCCCAGAATATTTTGTCCGCGGAACAGCATCTGAAGTTTTGTATTTTTAAATCCGTCACGGAATTTACGAAGCCTCTCCCATGGATCTTCTTTCAGGAAGCGCAAAGACGCATCAAACGTAGCTCCTCCCCAGCATTCAACTGCATGATAACCGACCTGATCCATCTTTTCAATGATCGGAAGCATCTGTTCTGTAGTCATTCTTGTAGCGATCAATGACTGATGCGCGTCACGCAGAATCGTTTCTACTATTTTAACCGGTTTTTTTTCAATTTCTGCCATTTATTTTTCCTCCATCAATTACTTAACGCCAAAGATTGCCATAAATGTTCCGGCTGCAACCGCAGTACCGATAACACCCGCGACATTCGGACCCATCGCATGCATCAATAAGAAGTTAGTCGGATCAGCCTCGGCTCCCACTTTCTGTGAAACACGCGCCGCCA
>OJNQ01002975.1_pt1 | contig 10405 bp, 8 predicted proteins | sample 1597621 | NCBI WGS metagenome assembly OJNQ01 (sample SAMEA2452137, study PRJEB22498) | human gut metagenome | reverse complement strand
TGTTTGCGTAAGCGCCACCCCCGGCAAAACGCAAACAATTAACTACTATTTGCTGAATGCCAAACGCAATGTAGAAGGCGGCGCCGATACAGCACAGTTTTACCTTGTCGATTTGCCCGGTTACGGCTTTGCCAAAACAGGCAAATCCAATAAAGATTTATGGTCCGGCTTTATCAGCAAATATCTTTCAGGTTCGGACAACCTGGCATTAGTATGCCAGCTGATTGATATCCGCCATAAGCCGATGGAAAGCGACATAGAGTGTTACCACTGGCTGCTGGGCTGCGGACTTAACGTGCAGATTATTCTCACTAAAGCCGATAAACTTTCCAAAAATGCAGCCATGGCCCAGAAAGCCCTTTTTAAACGCGAACTTGGGCTTGATGACAGCCGCATTATAACTTATTCGGTAACGCAGAACACTATGCGCAGTGAACTTATTAACCGTATTATGACGGCACTGGAAAACCACAGATGATTTTGTAAGCGCACAGATTGTAGGGAGTGGTTTGTATGGGTATTTTTGACATAATGCTGCATGTAAGGCGCCTGATGATGTTCGGGCTGGCAGTGCTTATAGGCTTTCTTTTTCAGTACATGGCAATACCTATACCGTTTTTGCTCGGCGGCATAGTATCCTCCATGTTCTGGAAAGTTATAGGCGCACAGGTATACTGGCCGCGCCAGTGGCGCGAACTGGGCCTTTGCGTAGCCGGTTATGGCATTGGGCGCAACTTTACGGCAGAAACCATGCACGAACTTTCCATGCAATCGCTTGGTGTGCTTGAAGCAACCGGCGCCGCCGTAGGCGCTTCGGTTATTATAGCGTGGTGGACATCGCGCCACAGCTATGCCAATCTGCAAAGCTGCGTAATGGGCTGTATGCCCGGCGGGCTTACGCAAATGATGCTTATGAGCGAAACCGACAAGCGCGTCGATTTCAGCGTGGTAATGGTAATGCAAACCCTGCGCCTCATGAGCGCCATTATTATCGTACCGTTTCTGGTAGTGCACGGCCTTGGGGCAGAAATAAAAGATACCGCACTTCCGGCAGCACAAACAGGCGGCTACACCTGGCTGTGGATGGTGCCTATCGCAGCAATTGGCGCTGTTGTTCTGCAAAAGCTGCATATACCAACGCCGCGCCTGCTGGGGCCAACGCTTGCCGCGTCTGTCTGCTCATACTTCTTCGGCACCTTTCAGCCCGTGCCCGACCCTCTCATGACGGTTGCGCAAATAAGCATCGGCCTGTACATGGGCATGCTGCTTGACCCTGCGCGCATAAAAGAAACCGCCCGCCTTATGCCGTTTATAATAACAGGCATCTTAATAATTATTGCTGTCAGCGTTGCCATGGCCTACTATCTTTCCGGTATTTACGGCTTTTCGCTTATAACCGCCTTTTTGGCAATGGCTCCCGGCGGCATTGCCGAAATGTGCCTTGCAGGCATGAGCATGGGCGAAAACGTTTCGATAATTTTAACCTATCAGCTGGTTAGAATGCTTATTTTAAATATCACCGTGCCGATGGGGCTGACGTGGTATTTTAAAGATAAATGATATCAATTAGGATATTGTAACGCAAAAATAAAAATGGTAAATTTTTACCAAAAGGCTTGACAACACTATTAGTAATAGTTATAATTAGGGCAACAAATCAATATTTCGTACAGGTACAGTAACTGTTTAAATGTTTATCGGTGCAAATCCGATGCGATCCCGTCGCCGTAACGGCAATAAAAGCCGGAGCCGGTCAGCCAGCCTGTATAAGCATCACTGCTTGACCTGCGGGAGACAGGAAGGAGATGTTTACTAACCAACCGGCTTTGTTTATGTGAGAGTGGCAGGGCCTCTTGATTGTAATTATCTGAACCCGTCTTTTCGTTTTGGAAAGACGGGTTTTTATCTTGCCTGCGCAGGTTGGAATATTGATTTTTAAAATTCATTTAACATTCTCAGATACTCATTCTCTACTCCTCTTGCAGTGCCCGTTGGGGTGCAGGTGCTGCTTTGGCCGCCGTGCTTTTGCGGCGGCTGTTTTATTTTGCCGCAAAAAGTTGAGCAAAACCTCTTTTGCTGTTATACTTAAAACAGAAAAAATATTTTCAGGAGGTTTTAAAATGAAAGTAATTTCTACCGAAAAAGCTCCGGCTGCTATTGGCCCATACTCTCAGGCAATTGAAATTGGCGGCATGCTTTTTGCTTCCGGGCAGATTCCTGTTGACCCCGCTACCGGCGAAGTGCCGGAAGGCATTACCGCACAGGCAGAACAAAGCTGCAAAAATGTAGGCGCAATTTTGGCAGAAGCAGGCCTTGGCTACGAAAACGTAGTAAAAACCACCTGCTTTTTGGCAGATATGGCAGACTTTGCCGCCTTTAACGAAGTTTACGCAAAATACTTTACCGGCAAACCTGCACGCAGCTGCGTTGCCGTTAAAGGCATACCCAAAGGCGTACTTTGCGAAATTGAAGTAATTGCCGCAAAATAACAAACTAACAAAAAAGGTTGTACCGGCTGGCAAAAGCCATACAGTACAACCTTTTTTATTTTTATTATGAAACTTTATACCTTAAATTTTTAAGAGCCTGTTTATGGTGTTTGGTAACCATGGCAGGCGTGCAGTTTAATAATCTGGCTGTTTCTTTGCCGCTTAAGCCTTCAAAATATAAAGCGTTAATAGTTTTTTGCTGTTTGGCGGTTAACTTATTAAGCGCCAGTTTTAATAAAATACTTAATTCCTCACGTTCAATAACATCGTCGCTGAACTCGGCGCCTTCTGCCTCACTATCTGGTAGGGGCGCTTTTTTATTTTCATCCGCCCATACTTTCTTTACTTCATCATACAGTGCAAAGTGAATACGGCATCTAACATACCCTGCAAAATGCTCGTAATCAACGCCGTTGTATGTTAATACAAGCTCAATAAACTTTAACCTTGCAAGGCTTAAACCTTCATCAAAGCCAAGGGCATTGTAAAACATATCGCGGCGCATTTCACTGCGGAACAAGGGCTCAAAAGCAAGGCAAAGCTGTTCCAACGCCTGTTTATTGCCATTTTGGGCGGCAGTAATTAAACTTTTTGTTTTATTTGCCAAAGTGGTAAAAGTTTTGTGGCGCACGGTTTTAGGAATAATATCCATTTCCGGCACGGCAGATTTTAAAACCCTGCCCGGTATTTGGCTGAAAGATAACAAATTTTTTCTTTGAATCACAAAAACCTCCAAATTTTAAACTTACCAGCTTTACCGTGGCCACGCAAAAGCGGCGTAAGCAAGATTATAACGGAACGCCGCACTGTTTGTAAAGACCTTGTTTTAAAAAATTTTATATGTTAAATTAAAAGTTTTGGCTTTACAAAAAAAGTTACCAGTGTGCAAGACAACGTACAGTACGGATTATTTATTTAGTGAGCGTCTTGCGGGGGGGTAAAACTATGGTAAAATAATATTACTAAAATTGTTTTGTAAAAAAGCAAAACAAAAAAGGGGAGAGTTATGTTATGAAACGTGTAAGTAAGAATTTAGCAAAGGCGGTTACGTTAAGCGTGCTGTTAATGCTGCCGTATGGCATGGCGCAGGCGGCAGAGTATGTTGGACCTGTTAAAGGTGAATCTGATAAATATAACGAAGTAAAGACTCATTATAATGAAACTGCAAATACTGTAGAAGCCTTTGTTTACGATTTTAGTAATGATAAAAATACTAAAATTACTAATAAAAACAGTTTTTATCCTTATGTTATAAACCCGATAAGATCAACTGTTATAATTAAAGATAATGAATTAATTGAATTAAATGGTTCAGTGTATGGTATCTATACGGAAAATATTAATAATGCGGGGAATGTTATTTTAGGATATAATGGCGATGATAATATTATTATAAATAAAAAATATTTAGAATCTGAGAATTTAAAAAAAGATATTATAAATAATTTAGGAGATGTAAAAATAAACATTTCTGGTGCAGGTAATGGACAGATAGTTGGCATCAATAATACTGCAAGTGAAAGTGTAATTGCAAGTGGGCATACAGAAATTTATGTAGAAGGTGGAAATACTGTAAGTGGTGTTAATAATAAAGGATCAAATAATGCAGCTATACTTTTAAAAAGTGCTAATATAACAAGTATAGCAAGTGCGGAAAAGGGATTGAACGTGGCCTATGGTGTAAGTGCTTTCAATGATACATCAATAGAAATGCTTGGTGAGGCAGTAATTACAACTCAATCTATAGGGGATTCTCAGGTTAATGCATATGGTATTTACGCTAAAGGAAAAACAGAAGATACGCCTGCTGAAGGAAAAAAAGAATATACGCCTGCTGTAGATATAGATAAAGTCGTAATACAAACAATGATTGATGGCAAGAATGAAAATATTATGGCTGAAAATATAGGTATTAAATCTGATAATGCGATGATTAATATAGAGAATGGTGCTGAAATAGATGTAATTTCGATAAATAATAGTGCTTGGGAAAAATATAATGATGTTTATGGTATATGGTCTACAAACGGCGGTAATATTAACATTAATGGCACAACAACCATTAAAACCAGCGGCGGGCAGGATATTGCTGTTGTGGCAGGCACAGAAAATTGGACTGATGTTACAGCTACCCCGGATGATGGTACTAACAACATCAACCTTAACTATGGCTTAGGCAGTGAGATTACCGGCGATATTATAAGCGGCTACGGCGGTAATATTGTTATTGGCACGCCGGAAAGTACAGAAAGCGGTATCAGCACTTTGAGTGCGCGTAATAATAACGGAACGCTTACTTTAAACGGCGACGCTTTATCTGCCAACGGCGGCAAGTTAGATATTAACTTAACAGCAGGCAGTACATGGACAGGGCGTGCTGATGATTATCAGGACGCTGATTTGAAAGAACAGGTAGAGAGCGGATTTTTTAACCCCAAATTCAGCCATGATATTGCTGCCAGCGGTACTGTAACTGTAAACCTTGCCGAAGGTGCAAAATGGGATGTAACCGGCCAAAGCTGGCTTACAAAACTTGAAGGTACAGGCGGCCTTATTGATATGCGTAACGGCGGTGCTGACGATACATCTCATGCGGTACATATTGGCGACCTTGAAGGCAGCCATACCTTTGTAATGGATTTGGATACTGAACACAGCGTTAGTGATATGCTGTTTATTAAAGGTAATGCAGGTGGAGAGCAGAAACTGTGGATTAACAGCATTAACGGTTTGGAAAATTTGAAAGACGGTGACAGCCTGCGTTTTGCAACGGTAAATTCTGCAGGTTTGACCTTTAGCGGCGATTATAATTTTGGCAGCTATGAAAATGCCAAAAACGGCATCATGCTTGCTGATAACGGCGTAATGAATAATGCATTTGTTATTAAAAGCGAAAAATATGATGTAAATGATAGCAAAAAAGAAAATGAAGGCTATAATGGTGGTACTGAATTTGATGAAGTAAAACCGGGTGATGAGTATGTTGATGAAAATTATGCAGATGCCACTAACTGGCTGCTGGCTAAAGACAGCTCCGGCGATAAGGTAAGTGACGCTGGTAAAACCATCATCAACATGAGCAAGGTAAACTATAACAACGCTATCTACATGGATAGATTAAATAAACGCCTTGGCGAAGCACGCTACATCAGCCCGGAAGATGAACAGGGCATGTGGGTGCGTATCCGCCACGACAGAATCGGCAAGGACGACGCATTCAGAAGCCAGAACACCATGTATGAAATGGGCTACGATGTTAAGCAGGACTGCGACAACGGTGAACGCCGCGTAGGTATGGCTATTGACTACATGGACGGCAAGGCAGAATACACCGGCATTGCGGGCGACGGCGATGTAAAACGCTACGGCCTGTGGCTGTATGACACCTGGCTGGGCGACAAAGGCCATTACACCGATTATGTGTTAAAATGGGGACACCTTGAAAACGATTTTGATATCATGGCACGCACAACCGGCGAAAAAATTACCGGCGATTACAGCAACAATGTGTTCAGCGCCAGTGCGGAATACGGCAAGAAGAACGACATAGGCGGCGGCTGGTACTTTGAGCCGCAGGCACAGCTGCAATTTGCGCGCGTAACGGGTGCGGATTATGTAACAAGCCAGGACACCAAAGTAAGCCTTGACGGCATTAACAGCTTAATCGGGCGCGCTGGCTTCCGCCTTGGGCGTGACCTTAACGAAAAAAGCACTGTTTACATTAAAGCCGACCTGCTGCACGAATTTTTGGGCGACCAGACGGTAACGGCGGCGGACTCAACCGGTACACTGCGCGAAGAATTTGAAAATAAAGGCACCTGGTATGACGTAGGCTTTGGCTTTGCAGCTAAGATGAGCAAAAACAGCTATGCCTTTATGGATTTTGAAAAATCCTTCGGCAATGATAATGACGAAACCTACCAGATTAACGCAGGTATGCAGTGGAGCTTTTAATTAAGTGCCAATTAGCAACAAGGCAAAGTTAATAATTTTGTCAGCTAAATTTATGTACTCTGAATTTAATAATAAAAAGTAAAATAAGAAAGATTGTACTGTAAGGCGGCAGGCAAAAACTGCGGCGGCTTAATTTAAAGTAATTGCTTTAGAGAGTCCGGCGCTGTGCCCGGACGGAATCGGAGGAGCCGCAGCATTTTTGCAGAGCCGTCACAGTATAATCTTTCGGTATAAAATAAAAAGCATTATTTTATACACGGAAAGAAAAATATGGAAAAAGATATTTCTTACAATAAAGAAAAGTTTAAAACTCTGGCCGGTAACTGCACGGCAGAATACGTTAACTATATGCCGCGCGGCAAAAACGGCATGCGCTGCTGGGAGATTAAAGCACAAAAGCCGGACGGCGACTATACGATAGTAGTTTTGTGCGATTACGGTTATAAGGTTGATGGCAAAACAGTGGAAATAACCCCTTTTGAAAACCGTGATGGGCGAAACGAAGAAATTTACCGCCTGTACCATGAAGAAGGCTTATCACAATTATTTTTGGCAAATTTGTTTAATATGAGCCAGCCTTCCGTATCGCTGATAGTGAATAAAAAAATAAATAAGCATGCTGCTGTATAACAGCGGCATGCTTATTATCTTTACAGAAGTATAGTTTTTTGTTAAAATAAACAGGCAAATGTGCTGCCATAACGGTAGGCGGTTAGCCCTCTGCGGAGGGACTGTGACCCTCCGGTAATATAGAATCCGCTTGACGGAAATACTATTGAGGAGGGGAATAGCGTGGATATATTATCGCTGTTAGCTGTAATAGGCTATACGGTAACAATCTTTTCTGTGGGTTATTCCCTGGGAAAAGATATATCACGGAAAAACAGATAACCGCCACAAGCCCAATTTGTGACGGTTATCAATAACCAAGTTATAAATTTGCGGCTAACCGTCTATCGGCAGCACATTTGTTATTTCTATATTTATTATAGCAAACACGGTAAAAAAGTCAAATTATATGTTGTGCCTGTACAGTGCTGAACGCCGTACAGGCTTTTTATTTTGCTTGATAAGTGGTTTAAAAATTATGGTGCGTTTCGCTGCAGGGGTTAATATGCACCATGCAGTGCTTAACTTCCGGAAACTGTTTTTCTATCTGCTCGTGAATGTTTTCGGCAATGGAGTGTGCTTCAACAAGGGTTAAGTGGTCGTCTGCGCTTATTTCCACATCCACATATACGCGCGAGCCAAAAATGCGCGTTTGCAGTTTGTCTACATGGTCTACGCCTTTTTGTGCGGCAATAAGCTCCTGCATTTTTTCAACTGTTTCTTCGTCGCAGCTGCGGTCTACCATACGGTCAATGGCGTCGGTAAAAACATCGTATGCGCCTTTAATAATCATCAGGCAAATGGCAATGGCGGCCAGCGGGTCAAAAATGGGGTAGCCAAGCATGGCGCCGCTGATGCCGATAAGGCTGCCAACTGAGGTTAAGGCGTCGTTGCGGTGGTGCAGGGCGTCTGCTAAAAGCGCGCCGCTGTTTATTTTTTTTGCTACGCTGCGGGTGTACCAGTACATGCCTTCTTTGCTTATAATTGCAAGGGCTGCAACGGCAAGCGTTATGCCGTCCGGCGCGGCCAGTTCGCCTTCGGCGGAAAAGTGCAGTATTTTTTGTATTCCGGCAAAGCCGATGCCTGCACCTGCCAGTGCCAAAAGCGCCGACATGATGATGGAAGCAACACATTCCATGCGTTCGTGCCCATACTGATGTTCCATATCGGAGGCTTTGTGCGATATTTTTATGCCGGCCATAACAATAAGGTTGCTGAAAATATCAGACGCCGAATCGACTGCATCCGAAACAAGGGCGGCCGAATGGCCCAAAATGCCTGCGGCAAATTTGGAGGCTGCCAGAAACACGTTAAGGGCAATGCCTTTTTTTACCGTGCTGAGGGCAAGGGTTTGATTTAAAGATTGGTCTTGCTGCATTTAAATTTCTCCTTAAAACAAAATACATCTGCGGAACTACTCCTGTCCCGCAGATGTAGGATAATCTGCTGCCGTAAGGCCCGGCCGGTTTTACGGATCAGCTTGTACTGTAGTTGCAGTGCAAAAAGATTAACTAAATTGTAATAAGGCTTTGTTTTTTTGTCAAGTATGTTTTGTAAAAGTTTATTTACAAAAAAGTTTACTAAAACTTATTGACAAAAGTTGTTAACGGTAGTAAACTACAATTTGCAAAGAAAGTTATAATAAACTAACTTAAAAAGCAATATAAGGTTAGCTCCGGCTATACAGAAGAAGGGGATGGTTCCAATTATGCCGTTGACTTTTGCCGCAACCGGCGAGGTAAACACCATTAAAGCCGTACGCGGAAGAAATGAAACAGTACGTTTTTTGGAAAGCATGGGGTTTGTAGAAGGGGCAGCTATTACCGTCGTATCCAAACTTGCCGGAAATTTAATCGTCAATGTTAAAGACGCGCGTGTTGCTTTAAACAAAGATCTTGCTTCAAAAATAATGATTTAACGGAGGTATGCCATGAAAACGCTTAAAAATGTTGAGTGCGGCCAGACTGTTAAAGTAAGCCGGCTTGGGGGAGAAGGCGCTGTAAGACGCCGTATTATGGATATGGGCATTACCAAGGGCACAGAAATTTATGTGCGTAAGGTTGCGCCGCTCGGTGACCCTATTGAAGTAACTGTAAGGGGCTACGAGCTTTCGCTGCGCAAAGGCGAAGCTGAAAACATTGTGATTGAATGATTTGAGGAGGGATTGAAGTGGCTGTAAAAATTGCATTGGTTGGCAACCCTAACTGCGGCAAAACAACCATGTTTAATAATTTAACCGGTGCGAACCAGTATGTTGGCAACTGGCCGGGCGTTACTGTTGAGAAAAAAGAAGGCAGGTTAAAAGGTTACAGCGATGTAATTGTTACCGACCTGCCGGGTATTTATTCGCTTTCTCCGTATACTTTGGAGGAAGTTGTTTCCCGTAATTATATTATTAATGAACATCCTGATGTTATTTTAAACCTGGTGGACGGTTCCAACATTGAACGCAACCTGTATTTAACAACCCAGCTGCTTGAAATGGGCGTGCCTGTTGTTATTGCGCTGAATATGATTGATATTGTCCGTAAAAACGGCGATAAAATTGATACTGCTGCGCTTGGCAGAAAGCTTGGCTGCCCGGTTGTTGAAACTTCCGCTTTAAGCGGGCTGGGGCTGAAAGAAGCTGCCGCCAAAGCCGTTGAAATGGCCAAAGCCAAAAATGTTGAGTGCAAACCCTTGCATTTTAACGCTGATGTGGAAAAAGCGCTGGAAGAAATTAAATACATTATGGGCAGTTCGCTGCCGGAAACCGGTGCAAGATGGACGCTTGTTAAATTGTTTGAGCGCGACCGCGAAGTATGGGCTAAATATAATCTGCCGGATGTTATTCAAAAGCAGCTTGAAAAAATTATTAGCGGCGTTGAAGAAAAGCTTGATGACGACTGCGAAAGCATCATTACCAACGCCCGCTATGATTACATTACCGGCTTAATGGCCGATTGCGTTAAAAAAGTTAAAGTAGGCATGACTACTTCCGATAAGATTGACCAGATTGTTACGAACCGCATTTTGGCTCTGCCTATTTTTGCAGCCGTAATGTTCTTTGTTTATTACATTGCCGTTACTACAATCGGCACGGATGTTACCGACTGGACTAATGACGTGCTGTTCGGCGAAATGATTATGCCTTCCGTACAGGAAGCTATGGAAAATGCCGGCGCTGCCGAATGGCAGGTATCGCTGGTAGTTGACGGCATTATCGGCGGCCTTGGCGCACCGATTGGCTTTGTGCCGCAGATGGCAATTATGTTCTTCCTGCTGGCGCTGCTTGAGGACTGCGGTTATATGGCGCGTATCGCGTTTATTATGGACCGTATTTTCCATAAGTTCGGCCTGTCCGTCAAAAGCTT
>OJNQ01002970.1_pt1 | contig 10423 bp, 11 predicted proteins | sample 1597621 | NCBI WGS metagenome assembly OJNQ01 (sample SAMEA2452137, study PRJEB22498) | human gut metagenome | reverse complement strand
ACCGCACTCGCAAGGATTACATTGCAGATGCAGTGTTGCGCAAGGCGGGGTATTATAATGAAAACAGCAGCTACGATGCCGACTGTGAGCATGCTTGTGTAATAGGCGTGTATCGCCTCACCATGAAGTCCAACTCTGATAATTTCCGTCAAAGTGCCATTCAAGGTATCATGAAGCGCATCAAGGCAAAAGGTGCCGAAGTGATTATTTATGAACCGACATTGGAAGATGGAACCACTTTCTTCGGCAGTCGGATAGTGAATAACCTTGATACTTTCAAACAACAGAGCCATGCTATTATTGCCAATCGCTATGATGAATGTTTGGAGGATGTGGAAGGGAAGGTTTATACTAGAGATATCTTTAGGAGAGACTAATGCTTGTATGTTTGAAACACTCTCTGAATTGATCTCATAGAAGCATCTTGAACAAAAAATATATGGGCACACATAATCCGCATGGAAGCAGTAGCATGAGAATTGCCAAGAACAGTGGTTTACTATACGTTCGCCAGTTGTTCGTGCTATTCATAGCTCTGTTTACCTCTCGTCTCACTTTGCAGATTTTGGGTGAGACAGATTTTGGTATCTATGCAGCAGTGGGCGGTGTAACCGCTATGTTGAGTGTCTTTACTGGTTCCATGGCAGGAAGTACACAGCGGTTTATGACATTTGAACTGGGGAAAGGTAATAGAGAATCGTTCCGAAAGGTCTATTCTACCGCTTTTCTTATACACATTGCTATTGCTTTAATTTTAATTGTAGTGGCGGAAACAGTAGGATTATGGTTTCTTTACAATAAAATGTCATTACCGACTGAAAGATTGGATGTAGCCTTTTGGGTATTCCAACTTTCGTTGCTAACTTGCGTTCTGAATATCATCAATGTACCCAACAATGCCTCTATCATTGCCCATGAAGATATGGGCATGTTTGCATTCCTTGCAATCATCAGTGCTGTTTTGAAACTTATCTGTGTTTATATGCTCTCCGTTCTACCATGGGATAATTTAATTCTTTACGCCATTTTTCTAGCTTATATACAGATACAAGACCTTTCCATTTGTGCGATTATATGTCATCATAAATATCCTGAAGCTAGATTCGGTCGGTTTATTGATGGCATTCTTATAAATCGCATGGTAAAGTTTGCCGGTTGGACAATCATTGCTAATCTTTCAACTATGGGTTTTGTGCAAGGCGTAAACTTATTGCTGAACATGTTTTTCGGGCCAATCCTCAACGCGGCTTATACTGTGGCCATGCAAGCCTATAGTGGAATTCGCTCATTCTGTAGCAGTTTTCAATTAGCATCTAATCCGCAAATAGTCAAGCTGTATTCATTGGGTGATATTCCTTCCATGCATCGTTTAGTGATGACAACCTGCAAAATATCATTCTTCCTCATTATGTTCTTGTCTCTTCCGTTTATGGTAAATGTGGACTTTATCTTGAAGTTATGGCTGGAAGTGGTACCCAATCACACCCGGTCATTTTTCTTACTATTGCTTCTATTTGCTTACTTGGATGTATTCGCTTATCCTTTGGATGTAGCCGCACAAGCTACAGGGCAGATCAGACAATACAACGTATATACCTCATTAGTCATTATATCCGTATTGCCTGCAGCTTATATTGCCTTTCGCCTAGGTGCCGTACCGGAAACTGTATATATGATAGCAATCGGAATGTCTGGCATTGGTCTTATGATTCGACTATTTTGTTTAAGTAAACTAATTAATCTTTCCAAACGACAATTCGTCATTAAAGTTTTGATACGCTCCTTCGTGGTATTTCTTTTGTCACTTTCTGTTGGCTTTGGTGTAAAGCAAATGATACCTGACAACTTAATTGGAGTTGTTAGCTCTTTTGTAATTTGTTTCTCTGTATCAGCAGTTATCATATTTACTGTTGGTCTCACTCGTGATGAAAGGCTGTTTGTCAGTGAAGCACTAATCAAGATTAGAAATAAGCTTTTATGAGAAACCAACGAATTCAATGGATTGATTCCGCAAAAGGTTTTGGAATTCTATTGGTGGTGTATGCCCATCTTTTTGAATTTGGCACTTCACTAATCTATCTATTCCACATGCCTTTGTTCTTCATTCTTTCAGGAATCACTTTTCGGGAAGAGTCTTTAACAGATTGCTTGATAAAGAAAGGGCGTAGCCTGTTACTGCCATATATTGTATTTGCTATTCTGTTTGTTCCATTACGCATTCTCTATTTATTCATTACTGAAGGGACCATGCCACCCATTGGGTTCCATTGTCTGTCTCGATCCTTTTTTGACGTTCCGCTGTGGTTCTTGTTTGCTCTTTTTGGAGTAACGGTTTTGATGACTGTTGTAGTAAAAATGTGTAGGAATTGGATGGTATATGCGGTATGTTTATTGTCATCAGTCCGTTATATATCCGCAAGTCACACCTTTGGCTTACCCTCATTGGTAACACAAGTTTTGCTTACCTTTGTGTTTTTGTATGTGGGGACGCTCATAAACAAGAGTCTTAGTTATCAGCGGAGGAGGGAATTTCTAGTATTTTTTGTTTCGATAATAGTTTTTGCCATATCTTCAACTTTTTCTCGGCCTGAAACAGATATATCAATCTTGAGGGTACCTGAAAACCCATTAAGTTTTTACGCATCTGCATTGTCAGGAGGAATTGCAATCATATCATCGTGCAAGCTTATGTCTTCAATCCCTGCATTGACAAAAATCTTTTCCTGTTTTGGAAAGCAGTCCTTATACATATTTGCATGTCACTGGCCATTCATTCAGCCGTTAAGGTTAGTCTTGGGAGATTCCCTAATGTCCAGTTTATGTATTATGATTATCAGTATTACTCTATCAATTCTCATTGGTAATGTGCTGAAGCGTGCAATACCATTTATATTCAGATAAAATTATGTCCAAAAAAATAGTATTTATTTCATTTGCTAATTCAGACTTTGCCATGACTTTGGAAAGGTTGAAAAAGCAAATGTTATCTTGTAAAGACTTGCCATTTACCGAATACCATTTCTTTACAGAAAAGGATTTGGATAGAGACTTCATGCGCAAACTCAAGCCTTGGTTGTATCGTAGGGGCTTTGGCTATTGGCGTTGGAAATCCCATTTAGTAGACAAGGTCTTGTCTACATTAACTGATGGTGACATTCTCGTTTATGCCGATGCCGGATGTGATTTCAATGCTAAAGGATTGCCTCGTTTGATGCAGTATATTGATATGGCTAAGGCATCAACTTCCGGTATTGTTTGCTTTAGTGACAGATACAAAGAATACATGTATACAAAAAGTTCCACTGCGGCTTATTTACAAGCACTGCAATCAACTGAAATCATGGGTTCTAACCAAATTCTTTTTGGGGGGGATGTTTATTCTCATTAAAGGTGAAATAAGTACTCTTCTCGTGCATCGTTGGAAGGAGGCTTGTTTGTTGCGTCCGGACTTGATAACAGACCAAGTTTCGGATATCCCTAATCACCCTTCTTTCATCGAACATCGACATGACCAGTCTGTATTGAGTATCCTTGCCAAACAACTAGGTGTTGAAGCATTGCCTCCCGGTGAGATTTCAAAAGAGAACTTTGAAAATATTCCTTTCTGCCCATCCCGTCATAAGGAGAAAGACACAACTTGTTCGGCATCTTTTACTTCCCTTACGATATCTCATCGGTCTATACCTTAAGTATTTCAAACATTTCTATTTTCACGGTCGCATAGCCTGGTAATATGATTTATGGTAGATGCGTCGTGATTAAAATCTTAATCATTATGCATCAATTCGACGTAATTATCAGTGTAGGTGTAAAGGACGTTTTTATCGTACGTAAAGTGGTAAAATATGTGGCAAAGAATATAAGTCCCAACAATATATACTTAATCACCAACCGAAGGTTTTTCAAGTTCTACAGTTCTAGTTTCATCTCGTCTTATCATGTGACCCTGTTAGATGAATCACGATTGGTTGAAGGAATGAACATTCAGCATGTTTGTCAATTAGTAAATCAACACTTTGTGAATGGCATGCGCGGAGGCTGGTATTTCCAGCAATTCTTAAAGATGGCATTCGCACTCTCACCCTATGCAGGAAGTCATTATCTGATATGGGATGCGGATACCATTCCCACTTCTTCCATCAGTTTCTTTGATGAGGATGGCAAAATGTTAATTGCACAGAAGGAGGAATACAATCCACCCTATTTTGAGACTATGAACCGATTGATTGGGATGGGAAAATCTGTTGAGTTTTCGTTTATTGCTGAACACATGATGATTAAAACGATATATATGCGTGAACTGTTAAATAAAATATCAGAATCCACTGTAAATGGAACTGTTTGGTATGAGAAAATCATTAATGCAACAAATCCCAATACAGGCTTGGCATTCTCTGAATTTGAGACCTATGGAACCTATGTGTGGAATACCCACCCCGCTGATTTCGCCTTTCGTTCACTGCATACCATGCGAAAGGCCGGATTTCTATTTGGGCGTGCTATGACTACTCGCGAGATTGATTATTTTGATGGTGTAACGGATACTATATCATTGGAGGCAGGCCATATTCCTACATTCCCTCGAAATATTTACCAATATTGTCAATTGGCTTTTCTACGTTTGCTAAAGCCATAATGAAACTAAATATGATTCCTTCTAAAGCATTAATAAGCCGCTATGAAATTCCTTTCTTTGCGGTATTTACTTATATTGTAGGCGTACTTTTGCATGTGGATGTCAATTCTATAGATTTATAATCTTCAAATACGCCGAATGACTAACGCGTAAATTATTCGTCATCTCTATTAACTTTTCTTTTATAGAGATGACACAATGTTCAACTCTATGAAACAATTAAAACTAATTCATTACTTTGGTATAGCTTTCATCATGTTCTCTGTATCTCCTTTGAGCTACATGATGAATCTCAGACTAGGGATAACTCAAAACATTATTGAACCGTTCCTACTAAGTGGATTATATCTTCTATCGCGTGATAAAATGATGGCATCTATCTTCGTGTCTTGGCTGACAGGTAAACGATTCTACATCGTGACTATTCTGCTGGTTTTATTGGCATTTATTGGTATTATAAGGAGTAATGGTGAATTTAGTTACGTTTATGCGGATTTCCGCTGTAATATGCTTCTCTTCTATGCATTCATGTTATTTCAACAGCCTGCTTTGTTTTCATTTAAACATGGGCATGTAGTAAAATTTATGCTTTGGATTTCGATTATTATGGATTTAGCATATAGCTTGTTGTATTTCATGAATGTGCTTTCCGGTTTCGAAGAGTCGCCTCGAATTCGGATGGTTTGTATTATCAACTGTGTAGTTTTGATGGTGCTGTATCTTGTAAAATGGCACAATCCTAACAAGGCTTTTATTCTGATTTCAATCCTAGCTTATCACACTATTGTTTCGGCCATGCGGAATTTCTATATTATATTTATCGCATCGTTAATTATTTTGATGCTATACCTACTTAAGGAGAAAGGAATGTATTTACAAAAACTAATTATCGTTGCCATACTCGTGGCTGCTCCTATCATGTATGGTGGCGCGGTAATAGATTTCTGGATGAGTGATGGTTCACGATCTATACATTCCGTAAACAGAGTTCGTGAAACGTTGTCTGGAGAAACCCAAGAAACAGAAAGAACAAACAGTGTGTTATACCCTTTTACTGACCCTGATTATTACATCATTCCCCATGGGTTAGGATGGCGTGGATTTGTTAATGAAATTCAACGTCATTATCATGGGGAAAGTATCCTGAGTTCTATGGATAGTCAGTTCTATTACCTTTTTTTTCATTATGGTACCTTTCTTGCATTATTCATAGTAGGATATATCGTAAAGCGTTCTGTTCATAGTATCATAACACAAAAGCGCATTCGTCTTGTGTTATTACTACTATGTATACTTTATGCTACTGCTTTTTTTACGCAAGCGACAATGTTTGCGTATTTGTCGTTTGCATGCTATTATGGATTTTTACTAAGCATAATAATCCATCCACAACATAATCTATTATGTAGAACCTCTCATACGAAGTTTAATTTTAGAATTATCAGACAACCACATTTAACAATATGACGCATATAAATATAATTACGGCATCTGCCGGTAATATTTTTTTCGCTCAATGGAATCGAAAAAAATATCCTGAGAGTGAATATGATATTCGATTCAACTCAGACGAAGATATGGAATGGGATGTCGTTGTAGTTTATGAGAATACAGGATCGCATGATACTTTCAAATGCAGGAAGGGCGGTCTTGTATTCATAGCAGGTGAACCACCTTTGATGAGACCCTATCCTACAGCTTACCTAAAGCAATTCGATATAGTAGTTCTTCCCAAGCCTAATGTACGCCATCCTCATCATATTCTTTCCCATGGATTCTTAAATTGGTCACTTGGTTTCGGATTTAAGACACATGTGAATCGGTATAGCTATGAAGACTTGGTGAATCTTAAACCTGAAAAAGTTAAGGATATATCTATTGTAACATCCTCCAAAGCAATGATGCCGGGGCATGTCCAAAGGCTTCGTATCATAGAGCAACTCAAAAAAGATTTTCCTGGTCAAATTGATTATTTTGGAGCGGGTCATAATCCTGTGGAATTTAAAGCTGATGCATTGCTTCCTTATAGATTCCATATATGTATGGAAAACTGCACAATACCTTATTATTGGACTGAGAAGTTTTCAGATCCCGTGTTGGCAGAAAGTGTTCCAATCTATGCAGGTTGTACCAATATTGATGATTATTTCCATGGCAAAGGTTATTTGACCTTTAATTTCAGTGATTATCAATCATTGAAATTAACAATAAAAAGAATCCTCGATTCTCCCAAAGAAGTGTATCATACTTACCTCCCGGCTTTGAAGGAAACAAAAAGAAACATCATGGAATTGGAGAATGTGATACCATTTGCTATAAATTATGCAAAGGGGATGAAGCCAACTGATAAAATAGAAGTCCATTCCATACGTCAACAAGCTACATATCGTAGCTATAAAGTTCTGCTTTACTCTATCAAATTAAAACGATTCGCTTTAAGGGGCTACTATGCTCTTAAAACCATGTTTACTAATCAATAAGTCACACATTAATGAAAATATTGTACATTCTCAAACATAATCCATGGGGAATTGGAGGAGGCTGTTATGTATCTCGTTCATACTTCAATGCTATACTTAACATATTCGGAGGAAGTCACTTTGATGTGCTTCTCTGTGAGGAGTACGTAAAAGATATTCCATCGAATTTAGTATCTGTGTGCAATTTCATCCCTGTACCAGCGCGTGCGAAAATTGCGCGAGCAGCATCGTGCGTTACAGGCATTCTGCACCGGTATCATAAGGCAGCATTGAAGCTAATTGGAAAGAATAACTACACTTATATATTCTTCGACCATAATGCCTTGGCTGGATCATTAATCAGCAAGGTGCCCTTAATGTGCACAAGCATCGTACTGCACCATAATTACGAATATAATTATTATCGTGACAATACTACGTCATTTTTGAGAAGACTTCTGATACTGCCGCAAGTGAGACGTAACGAGCGAAGAGCTTTTGAAATGGCAACATATAACTTATTTTTGACATCACAAGATATGAAAGAGTTTGAATCAACATACAAAGTATGGCGAGGGAAAAATAAGGTAACGGGAATCTTCGAACCGGCTAATTTACCCCCCCCATTACGTAAAATAAATAAACAAATTAATAAAGCGAGAAGCCTAGTTATAACAGGCTCATTGTCGGAAGGAAACATCCAAAATAAAGATGCTATAACCTATTTTATCAACGAATTATACCCAATTGCCAAGGAGAATAAGATTACTATAGCTGGCAAATCGCCTTCAAGTTACATACAGGACCTTATATCTCCCTATTCAGGCATACATCTGATTCCAAGTCCACAGAATATGGAGGACGTGGTATCTAGTGCCGATATATATGTATGCCCATGTCGATTAGGAAGTGGTATTAAAGTTCGCATATCCGATGGTCTTCGTTCTGGTCTTCCTGTCATTGCTCACGAAATCTCAGCTCGTGGTTATGACGAATACGAAGAGCGTGGGTATTTATATCGATTCGATAGTGCCTTAGGGTTTAGGAATTGTGTGACAGAGGTTGTCAATCAGTTGGAAGCTGGGTTACTTACAAAAGAAGAAATCTCGAATTATTACAATAAGCACAACAGTTTATCAGGAGGAATAGCCAAAATTAGGCGAGCTTTGGATTTGTAATACAGATTCCTTTCTTCTTTTCGATAGACTGATAGAAGAAAGGAATTATTATGAATAGAATTTTATTATCAATTATTATACCTGTTTATAATGTTGAGAAGTATATTCACAGATGCTTAACAAGCTGTTGTAAGCAAAGTGACGCCTCACTTGATGAGTATGAGATTATTATAATTAATGATGGTACACCTGATAACAGCATGGATGTTGTATATAATATCGCCAAGAAGTATTCCAATATAGTAATATTTAATCAAAAAAATAAAGGTTTAAGTGCAGCTCGCAATCAAGGACTTGAAATAGCTAAAGGAGAATATGTTCAATTCCTCGATTCTGATGATTGGATTGCGAGCAATGATGTTTCAACAATAAAGGGAATAATAGTTGGGAATAAGGTAGACATCATCTCTATTTGTGCACGAAACATGATAAGCGGTTACATAAGAAATCAAATACCGAAAACGATTCAAACAGGAAAGGAATTACTTGTCAATGGGCGAATGACGCATTGCGCTTGCTTCTATGTCTACAATAGGGCTTTCCTTCAATCACACGGTTTGTTTTTCATGGAGGGCATATTTCATGAAGACAGCGAATTTACCCCACGTGTTATATATCATGCTCAATCATTGATTGCATGTCAGTCTATTCTCTATAATGTGAACGATGAACAGCATGACAGTATAACAAGAACTTATAATATAAAGCGTTGTTTTGACAATATTATAGTAGCAGACAGTCTATTTCATTTTTGTAATGAAATAGTAAAGGAAAAAGTAGTTCAAGCTATTTTTTACTATACTTGCAGCAGAATGGTGAATAATGGATTGCGACATGCAAAATATTTTTCTCTTTCGCAAAGGAAAAAAGTGGATAACTTTTTATATGATAAAAGGTATCTCCTTAAAGCGTATAAGTTAAGTACCTCTCTATTTCACAGGTTGGAGTATTTTATATTCGAGTATCTACGAATTCCATATACTATGGCATATGCTTTTATATCTGGAATTAAGGACCGATTCTACAAATGAATGATAATATTAATCAAAAGTTTCTTTTCAAATGAAGCTATCAGGCTGCTCTCTTATATTTATAAAGAGAAGTCCCTCTTTACTTTTCCTGCATTAGAAAATGGAATCAGAGAGAAGAAAATCAGGGAATTACATATTTTGTATGAAAAAAAATGGCTGATAGTGTTTTTATGGGAGTTTTTTATATCGAGACAACCCTTTGATAAAATAAAAGTCAAGATGGAGTATGATGTGACTTATTTTACTGATAAGTTGTGATTTAACACTAAAAGACTGGTGAAAAAGAATAAATGATTTGACTGAAAACTTTTACTTATCAATGAATATATTAGTTATTTCACATGTCTATCCGGGTGGAGGTACCCCTCAGTCCTTCACTCCGGTGGTGCATTATTTCGCCCGCGAATGGGTGAAGCAAGGGCATAAGGTGATTGTGGTGAATCTCAGTACTTATTTCCCTAGTATCGTTTATCATTTGCCTTCGTTTGTGAAGAAGTACTTGGTCAACAAGTTTCAGTTCGCACTTCCAGAGAAACGGTTGAACAAGGCTATTGACTTCAATTATGAAGGAGTGGACGTGATACGTGTACCCATATTCAAGTATAAGCCATCCATGGTAGTGTCCTATAAGCGGCAAACCAAGCAAGCAGACTATATCATAGCTAAGTTACAGGAACGTGGATTTGTGCCCGATGTGGCTGTGGGACATTGGCAAAATCCGCTATATATCCTCTCGCGCATTAAGACACATTATGGTTGCGGCACTGCTATGGTACTACATGGGTCGGTTTCGTTCGATAGGTATCCCAATTGGAGGGATTTGACCAGTCAGATTGATTTATGGGGGCTTCGTTCGGTTTGTATGACGGAGGCTTTCGACAAATTGATGGGCGCTGGGGCGCCTCGATTTATCTGTGCATCGGGTACCCCGCAGTCCATTGTCAATCCAGAGGCTGACCTTATGCGATGGAACGACCGATATATTTATGTAGGCTTTCTGCTCGACCGTAAATACCCCGATGTAGTGATCAAGACTTTGCCCAAAGTATATGGTCGGGATGATTACCATCTAGATGTCGTGGGCGGTGGTTTCATTGAGAACCAACTGCATGCTTTAAT
>OJNQ01002969.1_pt1 | contig 10426 bp, 8 predicted proteins | sample 1597621 | NCBI WGS metagenome assembly OJNQ01 (sample SAMEA2452137, study PRJEB22498) | human gut metagenome | reverse complement strand
TTCTGCGGATCGGCTCCTACCGGCTGCACCCATCCTAACATTCCATTCGGATGTACTGAAGCCACCAATGCTTTCCACCCCTTATAAGCATAAGGTAAATAAATATCCTCATCCAATAAACCGTAGTTTATTCCCCACCATAATGCGAATGTAAAAAATCCAGTTGAACTTGTTTCCGGAGAAGGATAGGATGCAGGATCAAGAAGACTTGCATGCCAATAACCGTTATCGTCCTGAAAAGTAACAATGCGTGCCATCATCTCTTGAAACAGCTCTATATAACGATCTCGTGACGTGAATTCTTCGGGTAACAACGGAATCAGCAAAGACAACCCTCCGACAACCCAAGCGTTTCCTCTGCCCCAAAAAACTTTAGATCCATTTTTTTCCCGTTTCCCAAAGTAACTCGAATCTCGATAAAACAATTTTTCTTTTTTATCAAACAGAAAACGATACGATGTCCAATATTCCTTATCCATAAACTCTCGTAAACGAGGATTGCACGTTATATTTGCAAAAGCAGCAAAAACAGGTGGAGCCATATATAAGGCATCACACCAAGACCACCGATCTTTTGCATGAGGAGTATCTATATAAAAGCCCGAAGGTGACGGATTATTCATAATAAACTCCAAACGAGAAACTGTCGGATAAATAATATCTTCTTCTTGCCGCTTCATATAAAGTTGTGCATACATCAAGGCAACAGCCAAATCATCTGCAAAATATATGCGATTGGCATTACCTGACAGTTGATATCGGTTTCGCTTGCAAACCGATTCATACCACTCAATAAACTCTTTATTCTGGTCAAACTCCGACCACGAAGCCAATGCTGAAAGGAAAACTCCATTCTCCCAACTCAAATCGCCATTCGATTTCCAATAACGGTCTTTATCCATATCCGGATATGCCTTTATCTGCCATGCCGCTACATCTGTAACCACTTGCCGCACGTCTGTCTTATTCAATCGGTCAGAGTACACCTTAGCTTCTAGCGGGAATACTTGTAAATACGCCCAAATGGTTAAAAATAATATACTGAATCGTCCCATAACAATTATTTCAAGAAAAATACTTCATACACTACAAAGCCAAGAACCGGGTATGCAAAAGATGTGCAATCCCATTCGTCGGACGCAAATTTGTCGTATGGCATTTGCTGTAATTTACCGTTCCATCTTCATTTACATACCCTGCCTGCATTGCGTTCAAATCTTGGCTCGATGTAGGAGGATTGGGGTACAATCTCAAGCGAATTGACAACACTCCATTACAAGTAAGTACATCTATCGGAGAAGTCGTTAAGTCGGCCGAATGGTATAATCCCGGTAGAGTATACCCCTTCAGCATTGTCTGTAATTCCGACTTGGGGACAGATGCCACCGAAGCATATTTCTTTGTAGTCAGCCAACTTGCAAACTCCTCATCATCCAATAAAAAATAGGTCAAATTATCTGTCTCATAAAATTCTTGCATTTCGGCCCGGTTTATAGCCTCGTACATCAGCACCAAGTCTGAATTACTACGGCTGCGGATAAATTCATAACATGTCATATTTAACTCAGTGGTTACCGGAGCTGCCTCGTTTTCATAATTAAACTGATAATCTAATCCGAAAAGAGAGCAAGAAGACAGGCCTGCAATCATAGAAATGGCCAATAGACATATCGTATACTTCATAATTCTTATCATATTTTTTCCTTTTATAAAAACAATATCAATAATTACCCGTCTGTACAAGTTTTTCATTTTCATTCAATATATCTTGAGAAACAGGCCAATATTTCTGCCAATCTTCTGTATATTTGATAAATCCCTGACCTCCATAGGTAGTGATATATCCATCATAGAAAGTATTCATTACCGACTCTAAACGTCCTGTCCGCATAAGATCAAACCACCGTTTCCCCTCACCAAATAATTCAAATTGTCTTTCTTGAAGAATATCATCCTCTATCTTGACCCAATCGACGCCATTCGCTCCTGTATAATCGGATAAAGTCTTTTCAGAAAGTCCTGCTCTACGCCTTACCTTGTTCATTTCAATGATAGCATCCTGATACTCACCTTTCCGATTCAATGCCTCTGCCCTCAATAAGACAATGTCTGCCAACCGATAAATAGGAATATAACATTCTCTGTAACTTGTCTCTCCAAGTCTTTCTCCGGGCGACCATTTCCACATTTGACAACCCACCGGCATACGTATAATATGATTATCGCGATAGGATGTAATCTTTGTCGGATCCAGCGTAGCAGTCAAACGAATATCTTCATCCCCACCCCATGCTTGCCACTTTTCGATGATCTCTTTTGTTGGCACCAACAGATTACCACTATTCACATAAGTTGTCACTATATTGTTAGCACCATCAAGTACATACGACCATTTCAATGTCCATATATTATCGGTTGTTTGAGGATCGGCACACACTTTTAAAAAATCAGTACCCTCTAATGTATATACATTCAGGTCATACAACCTTTGAGAATAATCAATTGCTCCATCATAATCATGATTCCACATAGCCACTTCTGTACAAAGGGCATAAAGAGCTCCCGGACTATAAAGATAAAGTTCTGTTTGTGAATTATCTACAAGTTTTGTAGCTGAAATCAGATCTCCGTTGACCAATTCCATAATTTTCTCTTTAGTAGCCCGCTCGGGTTTATATACATCACTTTTTTTCAAAACAGGGTTAGATATAAGAGGAACATCGCCCCATATTCTATACAAATTGAAATAAGCATACGCGCGCAAAAAATAAGCCTCAGACAACAGATGATTACGAGTATTCTCTGCCATTACATTATCCATTTTCGGAATATAATAAATCGCATAATTAGCCACAGAAATCATTTTGTACCAATTATTCCAATTACATGAAGGTAAAGCTGCCGTAAGCTTATTAAAACAAACATTCTGATATGGGTTTGTACCTCCGGATGAGCCGATAAAATTATCAGACCTTGCTTCGTACCAATTCAAGTATCCTATTTTATAAGCATCTTTTAAGGGAACATATGCAGCATTCAGTGCCGCGCGCACATCGCTTTCTGTTTTCCAGTATATCTCGGTAGATACGGTATTCAATGGCTCTATCTCTAAAAAATCATTTAGACAAGAAGACATTAATAAAACCAGTGAAAATATTACAGCTATTTTTTTCATAACTTCCATACATTTAAAAGTTCAAGTTAATCCCCAACAGCACCGATTTTGCTTTGGGATAAGAATTGTTATCATATCCGACAATATATCCCGAGGAGGGAATTTCCGGATCAAAACCAGAATAATTGGTCCACGTAAAAAAGTCTTGTAACATAAGACTTATCGATGCCGAACGCATTTTTACTGCATTCACCCACTTTTCGGGTAATTGATATTCCAATTTAATATTCTTCAGACGGATATATGAGCCATCTTCAATCCATAAACTACTTGCTTTGCGAGTATTATCAACCGTACTACGGGCACTCGAAGGTTGTGGATATTTGGCTATATCGCCCGGAGCTTTCCATGAATTAGCCACATTTACCGGGTTGGCCATAGTCAGAGAACTCCATTTATGATCAGACCGGATAGCCTCATAATTGTTATAAACATCACCACCTACCGAGAAAGAGAAGAACGCTGATAAGGTGAAGTTTTTGTATCTGAAATCGGTACTAAACCCTCCTATAAAATCGGGTTGTCCACATCCTATCACCTGACGGTCTGCTTCGTTAATAACACCGTCTCCATTTAAATCGTCCCACATGACATCTCCGCCCTTAAATACTTCTCCGGTGGAAGATCCATAGCGCAATTGCTTTATCTCTCCATTATAATCCTGTCCGTTGAGCTGATATTTCACAAAACGGTCTTTCTCATCGAACACCGGGGTCAACTGCACCCAATCAGGAGTAAATGCATTAGACTGATCATAAGGGAAAATCATGCGAGCTTTATAACCGTACATCGTACCTAATGTATATCCGTTATCCAAAATATAGACATCATTTACAATTTGCACCGACTCACTGGGGATCGACGTTATTACATTCTTATTCACTGCAATATTTAAAGTTGTCGACCATTCGAAGTCCCGGGTTTTGATATTTTTAGTAGAAATCATAAACTCATATCCTGTATTCTTTACTCCACCAATATTGGAATAAGAACTATCAAATCCGGTAGTACCCGGCAACTTCATATTGAACAAGACATTGCTAGTGCGCTTTTTATAATAATCAAAGTTAAGGTTTATACGTCCATCTAAAAAGGAAAGGTCTATACCTATATTATGCTGTTTTGTATCTTCCCAACCCAACAGGTCGTTCTCAATCTGTGTAGGCATGAGTCCGATATAATCTACATACGCTACGGTCGAGTACTGGGACAAAGCAGCAAAATCTCCGGCAGTCTGATTTCCGGTTTTTCCAAAACTGTACCGCAATTTTGCGTCACTCAAGAAATTATCAGACCAGTCCATAAAATTTTCATCCGAAAAACGCCATCCGAACGATGCTGAAGGGAAAAGCCCCCAACGATTGGAACGTCCAAAGCGAGACGACCCATCATAACGAATATTCGAATTGAACAGATAACGTTGTTTATAATTGTATGAAACTCGTCCGAAAAATGAAGCCATACGATTGGCTGTCCATGAATGTTTTGTATTTTCCATATCCACTTCTCCGAATCCTGAAGAAGTTTCTATTGCCTCCGTTATATTATCTGAGACAGCAAGATTTACATATTCCGAAGTATATTGCTGTATGCTGAATCCGCCTAAAACAGAGAAGGAATGTGCATTATTGAATGTCTTGCTATAAGTTAAAATATCTTCGTGCGTCCACTTCAAATTGGATGTATGGGTATTCTTGGACGAAGGTATTTGAGAGGCAACCAAAATAGCCGGCTGGAAATAACGGTAATTCTTCTGATAAAACGAAGCTGCGATAGACGTTCTGAATTTCAAGTCTTTGAGAATGTTATACTCCATAAATGTATTGAAGTTGACATCATAATATTTATTATCATTGGTACATAACATGGTATAAGCCAACGGATTGGTACGGTTAGCTACAACCGGAGCATACGTACCATCGGGAAGTATCAATGCCATACTGGCAGGACGAGACAATATATTACTACGTCCCCCATAAGGAACCATTCGATTATTTCCGGTTGCAAAAGAAAGACGTGAACCTATCAAAAATTTTTCCGTAGCAGCATAGTCAACATTCACTCGAGAGGTTATACGCCTGTTATATGAATTGAGTTGAATACCTTCATCGCTCAAATAACCAGCACTCAAAAAATATTTCAATTTCTTTTCGGCACCCGAAATACTAGCATCTACCTGATGGGTGTATGCATTTCTAAAAAGAATATCTTGATAATTATTATCCCACGTAAACGACGGGTTCAAGGTATCCCGAGCAAAAGCTGACGGTTCGCTATTCTGTAAATAAGCCCGCAAAATTTCATAATCAATACCCTGTTGACGATTCATTTGTGGCAATTTATGTGAAATACGAGACTGTTTTAACGAATAGGATACCGATATTTGCGGCGTAGAGGTAGATCCCTGCCGTGTCGTAATGATAATGACTCCATTTGCTGACTTCGACCCATAAATTGCAGTAGATGCAGCATCTTTCAACACTTCTACCGAAGCTATATCTCGGGGATTGATATTATCTATGTTATCCATTTCCATGCCATCTACAATAAAAAGAGGATTAGAACCATCACTGTTAATCGTAGAGGCTCCACGAATACGAAAAGTGGAAGCTGCTCCCGGCTCGGAAGAAGAAAGAATTTCAAGGCCAGGCACCTTGCCTTGCAAAGCCGTAGCCAAAGTTGTCGGAGCATTATTTATCAGTTCTGCAGCTCCTACCGACGAAATAGCTCCAGTAATATCCCGTTTTCTCATTGTCCCATAACCAACAACCACGACCTCATCGAGATCGGTCAACACCTCTTTCATCACGACATCGATAATACTACGACTTTTAACTTCTGTCTTATAAGTAGCATATCCTGTAAACGAAAAATTTAATGTGCCATCTTTCGGAACTTTAATGCTATACTTCCCATCAATATCTGTTACTGTTACCGCTTTACCGTCTTTCACAGAGACATTCACTCCCGGCAACGGTCCGCTACTGTCTTTTACTGTACCTTTGACCACTAATTCTTGTGAGTGCAAGAAAAATGAAAAAGAAAGAAACATCAATAGCAATGTTATCCTCGGTCTTATTATTTCATGTACAACCATCATTTTATATGTTTATCATTATATTTAGATTCGAAAAACTAAAAAGGAATTCTTTTAAAGAAAGAAAAATGGTGATCAAGGTTCTTCTTCAGGATAAACCATTGAAACTTTATAATTAATCGCAGAACCTGATTCTGGAGTAACTCTAAAAATTACAGTATGCGAAAAATCAACATATCCTGATCCCGAAAAAGGTTCAAAATTTGTCTCTGAACCGTCGTCACACACCTCCATAGTAGCCTTTTGTGAAGCTGCAGAGAGTTCTAACTCCACTAAAATATGATTTAAAGGGACACCTTCAGGAACTGTTACAACAACGGCAGAATTATTATTAAAGTTAGGAAAGACAGCCCTCATTACCTCACCAGTCTCGTTATCCAAAAAATCGGGAAAACTTACCGAATACAACTCTGCTTTCGTATAAACATAAGTCAACTCTTTAACTACTGTATATACTGCAGTTTTCCCACTTTCGGCACGTACCTCAAAATCTACCAATTCTGCAGTAAAATCTATTGGAACAAGACTTCCCGGAGTTACGCTCGTCCATGGAGATAATTCGATATAAGGACGTAAGCCGGTTAATACTACATCCGGAGGTAAAACGACTTTAATAACCTTATTCACCTCGTCAATTTCCCCCACATGCTCCACAAAAATATTTTTATCGGCATTGTGATAAGGTTTAAATGAAAAATAAGAGATCGCTCTTAAATTCGATTTAGGATAATCATCTATATCCTTACTACACCCGGTTGCCAATTCGAGCAAAAAAATAACAATCAAAAAAACGCCTGTCTTTTTCATGAATATGATTAGATTTATATTAAAAATAAGTTTTAAAATTCTAATGGCAGTACAAAAATAAAAGGTCTAAATTTATCGGATTTGCTTTTTCTGGCAAAAACGATGCTCTTTTTGTCTGAAAAGCAATTTTGAGCATAATCTGCAAATATATGGGAGAAAAAACATAAACATCCCGGCGTTTATAAATGCCAGGATGTTTATGTTTAGCATATTGATACTTTTAAAAATACCAATACCAGATCTTCTCTAATAACAAAGTCTAAAAAACAATACTTACTGCGCCCGAAATAAAATCGGTTTTAGAGTCATTGGTATAACATCCACGCATCCAACGGGTTTTAATCTGCAACAGATAGTTCTTCAGAATCCGATGCGAGAACTGTATGCCAATATCAGAAAATATGCTGTTCGATGAAATAAAACGGTAATTATGATAAAGCATATTCAAAACTCCGGAATCTGTTATTTCCGTTTCCGACAAGGCAATATCCGTGTCAAAAGCACGAGAATAGCCAATTCCGGCATCTATCTGCAAAAAACAATTTTCCCATGTCTTATATCCTCGAACAGAGACGTTTCCGGACAAACGATTTTCCTCAAGTGAACGAGACGGATAAATATATGATGTTTTGTTGCGTTTATAGGTAACTTCAGGCGACAAAGACAATTTATATCCCTTCGCAATTTCCGCCTCATACATACCGACAATACCGGTGTAGAATATATTGTTACGATACTGTTCTACCTCACCTATTTTCGGATAAATTTCATTCGTTGCATCACCGAACAGATTTTCAATTCCGTTTCTACGAGAAACATTACCATACCCTTTTACACCCCATACCCTGTATTTCGTGGTATTACGGTAACCCATTTCAAATTTTCCGGAATGTTCATGTATCAAAGCCATCGGTAATTCATTCAAAGAAGAAATTATTTTCTCACAAGAATAATAACGATAAGAGAACGTCCCGGAAAATCCGCTTTGTTTATGAGAAGAGAGCCCGATATTTCCGCCAAAAGATTTTCCCTTATAATACGCACTGTTATTATTCCCCGAGAAACGGGCATAGTCCATTCCCATTCCGGTAAAATGATAAACTTTCGACTGACCTAATTCGCTATAAAATTTTATTTCATTAGATTGTTTATACTTTGTTGCAAAAGCAGATATTCCGATGCCATAATGAGTTTTTGTCCGCAACGAGATACCTAACGAAGCATTCAACTCTCCAACAACATTTTTAGGACGAGGATCGATATTCCTAAACTCCACGGCAGCCCGATAATCCAACGTTCCGCCCCAAGTGACACGAGCATATTCCCGGGCATATCCTCCGGCAAAATAATATTCCTCACACCTTAAATCTCCGCCGACCGAATCTCCCAAAACATAAGGATACACCCAATCATAATCGGATGTCTCGTTCCAAACGACATTTCGTTTCACGCCGTTCCTATAATAAGCCTGTCCCCATAATTTCCTATTTTTCAGAACAATATACGAATCCACATCAAATGATCCGCGAATCAAACCGTCTCCTTCTTGCAGAAGTATCGGTTGATCCTCAGCCGAATATTCCACGATCGCATTTGCTTCGGTAAGAGTTAAGGCATGCTGATAATATTTTTCTGCCGGATTACGATAAAGCAAATCGAAAAAAGTTTCTCCGAAAGAATTATTCCGCAAATTTCGCTGCATGACAGAAAGCGTATCCCCGGCATACAAGAAAGCCGGACACAATAAAAGCAACATAACGACAGCACATCCTTTTTTCATCTCACTTTCAATTTATGTTACTCGGTCTTAGGCGTTACACCGTCATAAGTAATATTCACAGCCGGAGTACCATTGGCATCAGTGGCCGTATGTTGTTCTTCGATCAAAGAAGGTACACATTCGGTATTAAAGTCATCAGAAGAGTTATTCGTGTCTTTCAACACCTTTCTACCGTCACGAGTAATATACAACAACTTTCGGCGAACGCTTTTAAAATAGCGAGTTTTATCTCCGTCGATCGTTCCGCAGTGAGTCCAGCCCGAATCCAAAGACGGATCGGTAACATTCCATACATAACGAGACTCTACACTTGTATTCACAGCATCTATAATCCACTCATTAGGAACTTTATAGGCTGTTTGTTCCATAGGGAAAGTCCCGGCAGGCAATACCATGACATACTTATAAGTATAAAGATAATTCTTTAAGAAGTCTTCTTTCTTTTCCGGAATACGAGCTAAAGCAAAAGCTCTGAACCCCCGATTATGTAGAATCCAGAAACTAAGTGTATAACAATAGTACTTATCCAAATTCGGAACTGTCGGGCTGTCGATATCCATATGCGCAGGAACAGAAGATTCATCATACCATTCGAAGTCAGCACGACTCAAGTCGAATGAATTCGGATTGGCAACCCGATGATCCATACCGGTATCACAAATTATCAAAGATTCCCCCGGCAGGATGGTCTGTCCCATTCCCGGGTATCGTATAAATGGCTTGTACCGTCATCGCCTCTTTCATAATATCCGGTGTATAGTCATATTTGGTAACCGTTATAAACTTAGACTCCATCAAAGACACACCGTCAGCATACAAGACATGATCGGTATTGTTATAGATTTTGACATATTGATCGCCATTATACTGTTTTCCAGAAGGTTGCAACGTTCCGGTAAAAAAGATTTCTTCAATAATGAAGTCGTTTTTATCTTCTAACAAATAGGACTCTAACGTAACCTTCACATCTGTCCCGAGTACCTTTAAAGAGGCCTGATAACCCCTTAATTTTCCTTCTGTCATTTCCCCATTTTTCAAATAAGCGACACTTGCTTCATAACTACAGTCATACAATCCCTCAGGTAGCGAAAACTGTTTAGAATTGGAATACTCGGTTTCCATTCCGGAAGATATATTCTTGAATTTCACTGTCTCATACTGTACAGACAGTTCTTCTAAATCGGATGGATACTCAATCAATATATCCACCGTTGTATGCGGAATATCGCTTTTCTCCTCACAACTGACAAAAAGAATAAAAAAAATAACCAGAAAAAATAACTTGGATTTCATTGTTCTTATTATAATTTAGATATATTACAAACTAAAATTCAATTCCATACCGAAATAAGGATTTACATTTCTTCTTATCCGCAATCCGTTAGAGGTATAATCCGGAAGATAATCCAAAATACGGTTAGCGAATAAAGCAAGCTTCAGATATTTACCGATCTGTTTCGTTGCTTTAAAATTGACATACATAGCCATCGGAACAGTTTGTTTCTTAAACGAATCGGCATTATACGTCTAACGGATTGCGGATAAGAAGAAATGTAAATCCTTATTT
>OJNQ01002968.1_pt1 | contig 10427 bp, 5 predicted proteins | sample 1597621 | NCBI WGS metagenome assembly OJNQ01 (sample SAMEA2452137, study PRJEB22498) | human gut metagenome | reverse complement strand
CCGAGTCATCCTGTGGCTGCAAGGCTTATTAAAACATCCGGTGTATATATAGCAGTATCTGAATGCCCTACAGAATAAGCATAACGTGCGTCTGTCCAACCATAGCCGTTATCACTCGTTTCAAATTCCTTTACCAAATCAGGTGTCACTTTCAGCATAGGTACCCCTTGTGTGGCATAAAGAGAGTTAGTCGTTTCTCCCCCAGGCTGAGTATTTTTGGCAATGCTTGAGTGATAATCCTTATCTCCTTGCTTATACACAATCTGAAAAAGAATTTCCGGACAAGCAGTCTTGTTATTCACATTAAATACACCATTTGAGGCTTCCGGATCAAAAGAAATTTCTCTTAATTCGCCAAAGCTTCTCATTTCATAGCACTGCTCAAGATAAGTTCTAGCATTGTTCAAATACTCATTACGCTTACCGTCTTCCAGCACATGAGCCATAGTAAGATATACTTTTCCTAACAATCCTGCTGCAGCCGCTTTATTAGCTCGTCCTCTTTCTGCTTCGGTATAATTAGGCAGCGCATTCTTATCCAGACCAAATTTCAAATCTTCTACAATCAAGGCATACACCTGCGATTTATCCACACGATGTGTATTAGCTGTAATTTCATCTGGAGTAGACAGATATTGAGTAACTAAAGGAGCATCCCCCCATTTACGTACCACATCAAAATAAGCCAATGCACGTACAAACTTTGCCTCAGCCAAATACTCATTTTTCTGGGCCTCTTCATCGAATGAAATGCTTTCGGCCCCTTTAATGGCGAAATTGGCATTGTTGATAGTCGTAAACATGGCATTCCAGTGAGACTTCAGGTAGGTATTACTCGGCAGCAAAGAGAAATCCGTGAACTGGAAAGGTTCTCCCGCAGCAGACTGATTATCCCATCGTCCTGCATTATCCGAACGTTCTTCCGTGTAAGCAGTACTTCCTTCGCCCATACAAGAACCAGACCGTAACGCCATATAGGCTCCATTTACGGCACGTTCCACGTCATTTTCAGTTGAGAAGAAATTTTCTGCTACAATATGATTAGGGTCATTTTCTGTAAGAAAATCCGTACAAGAAGGAAGTGTCAGCACTCCCATCGCAAAAAGTGATGCTAAAAATATATTTCTTTTCATTTTTCCAATCTTTAGAATGTTAACTGAATACCCATATTATAAGCTCTCATCAAAGGGTATTTACCATAATCTACACCCGGAGTCAAGTTTGATCCGTTGTTATAGTCTACCTCTGGGTTATATCCTTTATACTTAGTAATAGTGAACGGATTATCTGTAGCTACATAGAGACGCAAATTACTGATTACTCCATCTGACCATTGCTTGATTTTCGGGAATGAGTAACCTACAGTAATGTTAGTGCAACGGAAGAAAGAACCATCCTGCAAATAGAACGTAGAAAGACGAGTACTATTGCTCTGCGTACCTCCTCGTGATGCTTTGTATACCCATCCATTTCCTGGATTTTCCGGATTACGATAACGGTCGTCTACTACAGAATACTGATTACCAGAACCTTCCATGTTAAACAGGTAATAATCTTGACCATCCAACACTTTATTTCCATATGAGCCATTGAATGAAGCACTTACGTCCAAATCACGATAGTTACCATTTACATTAAATCCGTACGTAAATTTCGGATGTGGGTTACCAATAACTCTTTTATCATCGTCATCTACAACTCCATCTCCATTTACATCCTCAAAATACAAGTCACCAGGCTGAAGACCTACAGACTGAGATAACGAACGAGGAGGTCCCTGCAATTCATAGCCTTCCGGGAAGGAGTTGCCATTAGCCTTATAGACTGCATCATCAGCTGCCAGGCCGGCCATATCCGCTTCTGTAACCATACCTGCGACCTTAAATCCATAGAACATACCGATAGGCTGTCCTTCTTCCGTTATATGAGTCATGTAAGAGCGTTCTGCACCGTTAGTGATAATTTTGTTTCCGCCTAAGTTAAGCACCTTATTACGGTTCAATGATATGTTTCCACTTACGTTCAAGCTATAATCTTTGCCGGTAAGTACACGTGCATCCACCTGAAGATCAAAACCGGTATTACGGATTTTTGAATCTGGCAAGTTAGTCAGCATAAAATTAGCACCCGAAATAGCAGAAATAGGCTGTTCGAAAAGCAAATCTTTTGTATAACTTAAATAATAGTTTCCCGAAACTGAAAGTCGGTTATTAAATAAAGACAAATCAAATCCTACGTTATACTGAGAAGTAGTTTCCCATCCAATCGCATTATCTTTCACACCACCCGGATACATTGCTGACACAATAGTACCATTTCCAAAGACAGCACCGGACGGTGAACTCATAATGGTGGCATACTCATAGTTACCAATATTATTATTTCCACTCATACCCCAACTTGCACGCAACTTTAATGAAGTAGACTCTCCTAAATTATCTTTCCAGAAGTCTTCGTTAGAAAGTGTCCAGGCAGCAGAAATAGAAGGGAAATATCCCCAACGGTTTTCAGGACCAAAAAGTGAAGAAGCATCACCACGGAATGAAGCAGTCAAATAATATTTGTTCGCATAATTATAATTCAAGCGTGCAAAATAAGACAACATTGTCCAATTCGACTTATAAGTATTGTTCAACTGAATGTCACTTGGATCTGCTCCGTGTCCGGTCACTTCTGTGATATGATCATCTTCATAGCCTGTAGCCTTTACTCCCAATACATCTATCATATCTTTCTGTACAGAATAACCGGCTACTCCACTAAAGTTATGTACCTCATTCCACGTTTTATTATAGTTGGCTGTAAACTCTGCCAGGTAGTCCGATTTCAAAGTAGTATTCGCAATTGCATTGGCTGCTGCCTTAGCCTGATCAGAATAAGGAGGATTTGCTCCATCAGAAAGACTCGTAGGACGATAAAACTCATACTTTTCAGAATAAGTATACATACCCAAGTTTGCTTTCAAGAACAGATTCTTTACCGGTTCATATGTAGCAGTTACATTATATGTATTTCTTATTCCATTGCGGCGTATTTTTGTTTCCGTAGCCAACGCAACCGGATTCTCAATCTGCTGGAAACCATATTCACTTGCATACGACGTCATTTCTCCTTTTACAAGTTCCCCGTTTTCATCGTAGCAAGGAAAAATCGGGGCATAAATCAATGCACCTAAAATAGGTCCTTGATTGAAACGCCCCTCCTGGACCTCGCGGTTCCAGTTTGAAGTATTTGAAATAGTAGCTCCAATTCTGAATTTTGAGCTAATTTCCGCATCCAAATTTGCACGCAAATTCAAGCGTTTCTGGCCTGTTGATAAAATAATACCTTCTTGATTCTGATAACCCATGCTCACTTCATAACGTATTTTATCGGTACCACCATTTACCGATATATGATGACGTTGTGACAATGCATTCTGATACAATTCATCCTGCCAGTCTGTATCATACTGCGGAGTAATCACTTCACCTTTCTCAAAATCATAAAGGAACTCAGGAATCATAGCCGCACTGTTAGCAGAGCCTATTTGCTGGGCACGTTCCGCATTCGTGTGATGAATATATGAATCATCCCAAGGCTTGCCTGCTGTCACAAGAATATTTTTATACGCATTATTACGTCCTTCTACCACCAAATCGGCAAACTGGGCTGAATTGAGCAAATCAATCTTCTTGGCAAGCTGATTGACGCTCAACTGGAAATTATAGTTTACTTTTACTTTACCTTCCTTACCACGTTTCGTTGTAATAAGAACTACACCACCGGCAGCACGTGAACCATAGATAGCTGCCGAAGCCGCATCCTTCAACACTTCAATAGATTCAATATCCTCAGGATTCAGCATCAAATCATCATTTGAAGGATACCCGTCAATTACATAAAGCGGGTCGGAGCTTGCATTGATAGAAGCCACACCACGTACACGAATTTTCGTACTTCCATAAGGCGCACCACTTACCTGAGCAATCTGTACACCTGAAACTTTACCAACCAAACTTTGTCCTACAGTAGGAGTCGTTACATTCAGCTCTCTCGACTTGATACTGGAAACAGCTCCCACCACATCTGTTTTACGCATGGTCTGATATCCTACTACCACAACCTCATCCATCGTTTTAGAGTCCTCAACCAGCACAATATGCAGATTGTCTCCCTTTTTCGGTTTTATACGCTGTGTGGTATAACCGATATAAGATATTTCCAGTGTATGGTCATAGCTCTGCACATCCAGTTTAAATTTACCATCCACATCCGTCACCGTTCCATTTTGAGTTCCCTTCTCAAAAATACTGGCACCGATTACGGGTTCTCCATTTTGGTCTACTACAAGACCTTGAATCCAATCATCTTCAAAATTCTCAGCCTGAACAGAGCTTGTAAAAAACCCTGTCATACAGACAATTAAACAAAACAATCCAATTACTTTTTTCATAATTCGTTAATAGAATAAAATTTCTATGCAAAAGTATGAGGGGGGCATTGCACAATGATTGCAGGTTAATTAAAACTATGGCACAATAAGGTTACAAAGAAGTTTCAACTATTCTATTCCTACAGCCCTGACAGGAAACCTCAACTTTCCTCCGCATATAATCATAAACCCCGCAAAGAATACTTCTGAGCATCGTGAATAATTCTCTGTTTCACACTGCGGGATTTGTATTTCACACTGTGAAATATATGTCCCACACTGTGGTTTTTATATTTCACAGTGTGAAACAGAGAATTTGCCATTTCATTTCACTTTTCATGCAAGGGCATTTAAAAGAATGATTACCTCCATTTTACCTTTATAAGAAAATAGAGCACAAAAAACGCACACCCGTTTTTTATAATAATAAACGAATGTGCGTATGCATTATCAAGGCCTGCTTGCTTATTCGTAGTACTCTATTTCGTATGTGGCTACAAACGGGTTATTAAGACCAGTTCTAGTCATCTGATATAATGTAATGACATAGTCACCGGTAGCAGAATCCTTAATCTCCCAATCAGTCATTTCATCTGTCCAATGAACTCCTCTTACAACCTTCGTAGCAATCTGCTGGGTTCTCTTTCCATAAAAATCAAACAATCCAAAAACAACTCCTGAATAATCGTAGTGCATGAACCACTCCCATTGGTAGCTGGTAGTTACCAGACCATTAAAGTCAACGGATATATTGTTCAGCGCATCAGAATTATAACTTAAAACATCTCCACCTTTTTCTGGTGAAATCATGTCTTTATTCCCTATCCAAGAGCTACTTTTATAAACCGGCTCCCATTCCTGATTGTCAGTTTTCAAATAAGTAACATACCCGTCACTATCGTATCTGAAAGTACTGTTTACCGTAGTTGAATTATCTTCATACAATGTAGTGAGGTATCCGTTTGCACCTATAACACCATAATTCATCAATTCTCCATTATAATACAGATATACCTTGCTATCATCATACGTAAATTTGAATTTGTTTGTTTTTGTCACCGTATTATTAAGAGTATTGTAACTCTGTTCCGTATATTCTATGATTCGAGATTTTTTATCGTATTGGAACAGATACACCGTCTTGCTTACCGTATTATCATCAGTATATCTTCGTGTAAGAGTAATTTTAGAAACCAGATTCTTTCCCCATGGTTTATATGGATTATTGTCAGACACGTCACCTAATCCGGGCATGCCACCATCCTCCCCTCCTTCCTCTGGTGCAGGTGAGGAGGTTCTATCGAAGATATACATAATGTAATAATACTTGCCCCTATAAAAATATTCATAAATGATTACCAACTTATCCTCCCCAAATGAATATATTTCCCAATTCGTTCCATCAAGATATAAGTACTCTTCATCATCAGAGATATTCCATTTTCCAGTTTCAGTTTTTCCGTCAGTGTATGTAATAGTATAATTTCCTTCTTCATCGAATGTGATGTCAGGTATTTCTTCCAGACTTCCTTCTATTGCACTGTTATGTACCTCATTACCGTCTTCATCCAGTACCTTGACATTTGATTTTCTCCATCCTCCGATAATCATTTTCGAAGCTTCTATTCCAGGTTCTTCAAGTACGTATGTCTCATCTCCGTCTGATATACAACCTGACATAACAAGTGTAAATATAAAAAGAGAAATGTACAATTTTATATCTTTCAATTTCATAAGATTTTCCTCCTATTTTTTGTCCGTTATTTTAATATCTCAAACTCCACACGACGATTTATCTTCCGTCCTTCTTCAGTATCATTACTTGTGATAGGTTTGCTCATGCCATAATAACTATATGACAATCTATCTGGATTCACTCCCTTTTTTATCAAATAGGAATATACGGCCATCGCTCTTTTCTTTGAAAGCTCCAGATTAAAGTCTTTATTTCCAACATTGTCAGTATGACCTTTTATTTCCATTTTAAGATTTCCCTGCTGTATCAATAATACGATTTTGTCAAGATAGCCGTATGAATCTTTACTAATACTGCTTTCTCCAAATGCAAAGTTTATCTGTTCAATAGCACAGATAGTCTTACCCGTAATAGATTGCTTATCAGAAAGCAGTTGCATAATTTCATCAAGCGTATAGCAAGGTTTTTCTTCTAGCTTTTCTGCAACAGGATCAGGTTCTTTTTCCATCACTGGAGCTGGCGTATAAGCTGGCACAGTTTTCTTTTTCTTAGTTTTCTTGAATATACTTAATGGTACTGATAAAGAAGCTGATATTTCAAAACTACGATTTTTACGATTCCCTGTAATATTGTAGATATTACGGTTTAAAGAAATAGCACTTCCATCTTTTTCTTTACTTCCATAAGTATCGGTAAAGCCATATTGATAATTAGCCTCCAGAGCAAAGAACAGTTTCTTTGTGTCTGTTATCCGCACGGGTATTCTTATACCGACACCTGCCGCTGCGCTGAAATCGAATTTGGAGAAATTGGCGTTAGTCATATCCAATGCAGGCCACGGCATTGGTTCATTCATATCATAAGTAGTATAGTTTATTTCTCCTCCACGTGTAAAACTGAAAATCGGAGCTAGATAAATGTATGGACTTATTTTTTCCGGATTATTGAAATTATAAATTATCGGAATGCGGATGTCCGTATACTTGGCTTTTAACTTATAATTAAATTTATCGCCATACACATCAATTCCATCAACCTCTGAACCACGACTCAAAAACAGCAACTCAGGACGAATAGAAAATTTACGAGCTGAACCTAAATCAAATTCAGCAAAGATACCTCCGACACCAGAAGTTATCCCTCCAGCATCATGTTCGCCAAGATTAGAATAATGCATGTTAGAAATATTCACTCCTCCTTTAACCCCTAACCTGATTTTGTCCAATTTGTCAGTGTGCTGTGCTGAAGCGCTCAAGAAGCAACAGCATAACGCAATGATCGCAATAAATTTATTAACCATCTGAATAAATAATGCCCGTAATTCCCCTGACGGATTTTGACAAAAGAAGAAGCGTGGGAACTGTTTTAATTTCTTATCTGTACAGAGGCATCGCCAAACGCCCACCAACCAAATAATAATAGACAGCCCACGCCTTTATGGATATACTCCTTCCTAGGAATATAATACAAAAGGGGTGAGCGTTTTGTTGTCTATTATTCTTGATTGGCTTTGAAAATTGGCGATTTTCTGTACAAGAATAATATCACTAAAAACGCTCTTCGTAATTAAAAAATAACATTCCTACTGATAAACAATCGGTAATGTTTCTGCAAAGAAATAATTTTTTTAAATAACATGCAAATTTTGCAATATTAGTTCATTTAAAACTCACTGAAAAATAACTGATTTACTCAAGACCATTTACTTTCTATATCTTACCATCGAAAAATTCGCTTCGCACGCCGCAAAAAAGAATAATTTCCAAATAAATCGTATCTTTGCACATCGTAAGGTTGCAACTTAGAATAAACTATATACGTATATGGAAAAGAACTTTAAACGGACGACCGTTACATCGGCTCTGCCATACGCCAACGGTCCGGTCCATATCGGCCATCTGGCAGGGGTTTATGTGCCGGCCGATATTTACGTGCGCTATCTGCGCCTGAAAAAAGAAGACGTGCTCTTTATCGGAGGTTCGGATGAACATGGAGTACCCATCACTATCCGCGCTAAAAAAGAAGGTGTAACCCCACAGGATATTGTGGACCGTTATCACAGCCTCATTAAGGATTCTTTCAAGGAGTTCGGCATTTCATTCGATGTGTACGGACGTACTTCTTCACCCACTCACCATCAGTTAGCATCTGACTTTTTCCGTAAATTGTATGACAAGCATGAGTTTATCGAAAAAACTTCCATGCAATATTATGACGAGGAAGCTCACACATTCTTAGCTGACCGTTACATCACGGGAGAATGCCCTCGCTGCCATGCAGAAGGTGCTTACGGTGACCAGTGCGAGAAATGTGGAAGTACACTTTCTCCTACAGAACTGATTAACCCGAAAAGTGCCATCAGCGGAAGTCAGCCTGTCATGAAGGAAACCAAACACTGGTACCTGCCACTTGACAAACACGAAGGCTGGTTGCGCAAATGGATTCTGGAAGACCACAAGGAATGGCGTCCGAATGTGTACGGACAGTGCAAGAGCTGGCTGGATATGGGACTGCAGCCTCGTGCCGTAAGCCGCGACCTTGATTGGGGGATTCCCGTGCCGGTGGAAGGTGCGGAAGGGAAGGTGCTGTATGTCTGGTTCGATGCGCCTATCGGATATATCTCCAATACGAAAGAACTGCTCCCCGAAAGTTGGGAAACCTGGTGGAAAGATCCTGAAACCAAGATGGTACATTTCATCGGTAAGGATAATATCGTGTTCCACTGTATCGTGTTCCCGGCCATGCTGAAAGCCGAAGGTTCTTATAACCTGCCGGAGAATGTGCCGGCCAATGAGTTTCTTAACCTGGAAGGCGACAAAATCTCCACTTCCCGCAACTGGGCTGTCTGGTTGAACGAATATCTGGTGGATATGCCGGGCAAGCAGGATGTGTTGCGCTATGTTTTGACGGCCAATGCTCCGGAAACAAAAGACAACGATTTCACCTGGAAAGATTTTCAGGCACGCAATAACAATGAGTTGGTTGCCATCTTAGGTAACTTTGTCAACCGTGCTTTGGTGCTTACCGAAAAGTATTTCGAAGGTAAGGTGCCGGCTGCCGGCGAGCTGACCGATTATGACCGTCAGACATTGACCGACTTTGCGAATGTAAAGGCTGACGTGGAACGTCTGCTGGATACCTACCATTTCCGTGACGCCCAGAAAGAAGCGATGAACTTGGCTCGTATCGGAAACAAATACCTGGCTGACACTGAACCTTGGAAATTAGCAAAGACCGATATGGCGCGTGTCGCCACGATCATGAACATCGCTTTGCAGATCACGGCAAATTTGGCAATCGCTTTCGAACCATTCCTGCCGTTCAGCATGGAGAAATTGAACAAGATGCTGAATGTGGAACCGTTAGGCTGGAACCGTCTGGGATCGACCGATCTGTTGGAAGCCGGCCATCAGTTGGGTAAATCGGAACTGCTGTTCGAGAAGATCGAAGACAGCGTGATCGAAGCACAGGTGCAAAAGCTGTTGGACACGAAGAAAGCAAACGAGGAAGCAAACTACAGGGCGAAACCCATCCGCGAGAATATCGAGTTTGATGATTTCATGAAGCTGGATATCCGTGTCGGGACCGTGTTGGAATGTACGAAAGTGCCTAAGGCGGACAAGCTGTTGCAGTTCCGTATTGATGACGGTCTGGAAAAACGTACGATCGTTTCCGGTATCGCTCAACATTACAAGCCGGAAGACCTTGTGGGCAAGCAGGTTTGCTTCATCGCTAATCTGGCTCCGCGCAAGCTGAAAGGTATCGTTTCCGAAGGGATGATCCTTTCCGCAGAAAACTTCGACGGCAAGCTGGCTGTCATCACTCCTGAAAAAGAGGTGAAACCGGGCAGCGAGGTGAAATAATCTGGTTAATCCTTCGTTGTAGTGACGAAGGATTAATTAATCGGAAAACAGATAATATAATGTTGGAAGAACAGATACAGATGGTCGACTTGCATGGACAATATCTCCGGTTCAAAGAGGAGATTGATGAGGCCATGCAGGCGGTGATCGACAGTTGTGCTTTTATCAATGGTCCGCAGGTGAAATCCTTTGCCGGGCATTTGGCTGATTATCTTCAGGTTCCATACGTGATTCCTTGTGCTAACGGGACGGACGCTTTGCAGATTGCTCTGATGGCATTGGAGCTTCAGCCTTGCGATGAGGTGATTCTGCCGGCATTTACTTATATAGCGGCAGCCGAGGTTGTCGCTTTGTTAGGGTTGACGCCCGTGTTGGTGGATGTCGATCCCTGTACCTTTAATATCGATCCCCGGAAAATAGAAGCGGCTGTTTCGGAACGGACAAAGGCGGTCGT
>OJNQ01002952.1_pt1 | contig 10475 bp, 9 predicted proteins | sample 1597621 | NCBI WGS metagenome assembly OJNQ01 (sample SAMEA2452137, study PRJEB22498) | human gut metagenome | reverse complement strand
GAATAAAGTGTCGCCTCAAAAGACGGTCAGTGAAGTGATCGATAGTGTGATTGTAGATCTGAAAGCTGCCGTTACCGATCTGGAAGGCCGGGATCCTATTTTTGATCCGTTGTATCAGGCAACTACTGGCTCGGATATTTATATGTGGACCCAGCCGATGCCTGACCGGAATGAATTTTTGTCTTATCGTGGATTCCGTCTGAATTATTATGCTGTGAATGCTTTGCTAGCACGGGTATATGCTTATAAACTGGACAAAAAACAGGCTTACGATTATGCTAAAATTGTGTTGGAATCGGGAGTATTCAAATTTACCGATTATTGGAAGATTACTAGCGATATTCAATATCGGAACCGGATTTTACGGCCTGAGATCGTCTTTGGATTCAATGTACCCCGGATGACTAAAGTGTTTGAACCTTATTCGCCCAGCTATAGTAGCAGCAAAAAGTGGTTGACGATAAAGAATAGTGAACAGATGTTTGAAGGAAGTGCCAATGATTACCGTTTGAACTATCTGATGGAGCATGAAATATTGGCTGCTTTCGATCGGCCCAGTTGTATCAAATTTGTGAAGCCTGAGAATGCTGATGAGATGACGGAAGAGGAGATGGGGAGGATAGCTCCGATGATTCGGATTAGTGAGATGTATTATTATGTTTGTGAATATCTGATGGATAGCGATCTGAATGGAGCTAAAACAGAATTACAGAAATTACGGAATGCCCGGAATGCCAAGGAGGCCTTGATTGCAAATTCACCCGCAGAGCTGGAAGATGTGATTGTTAACGATGCCCGCCGGGAGTTTATGTGCGAAGGGCAGCTGTTTTATTTCTACAAACGGTTGGGACGGAAAGTAGTAGATGAGTCCGGAAATTATACCATGACGGAGAAAGATTTCGTATTACCGTTGCCGGATGTGGAATTGGAATTCGGTAACAGATTGTCTGAACTTTATAAATAGAAAGGTATGAAAGCAAAGATATTGGCATTGATCATAGGGTTGGGAATGGGATTGGTGTTCTGTTCCTGTGAAAAAGACCTCGAAAAGTATTCGGGTACGGACTATATACGTTTTGTATCGGTGTTTGAAAAGGACAGTGTGGATTATAATTTCGGATTGGCTGGAAAGACAACGACAGATCGTATTGGCATAGAAGTGAAAGTGACAGGCGAAGTGTTGGATTATGACCGCGAATATAAGGTAAAGGTAAATCCGGCAAGTACGGTTCAGGAAGGGGTGCATTTCAATATTCCGGCGCAAAACTGTAAGTTGCGGGCCAATCGGGTTACGGATACACTTTGGGTTGAAGTGATGAATACAGAAGAATTGAAAGCGGAAAAATTGTATCTGCAGTTGGATTTGGTGGAGAGTGCCCATTTTAAATTGTGTTTCCCGGAGAGTAATAGTTGTAAAATATATCTGACTGATCGGATCGTTCGGCCCGGATGGTGGGATGAGTGGCATGAAACCGAAGGATTGGGTAGTTATTCTGAAACGAAATATCGTTTGTTTATCCGGATTAGCGGTACTTTTGATTTGGAAAATATTGCTTATCCGGAAAAGAGGGCCGCTATCCTGAAGTTTAAATATTATCTGGAAGAAGAAGCCGCTCAGGGACGGGTAATCATGGATGAGAATAATCAACCTATGCAGGTGAAGATGGTGGGATAGTAATAAAGGGGTACCAATTAAATTTAGATCGAGTTATGAATAAGATATATATATTGTTACTGGCATTACTGGTAATGGCCGGTTGCTATAAGGATAAAGGAAATTATGATTATAAAACAATGTATGCAATTGAAATTGATGGGATCGATGAAAATAAAAAATATGAACTCTGGTTTGGAGAACCTTTTACGATGCCGGAACCGATTATTCGTTTTACCGATAGTACACAGGCACATGATGATCTATCCTATCAATGGAAGCTGGATACGTTTGTGGTTTCTACTGAAAAATGTCTGAATGTTACTTTTGGGATAGAACCCCAAGGGTGGAATGATATTTTCGGTGCTTTTATCGTTAAAGACGAACGTACGGGAATCTCATATAGTCAGCGTTTTCGGGTGACTTTGCTAAGTAATTTTACGAATGGTTGGATGTGGATGACTGAAAATCAAGGAAAAGCGGAGTTGAACATGTTGGCGAGCAGTAAAAAGTTTTTTCAGAATGTTTATACGGCAGTTAATAACAGGGAATTGGGGCCTAAAGCTTATGGAGTGGTAGAACATTTTGATGCCGGTTTGAATGCAAACGGTGTATTGGTGATGGCCGGAGGGCCGGGATCGGACGGACCGGTAGAATTAGACTGGAGTAACCTTCGGAAAGAGGTGTGGACCGGAGAGGAATTTGTCGGCGGAAGCTTGCCGGAAGATTTGCAAGAAATTAAGGCAGCTTGTTTTATAAAGAATTATTCCTGTTTGGTTTCCGGGTCCGGGAAATTGTATGTCCGTTATTCTCCCGGAGGGTATTTGTACCAGGACCGGTATCCGGATTTTCCTTTCTACGGGGATTATAAGCTCTCTTCTGTGGTGGGGTATAGTTTCCCTCCTGATTATAATGTCGCTTTATTTTATGAAGAAAATGAAGGAAGATATTTGTTTTTGGATAACGGAGAGTTACGGGGATTAGATCAGGTGGAGGATGCGGGACAAAAATTCAGCCTGGTTGATCCTGATAAAGAGTTGATCTATCTGGCTCCGGCTTCTCAGCAGCAGGGGAAGAGTTTGTTTTATGCCGTTTTGCGGGATAAGTCGGATGGAAAATATTATACTCAGCGTTTTCAATTCGGGATCGTGGGAGGACAACCGACATTGACAACAATTGCACAGGATGTATTTCCGGCAGTTGTGAATGAAAAGACCCGTTTTGCAGTGGGATATACAACGAAGGAGGCTTATTATTCTCAGGGAGCACAAATTTTCCGGTATAATTTTGAATTGAACGATACTCCGGTAGCTGTAGCCGATTTTAAAACAGGAACAATAACAGCTTTTACCCTTGATTCTTATGGAGAACAGTTCGGTGTGTGTGTACAAAATGGAAATACTCATGACTTCTATTGGACGAGTACGGATGGACAGGAGTTCGAGCATGTGAAACAAATTCCCGGAGAAGTCAAAGGTTTGATATATAAATCGGGTGGTTCTTGGAAGTATGAATAATATCTAATGGAATAAAATTTGATGAGAAGATTAGTTGTTTTATTTTGTCTGTTCTTGTTGTGTATACAGGAAATATATGCACAACAGCAGGTGTCTGATGAGCTGCGTGCTTATAATGATTATCTATTGAGTTTATCCTGCTATAAAGCTTCGGGTGAGTTGAATATGGCTATCGGTGAGAAGTTTATGGAGGGAGATATTGCCGGAGTACGCCGGCTGTCGGCAGAGAGAGAAAAGTTATTGATGCAATCCATTGATAGTGTATTGGCTTTCCGTGCAGATGCCAAAAAAAGTGAAGCGGCGGCACAGTTGGTTACCCGGTTGGTATTTAATCTGGGATTTGAAAATACCGGAAAAGTATTGAATCGGTTTGAACCGGGATTCGATCCTTTGTGTTTACAGGAAGTGAGACAAAGTTTAGAGAAGGAGAGTAAAGTGCGTCCGGGAATGCCTGCTGCCGATTTTAAGGTGTTCGACCGGGAGGGAAAAGAGTATACCTTGGCTAGCTTTAAGGGAAAATATATTTTTCTGGAATTCAGTGCATCCTGGTGTAGTTGGTGTAAGAAGGAAATTCCTTCCATCCGGCAGGCTTATGAACGGTTTAAAGATAGTGTGGTGTTTATCACCATTCATTTAGATGATAACCGGGATAAATGGTTGAAGGACCTGGAAACTCATGCTGTGCCCTGGTATTGCCTGACAGATCTGAAAGCCTGGAAGAGTCCGGTGGCTAAGGCATATAATATTGCCGGAGTGCCTAATTGTTTTATCATTGGTAAAGACGGTTTGATCAAGGCGAAGGAGTTGCGCCGGGAAGAGATTACGCAACAGTTGGAAAAGTTATTGGCTGCCGGCAAAGGAATTCAATTCAGGACCGGTAGTTTTCAGGATGCTTTACAAGAGGCTGAAGCGACGGGTAAACTGATCTTTTTGGATGGTTATACTTCGTGGTGTGCTCCTTGTAAAATGATGAATACTACTGTCTTCACCGATCCGGAAGTGGGGCACTTCTTTAACGAGCATTTTATCAATGTTAAATTTGATATGGAAAAGGGCGAGGGACGGGAGTTATTGAAGCGTTATGGGATGCAGGTATTTCCAACTTATTTATTGCTGGATGCAGCAGGGAACGAGGTACACCGGGTCGTTGGCGGACATGATGCCGGTGAATTTATCCGGCTGATCCGGGAAGGAATGGATCCGGAAAATTCGATTGCAGGGATGCAGAAACGTTATGAAACAGGTGACCGGGAGGCTGATTTCCTTCGCCGGTATATTACGACTTTGGGGGGGGATATCGGTTTGATAAAATTCCGGCCGTATTGGATGAGCTTTGCCGGAAAAATGGAGAGACGGTTAACGAAGAGGACTGGCAGCTGATTCGGCGTTACCTGTCGGATCCTTCGTCGTATACATTCCATTTTGTCGCAAAACACCGGGAATTATTTACTGCCTATATTGCTCCGGAGGAACTGGAAGCATGGATTCAGAAAGTACTTTACGTTCCGGTATTCAATACTGTCAATAGTCTTGTATTTGATGAGAAAGAATATGATGCCGGACGTTTTAAGACTCTGAGGAAGGATATCAAAATTGTTCGGCCGGAACGGAAAAGTTATTTGTTGTCCATATTGGATTATTACGATGCATTTCGGATGGATAAAATGGATAAAGTACTTTCTATTTTTAAAAAACAATTTATGTCCCTTCCTGCTTCGGACCGTTGGGGATTGACGATGCAATTAAATGCGATGTTGTGTGCAAAAGGAAATAAAGCTCAGTGTGAAGAAGGATTACATATATTCCGTCAGCTTTTTAATCCGGTTGATCCTATACTGAAAAATTTTGAAAATGCTTTGAATAAACGGATCGGTTCGTTATAGATCACGGAAATGTGGCGATTGTGTGGAGCCCCCACACAATCGCTCCCGTTCCTGGAGCGCTGTATTATACTTTTGAATACAATCTTATCGGCTATTCGGGCTTCTTACCTTTGTATCCCGGCCGGGCACTGAGTTGAGTCCTGGTAAACTCAGAAAGAAAACTTATAGGTTAGCTGGAAACATTTTTTTGTTGAACCTTAGGACTGGTTTTGTGTTGTTGTTTTTATTTCTTTCATTTGTGATATAAAAGGCAGATGCATGATGGAAAACCAGTATTGTTATAAATATCCCCGTCCCGCGTTGACGACCGATCAGGTTATCTTTGGATTCGGCGAGGGGGAGTTGAGGGTATTATTGATCCGGAGAGGGAACGAACCGTTTAAAGGGAAATGGGCTTTGCCGGGAGGTTTTATGGATATGGATGAAGATGCAGAAACCTGTGCCCGCAGGGAGTTGGAAGAAGAAACCGGATTGAAAGTAGTGAATTTCGAACAATTATATGCTTTTTCGGATGTCGATCGTGATCCTCGTTATCGCGTTGTCAGTATCGCTTATTATGCTTTGGTCAGATGGGAGGATTGTAAAGTGAAGGCAGGGGACGATGCCGATAGGGCCCAATGGTTTCCTTTGTCCGGAATACCGCCCCTGGCATTCGATCATCGACGAATTCTGCAAATGGCTGCCGACCGATTAAAGTTAAAAGCCCGGTATCGGCCGATCGGGATCGATCTGTTGCCCCCTGAATTTAAGATGGCCGATCTTCGGCATTTATACGAATCGGTTTTACAGTGTACACTCGACCGGGATAATTTTCGTAGAAAGATGGTAGGGACCGGATTATTGGTCGATGCAGAACAGGAAAATCGGGCGAAGAACGGTAGGAAGGTCAGGTATTATCGCTTTGATCGGGTAAAATATCGGTATTTTACGGAAAAGGGTTTTTATTTAAAATGGGAATAATGAAGATTACCCGGATTCAGGCGGAAGCTGGGGGTATGGAAGCCTAAGGTCGACGGACAAGTGGTGCCGGACTATTTAAAGGCATTATGTACATACGATCTGGCCTGAGCCTTTAGGTGCCCGTTTTACAACGACAACGGCGCTGAGGTCGAATTTTTAATCGAAGGCATATGATAATCAAAGATTTTACAGATAACGATCTCTACAAATTTACAACGATGAATGCCATTCAGAAGAAATTTCCGGATGCCGAAGTCGTATATCGTTTTGTCAACCGGGGAGAAACCGATTTCCCGTCAGGATTTGCCGAAGCTTTACAGGCAGAAGTGGAAGAGATGCGCGGATTGACTTTGACCGACGAGGCCGAACGGTTTATGCGGCGAAAATGTTATTATTTCGATTCTGTATTTTTCGATCTCTTGAAAGGATATCGTTTCGATCCTTCAGAAGTAAGGATTCTGCAAAATGGGGGTAGCCTGGAACTCGAGATCCGTGGATTATGGTATCGTACGGTACTCTGGGAGGTCCCTTTAATGGCGATGATATCGGAACTTTATTTTCAGATGACCGGCCAGTTTGCCCGGCAGGTGGAAGAAAAAGCGATCCATAAAGCCCGTCGTTTTGCAGAGATCGGTGCAGAAATATCGGAATTCGGCACACGGCGCCGCTTTTCATTCGAGGTACAGGATCGGGTGATCGGAATATTGAAGGAGTATTCCGGCAAATACTTGAAAGGGTCCAGTAATGTATGCCTGGCGATGAAGTATAACCTTACTCCTATGGGAACTCATCCCCACGAATGGTTTATGTACCATGGGGCACATTATGGCTATCGGTCTGCCAATGCTCTGGCTTTGGCTAATTGGGTGGATGTGTATGACGGGCATTTGGGGATAGCCTTGACGGATACCTATACAACCGATAACTTTTTCAGCAGTTTCGATACGCAGTATGCTAAGCTATTCGACGGGTTGCGTTGGGATAGCGGTGATCCTTATGTATTTACCGAGAAAGCTTTGAAACATTACCGGGAGAAACGGATCGATCCGCGGACAAAGACCGTGGTCTATAGCGATGCTCTCGATCTGGAAGGGGTAGAAAATATTCGCTCCTTTGTGAACGGACGATTACATGATGTTTATGGGATCGGTACTTTCTTGTCTAATGATGTCGGAGTAAAACCGCTGAACATGGTAATCAAAATGTTCGAGTGTAAACCTCAGGGAGGAAAAGAATTTTGGCCTGTCGTAAAGCTTTCCGATGTGGAAGGTAAACATACGGGTGACCCGAAGGAAATAGCCCTTTGCCAGGGATTGTTAAGGATTTGAGCGGATAAAACGGTAATGACGGATAAACGGTCACTACACTGGAAATTGGAGGGGCGATAGATTACACTTATTCGATCGTAGCTTTTGCCGGCATCGTAAAATGCGGGATTTTAGTTTGCCGGACGATCCTGTTCGCTGGAGGTATCGCTATGCAGATGGGCCAGAAGAAGTTGGGAATGTTGTAATGAACGGATGAAATTGCAGCGTTCATATTCGTTTTCACAGAGTTCTTGTAATATTTCGATCGATTTGCGGTAACATTGCTCTGCTTTCGGATAGTTTTTTAAATGTACTTCATAAAGTTTTCCCAGGCTTCGCTGGCATTGTGCCGTTGCAGGACGATACCGGTATATATCTTCCCGGTCGAATTCGGATCGGGTATCCAGACTGGCCGAATACAGCCGTTCCGCCGAATTGAAGCGTCGCATGTCGACATATAGATTGCCTAACCGCCATTGGGTTATTGCTACATCTTCGAGGTAAATCCACCAATAGTTTTCTGCCAGTTTCTTTTGTATTTCCAACATTCGCAGTAATATTTGTTCGGAAAGTTCCAAACGATTCGAACGGTTGTATAGGTTTACTAAAAAGTCCATAATCTTCAATTTATGACTCTGTATGATGATTCTGCGCCCTGAATATTTTTCGTAGTTCTCCAATGCCTGAAGAAATAACTTTTCAGCTGAATGGTAATCTTTATAATCATACCAGTAAATTTGAGCCAGATTAGCTTGTAATTCGGCTATTTTAGGGCGATAGACGTTGGGCCTTCGGGAGAGGTTGGATCGGTATTCGGCGATATGGTTATGGATTGTTGTGATCATTTGTTGTATTGAGTCGATTTCGGTATTTTCTTGAAATAATATTTCGGATGTCATAATTTTAAGATTTTTTAATCGATGGTTTTTACTTTTTGTCGATAAATCTATTTACGGGCTGATAGATGAGGATATGTCAAAGAACGATATAAACCGGACCCATTACGGATCTTGGTTTCACTTCAAACAGTGATAAATAAATTTAACGGTAACTGGCAGTCCGGATATCCGGCGGTATCCGGACAAACAATTTGACTGCGGTGGTATTTTCGTGGCAAAGATAGTGATTATTTTTTATACAAAGAAAGTTTTTTCAATGACATTAGGCGTTAACTTGATTAGCGGGAGATTCGTATATGCTTTGTTAATCCTGTCGGAGAGATATTAAAAGTGTATATTTACAAAACATTTTCCTTTGAAGAAATACCGGAGGCACAAAAGTTGATGGAAGTTGGAAAAGTGGTGGTGAGAGTAGGAAAGAAGACTTCTGAGGAGTGAAGATTGAATTTTTAGAATAGGAGAAAATGAATATCGATTTAAGTCCGATCGACCGCCGGAAAGTAAAAAATCTGGGTGAGGTTTTGGAGATGAATAATGAGGTGCTGGGATTAATGAGCAGATATCTTACGGTATGTCCTGATTTTATCACGAAAGAACTGATAGAGGGGATCACCGGTGAGTGTGAAATTACGTTAGCAGAAGCCTATACCAGCTTGTTGGTCGCTGCTTGTGGACTGGATGTGGAAAATAATCCCCGGGATCGTTATCTGTCGACAGCTTATCTGAGGTCCGGTATCCGCCGGCTCGATCCGCAGGAATATCGGATGAATCCTTATTACCGGCAAATTCGGATTCCTGAAGCTCATTTTGGAAATTGGAAGCTGACCATTGAAAAATATAAACCCTATGAAGCGTTTGTTTGTGATGATATCCGGACCGATGAAGAGTTGAAAGAAATTCCACAGATCGGATTTTTCGATACGGAATTTTCATTCCCGGCAGTCATGGAGGACGGGCAGGAGTGGATGGCTATTAAACCGAATGAAATAGAAACCATGCGGCAACCCATAGCCAGGGCAGCGGGGCAGGTTGTTGCTTTCGGACTCGGAATGGGGTATTATGCTTTTATGGTTTCTGAAAAACCGGAAGTGAAAACGCTGACTATTGTCGAAAGGGACGAAAATGTCATCGCTCTGTTCCGGGAGCATATCCTTCCTCAATTTCCTAAAAAGGAGAAGATCGATATCGTTCGGCAAGATGCTTTTGAGTTTGCGACGAATTGCATGTCCGACGGCTATTACGACCATGCTTTTGTGGATTTATGGCACGATGTATCCGACGGATATCCTCTTTACAAGCAAATGAAAGCTTTGGAAAAAAATAGTCCGAATACCCTTTTTTCTTATTGGATCGAGGATTCTTTGCTTTCTCATCTGCGTTGGGAATTATTTCACCGGATGTCGGATCTGCTTTCAGCGACTGCACCTGCCGGAGAGCCAGTCATCCTCCGGCCGGTATATACTTACGAGCAGTTTGTCGCTTGTCTTCGCAATCCGTTTTGGCAGGGACCGGGCTTTTATAATTGATATAGAGTGAGAAAATAAAAAGGATAGTTATATGAAAAGACGTTTGTGTCCGCAATGTAAAATACCGAATTTCTATGTGTTGAACGAGAAAAAAGAACGGCGTTTGGTGTTTGTGACAGTTGAGTTTGAGGTTATTGCCGCCAAGGAGGGGGAGAGTCTCGAAGGGTTCGACCTGACTGTGATTTATTGTTTGGGATGTTCCTGGAGCGGTTCACCTCGTCGTACGGTACGTTATTGAATATAAGATGGTTTAATAATTTGAAATCGGAATACGATGAAAAAAGTAAAGATAACGGTGTTGAAAACCACTTTGGACGAAGAGTTGGTAAAAGAGTACGGAGCAGAAGGTTTGAAGGCTTGTCCGATGTTAAAAGCCGGGCAGGTATTTTATGCCGACTATGCTAAACCCGAGGGCTTTTGCGATGAGGCCTGGAAAGCGATCTACCAATATGTTTTTGCGCTTTCGCATGGAGCGGGTGAAACATTGTTTTATTATGGCGACTGGATCAGAAAACCCGGGGTAGCTATATGTTGTTGTAATGACGGTTTGCGTCCTGTCATATTTAAACTGGAAGCGACCGAAGAGGAATCGGTTATCGACTATACGCCGGTGAGGTAAGAAGTGAGTTTACCCCTAAAGGATCGATAAGCGGTTGTGTCAACCTGGGTGGTTGGGTTTACAGATCGCTGACCGGTCGGGCCCTGCGAGGGACACTGATCCCCACAAGC
>OJNQ01002943.1_pt1 | contig 10500 bp, 8 predicted proteins | sample 1597621 | NCBI WGS metagenome assembly OJNQ01 (sample SAMEA2452137, study PRJEB22498) | human gut metagenome | reverse complement strand
GTATCGCCGCCGTCTTCCGCCTGCCACCGCAAAGCATGTTGCAGGCAGACTTGCTCACGCATCTAAAAAGTCCCGAAGGAACCACCTGTTCGATACTTCTCAAAGAAGGAACAGACCTCAACGCCTTTCGCCAACGCTTCGATACAACCGAACTTCCTACTTTATTAGGCAAAGGGTATTATCGTACCCAGACTTTACAGGAATCCTATTTTACCACTACCACACAAGATAGCAACCAGTGTATCGAGCATCGGCAAAAGACCCTGTTAAGCGTCGGACTGTTATCTGCTTTATTAATCTTGTTCATCGGTTGCTTCAACTATATCAACCTCAGTTTTTCACGCATATTGAAGCAAATACGCACCTTGCACATTGAAAGCCTTTTAGGTGCAAGCCAGCGTCAAATCCGTAAGCAACTCTTTGCCGATACTTTCCTGATGGTGATTACAGCATTCCTGTTGTCCATTCTGTTGATGAGCGACCTGTTAGCAGTATTCAATGCAACCATATCCGCACATCTGTCGTTCTCCTATCTTTTCTCCGTTCAGGTGTTCCCTGTTATCCTGCTGTTTGTCATCATTCTATCCGTTGTTCCGGCAGAATACATGGGCCGGAAGATACAGACCTTGTCCGAAAGCCGTTACCGCAGCTTCTTTACAGGTCGTAAGAAACAGCGCATTGTAGCAGCACTGGTCACTTTACAATTCATGATTTCTATCGGACTGCTAAGTGCTTTTATGATAATCCGTAGCCAAATGGACCTGATAGAGCAGGAGGGAAGCCGCTACAAAGGAATCGTTGAGTTTGGAATCGGCGACTCCCGGCAATCCCCTTTACCTACTTGGATAGAAGACATTAAATCCATCCCCGGAGTAAAATCTGTTGTACCGTCCAAATCAGGTCTTTATACCATGAGTATGGCCGTTCCCCGCCAAAATGGAGAGAAGAATGACCTTCTGATGCTTGAACTTTATGAAAACTGTCCGGACTTCCTGGATATATACGATTTCTACTTGCTGGATGCCAAACAAACATTCCATTTATTACTCCGTACCTCTGTGCCGGTCATCATCAACGAGTCCTTCATTCGCTATCTTGTGCCCGAAGGAGAAGACCCGGTGGGACAACCGATCTCTAAATACGTGCCCGAAAAGAGTGAGAAAGGTACTATTATCGGTGTCATGAAAGATTTCAAGAAATATTCGCTCACAAACAATGTGTTTCCACTGAGAATGATTCTGCACGAAACGCCACAAGATAACTATACCACATTGACCTTACGGTTTGACGAACAAGATCGCACAGCAGTTATCCATCATCTTCGCGGATTATGGGAGAAGAAATACCCCGGTACTCCATTCAATTATGAAGACCCTTATCAGGTACTGATCTCCAATAATCAGGAAGTCACCGACTTTTCCCGCATCCTGCTGATGTATGCATCAATCAGTTTATTCCTAACACTGTTCGGGCTATTCGGCATCACCCATTATGCTATCCAGCAACGTATACGCGAAATAGGAATTCGGAAGATTCACGGTGCATCATTCGGGCAAATATTATGGCTTGTCAATCGCCCGTTCCTGTACTACATAGGCATAGCGTTTATACTCATTGTACCCCTGGTCTGCTATCTGATGAATTATTGGCTGCAACAATTTGCTTACCATGTACACATTGGTATTCTTCATTTCCTGCTTCCTTTGTTCTTCACTGTCTGCATCACCCTGCTCACAGTATGCCTGAACAGTTATCGGGCAGCAAGAAATAATCCGGTAGATAGTATCAAATACGAATAACCGTATCCCGGTTAATCTCCAGAACCAGAGACTGAAAATCAATCATCGCATTAAATAAAGCGATATGTGAATAGGAGGAAATCTCATCTGACGGAATATCACATTCCGTCAGTACCCCCTGTTCCAACAGCAATGCACGTTTTGTGCCTTTCAATAAGGGAGTCCTTGGCGTATACCAGACTCCCTCTTTTTCTAACGCCACATTAGCAATGGAAGTATCTGTTAAAAGATTGTTTCTGACAATCAGCACATCATCCTGGTTATCGCGCAGGGCATACAATGCTTCCAATTCCTTCCGGTTCGTACTTTTGTAGCGATAATCAATCGTATCCGAACCTACCAACCGGAGTGAACGTACAGCCCTTATTGTATAAACGGAAAATATCACTTCACATACTTCTCTGCCATAAACTACCCGGCATTTATAAAAACCACTTTCAGGGCAATCCTCTATATAATTCAGAATATCCAGTTGATCCACCATTCCGAAAACCGCCTGTCTCGTCTCATTCATCCTACGGTTGTGATGGGCAAGATTCTGCAACTTACCGTCACGTACTTGTATCGTTTCAATAAATCGGCACATATATTTTCTGTTTCATTTCTTCATATTCACTGTGGGCGTCACTCTTGAAAGTAATGCCACCACCGCTTTTAAAATACATTCCGTCCGCCTCTTGCTCTACAAAACGTATCATCACGGCACTATCCAGACTGTCTCCATCGAAATATCCGGTTATTCCCGCATAGAATCCCCGTTCATATCCCTCAGCTTCACGAATAATCTGCATCGTCTTCTTTTTGGGTGCTCCGGTAATAGAGCCGGCAGGCAACATACTGAAAAGAATATCACCTAACTGCCGTTTGTAATCTTCTGGAAGTTCACCGCATATCTCCGAGCTGGTCTGCAATATCGGTCCCCGGTTTGTCGGCAACACATCTATATAGCGATAACGCTCCACTCGGACACGAGATGCCACAATACTCAGATCATTCCTGATCAGATCCACAATCGTGGCATGTTCCGCCGCTTCTTTCCCGTCATTCATCAAGGTCTGTACGGCATTGGGCAGGGTAGCGTCTATCGTACCTTTCATGGGATAAGAGCTGATAATCCTTTTCTTTATCCGAACAAAAATCTCCGGAGAGAAAACTACAAAACGATTCTTTACCCATACTTTATATAAAGCACGGGAATTACAATATATATCCTTTAAAGTCAGATTGGTTTGTACCGGAGTCCGGCAAGTTAAATTCGTAAGAAAGCTGTTTCCGGCAAGAATATTCTTTTTCACATACCCGAAAGCTCGCCTGTATTCCTGAAAAGAAACAGGCTGGGAAATCCATTCTACTTGTTCCGGCAAACTCTCCGGAAGCAATTCTTCCGTTAAACCGGCAACTGCTTCATTCGTAAATCCATTCAGGTTATATATCAACTCCTCCGGTGAGACCTCTGCCGTCTCTTCCACATAAACCTGTTCCTGCGAATAATCAATCAGAAAGACGAACGACTTTGAACAGCCTGCCAGCATATTCATGCGTGCGATTGCTTCCTGCTTACTATATAGTTTCATACATCTATTTTCGTTTAGCAGGAAGCAAAGGTAATAAAAAAACTATTTCCGTGCCGCCACTGCCAGCAATACTCCCAGCACAATGCCCAGCAATGCCGCAAACAATACGCGCATGTCCGGTGGAAGCATGAAAGTAATGGTGTGTGCAGGATACCAGAAGAACGGGATTGTCTTCTTAAAAACGAAGTTCCATTGAACGTTCCAGTTCAGTCCGGTGATGATTTTCGTCATCGGGATAGGAGTGATAAGACTCTTAATAGAACCGCCGCACATCAGGATATGAGTATCTGTTATTTTATGGAAAGTCATGAATACCGGAGCAAAGATTGTGTTCATCGTTACCGATATGGCCAGCGCCACCAGCACCTTATCGAGAGACATCGCTTCACTTGTAAACGTTGCGGCAGCATTTGCCATTCCCATATACTCCATGAACTGCGGCACACCTTTTGAAAAGATAATCATAGCGGCATTGATACCCATACCAAGTATGCCCCATACCACCATGCGCGGAATAATACCGAAGCCTTTCCGGTTGTATACTCCCGCACTTATTCGTAATCCCAGCACTTCGCCCAACGAAGACAGAATGGCAAACTTCAGAAAGCTCATCACCATGCCGTGTTCAGCATTGAACGACTTATACCAGTCATAAACCGCGTCACTCAAAAAGAAGGGTAGAAAGACTACCACTACCAGAATAATAAACAGGAAATCTTGCTTTTTCATTGAAAAGACGTGTTTTTCATTAATAATGCGACAAACATACTAAAAAACTTTCAATATCAAAGCAAGATGACAACAAAATAAACAATATTGTAACTAATATGAATCCAAATATTAAAATTAGAGCTGAAATCCTGCGAAATCCGTCTTTGCCCAATCTTATTATATCAGAAAAAGGCGCTTCTTTTCAGAAACACCCCTCAACCCTGTTGTAAACTATCATTTTTTCTTCAAGAAACGTTTAGCCAAGTATTTTCGTATGGGTTCGTCATACCACTTCAAACACAAATAGGCCAGTAATATATTCCATGCATAAACACATAAGGCAACCTGCCAGGTCTGCTCTAAAGTAAAGAGTTGATTTTTAATCAACCATGCATAGAACAGATACATGAACGGATAATGTATCACATAAATCAGATAAGAGATATCTCCCAGAAACTTACATATCTGAGTTGACTTTTTATCCGTAGTAGTTCCCGATGCTCCTATCCATACAAGGACTGGGAAAGCTACGATAATACAAAATGCTTCATAAAGGCCATTTGTGCAAATCGGCTCCGCACCTTCCAGATAGGGTACTGAGAACAAAGCAATCAATACAATGGTACATATCCAGAACGCGCCTTTCACCTTCATAGGCTTGAAGTTACGCGACATAAGCATCCCCACAGAAAACGGGAACAGCATTCTCAACAACCCACCGCCAAAGTTTACACCGTCCAATGTCCATCCTACACCTATATTTCCATAACCGGAAACATCGAAGACCGCGAATAGCGCCAATGTCACTCCCAACAATACAACGAGCACAGTCAGCGCCTTATTAGATAAGCGACGAATAAACAAAGCATAAAGAATATTACCTATATATTCAAAGAACAATGACCAGCAAGGCCCGTTCAATGGAAACATCTCACCGTTGCCACGAACTTCATAACCTACGCCCGGCATTGCGGGAATAAAGAATATCGTGCAAAGCAGAGACAGCATTATCATGGAGATGCCGATATGTGTTCCATCCCATTGCACGGAACCCTGAATACAAAACGTAATAGCCCCCAAGACAGCCCCCATTATCACCATAGGATGAAGACGTATCAAACGACGCTTAAAGAAATCTTTCATTGTAAGACTCTTACCCCAGCGGTCATCATAGGCATAGCCAATAACGAAACCTGAAAGGATAAAGAAAAAATCTACGGCTAAATATCCATGATTGAACGTCGTAATCATGGTATCGCTTGCAAAAGCATAGCCTTCGAATATATGATACCATATTACCATAAGGGCCGCTACACCACGAAGTCCGTCCAGAAGATCGTAATGCGCCTTGGTATCCGAAAAAGCTGCTGAGGGGGTATTAGACATTTGTTTCTTAGTATTAAGTTAATATTTTCAGATGGCAAACTTACATAATTTTATCAATTCCCTAAAAAAAAGAGACTGCCTTTTGAAGACAGTCTCTTTTCATTTTATCTGATTTTAGGAAAATCCTTATTCAATCACTCCGAGTTCACGGAAACATTTCGTCAACTTCTCGACAGCATAGTCTACCTGCTCTTTGGTGTGAGTAGCCATCAATGCTACGCGTACCAGCGTATCTTGCGGTGCACAAGCGGGCGGAATAACCGGATTGATGAAGATGCCTTCGTCAAACGCCATCTTAGTTACGATAAATGTTTTTTCCGCATCACGCACATACAATGGAATGATAGGAGATTCAGTTTCACCGATTTCGAAACCGGCATCACGGAATTTCTTCAATGCATAGTTGGTGATGTCCCACAAACGTTGCTGACGCTCCGGTTCGTTCATAATGATGTGAAGAGCTTCACGGGCAGCAGCAGTAGCAGCAGGCGTGTTACTTGCCTGGAATATATAAGAACGGGCATTGTGGCGCAACCAGTTGATTACCGAAGCATCTCCGGCAACAAATCCACCGATAGAAGCCAGTGACTTGCTGAACGTACCCATAATCAGGTCGATATCATCCGTCACACCGAAATGATCGCAAACACCACGTCCCTGTTTTCCGAATACACCCAATCCGTGTGCTTCGTCCACCATGATGCTGGCATTGTATTTCTTCTTCAAACGTACGATTTCGGGGAGATTGGCAAGGTCGCCTTCCATAGAGAAAACACTATCCACCACGATCAGTTTGATAGCATCCGGCTCGCATTTCTGGAGTTCTTTTTCCAGATCGGCCATATCGTTATGTTTATACTTTAATTGAGTAGAAAAGGAGAGGCGGCGACCATCTACGATGGAAGCGTGCACGCGGTCGTCACAGATAATGTAATCGTTACGTCCCGTCAATTGCGGAATAACACCCTCATTTACAGTAAATCCGGTGGAAAAACAGAGTGCATCGTCTTTTCCGACAAACTCAGCCAGTTCTTTTTCCAACTCTACGTGTATATCAAGAGTTCCATTTAATAAACGGGAACCTGCACAACCTGTACCGTATTTATCTGTGGCAGCTTTTGCGGCTTCTATTATTCTTTTATCGTAAGTCAGTCCCGTATAAGCATTCGAACCGAACATCAGGACTTTTTTACCATCCATCAACACCTCAGTATCCTGATGGCTGTCAATTGTGCGGAAATAGGGGTATACGCCCATTGCCATATATTGCTGTGGCAGGTCGTATTTCGCCAATTTGTCTTGTAGTAATCCCATGAAATGTTTATTATATAATATGAAATATTTAACTCTTAGTTACAAGCCTTTTGAAAACAGGGGGCAAAGATAGCAAAATATGTGCTTATCTGTTCTTTTTTTACTAAAAAATATATTTGCCCATGGATTAAAGCCCACTCTATGGTTAAAAATTCAAGTATTTGTATTACTTTTGCCATTTATAAAATTGCATAGTGAAACAACCCTTGCATGGACGAAGAAAAAAAGAAAATATCATTCATTATAAATCCGAAATCCGGCACGCAGAGTAAAGAGCAAATCCTCCATTTGCTCGATGAAAAGCTGGATAAGACAAAGTATGCCCAAGAGGTAATCTATACCGAATATGCCGGACATGCTGTTGAAATTGCTGCACAAAAAGCAAAGGAAAATGTGCATGCTGTAGTGGCTATTGGCGGTGACGGTACGATCAACGAAATAGCCCGCTCGCTGGTGCATACAAAAACTGCATTGGGCATCATTCCGTGTGGTTCGGGAAACGGACTTGCACGCCACCTGCAAATTTCGATGGAGCCTAAAAAGGCGATAGAAATCATCAACGAAGGAATTATAGACGTCATTGATTACGGAAAAATCAATGAAGTACCTTTCTTCTGTACCTGCGGTGTGGGTTTCGATGCTTTTGTCAGCCTGAAGTTTGCAAAGGCGGGCAGGAGAGGACCTCTTACCTATTTAGAAAAGACTCTACTGGAGAGCCTGAAGTATCAGCCCGAAACTTACGAACTGGAAACGGAAGACGGTACCTTAAAGTATAAGGCTTTCCTGATAGCCTGCGGCAACGCTTCGCAATACGGAAACAATGCGTATATAGCTCCACAGGCCATGCTGACGGACGGATTACTGGACGTGACCATCCTTGAGCCTTTCACGGTGCTGGATGTGCCCTCCTTGTCTTTCCAACTATTTAATAAAACTATAGATCAAAATAGCCGCATCAAAACTTTCCGCTGCCAGACACTGCGCATCCACCGTACAAAACCGGGGGTAGTGCACTTTGACGGGGATCCCATGATGATGGGGGAAAACATTGACGTGAAAGTAATCAAAGAAGGATTGCAGGTAATCATCCCCCGGTATGCCGAAAAAGACTCTTCGAATGTATTGCAACGGGCACAGGATTATATAAATGGCCTGAAGCAGATCAATGAGGAGATTGTGCATAAGAACAAGATGATATTGGATAAGAGCAAAGAGCAGATTAAGAAGTTAACGAAAATCTGAGTTTTTTATAAAATAAATCTGTATTTTTGCGCGTCATTAGCAATTAAGCGTGTGCCCGACAGCGCAGCCAAATTGTAAATTGTAAATTGTAAATTGTAAATATAAAGATGTTTAGATCACACACCTGCGGAGAACTTCGTATCTCCGATGTCAATAAGCAAGTAACGCTGGCAGGTTGGGTGCAGCGCAGCCGCAAAATGGGAGGCATGACATTCATTGACCTCCGCGACCGTTACGGTATCACCCAGTTAGTTTTCAACGAAGAGGTAGACGCCGCACTTTGCGAGAACGCCAACCGCCTGGGACGCGAATTCGTCATTCAGATTACAGGAACGGTGAACGAACGCTTCAGCAAGAATGCTAATATCCCGACCGGAGATATTGAAATCATCGTATCGGAACTGAATGTGCTGAATGCAGCCCTGACACCTCCGTTCACCATCGAAGATAATACGGATGGTGGCGACGATATCCGCATGAAATACCGTTATCTGGATTTGCGCCGTCCGTCGGTACGCAGAAATCTGGAACTCCGCCATAGAATGACCATTGAGGTACGCCGCTACCTGGACAGCCAGGGTTTCATCGAAGTGGAAACTCCTGTTACAAACATTACACTTAATAGTAATGAAATAAATCTTAATCCGGGTGGAACTTTTAAGTTAGATGCAACAGTAAATCCTTCAAATGCAAGTAATAAAAACATTAAGTGGATTTCAGCTAATGAATCAATTGCCACAGTTGACCAGTCAGGAAATGTTACAGCTGATGTAGCCGGAACAACTTATATATCCGCAGTTTCAGCAGATGGTAAGGTAGTTGCAACATGTACTGTAAATGTATCAAAACCTGTAGTAACTAAGCCTGAAAAAGTAAAAATTAAGTCAGCAAAGAAGAAGGGCAAGAAGGTTACACTTAAATGGAAGAAGATTTCAGATGCAGCAGGTTATGTAGTATATATGAAAACTAATTCCGGTAAATTCAAAGCCGTAAAGACAGTTAAGAAAGCAAAAACAGTAAAAGCTGTTATTAGTTTAAAGAAGGGAAATAAATATAGTTTTAAAATTCGAGCTTATAAGTTAGATGAAGAAACTAATGTTTATGGAGCTTATTCAAAAATTAAGAAAGTTAAAATGTAGGAAAGTTAAATAAATGACTATATACAAATATAGGTTTTAAAATAAAATATTTACAAAGCTAATTTTATTGAAAAATAAAGTTAGGATTAGTCAAAAATGTAAGGAGAAAAGTTTGAAATGAAAAAAGCATTATCAGTAGTATTAAGTGTAGCTCTTATGGCAACATCAATTGTTGTAATGCCTAAGGAAACAAAGGCAGCTTCAACAGGTAAAGTTACACTTACTGTCGAAAAATTATCAATAGGTCAGGGACTTTATACTGAACCTGTTCAGGTGACAATTAACAATGGAGACACGGTTAAAACAGTAATCGACAGATATATGAATGATAATACATTAAACTATTATTATTCAACAACAAGTGGTTGGTATTTAACATCAATTCTTGGTGCAGACAATAGCAGAGTGGCAAACATACCTAATGAAATTGCCAATATGCAGGATGTATATACTTATTCATATATTGGTCAGGATGATGGATTACTTCACGAAGGAAAAGGCATTAGTGCACCAAATACAAACAAGAATCTTGGTAATTCAGATACAGCTCTTGGAGAAGGTGATTACTGGAGAATGTCAGGTTGGGTATTTACTGTAAATAACAGTGCAGTATATAGTGGTAAGACATTTAACAGAGAAGACGGCAAGGACAGCACAAACCCAACAGTAAGAAACATCTACCAGTCAGGAGATAAAGTAACAGTAAAGAATGGTGATGTAATCAGAGTAATGTTTACTTTATTTAGTTATGGTGCTGATGTAGGAATTGATACTTACCAGGCAACAGGTGTTTCAAAAATCAATTTGGCAGACAAGACAGAATTACTTAGAGCAGTAGGTGATGTAAATAGCAACAAAGGCTATTGGACAGTATATCCTAATGTAAATGCTGCATATAGTCAGGCAGCAACAGTTGCATCACAGTATAATCCTTCACAGGCAACAGTAAACGGTGCAGCAACAGCATTAAAGAATGCTATTAAGTCACCACAAAATCCACCTGTAGGTACTGTAAAAATTAAAACAGCAAAAAATGCAAAGGGTAAGAAAATCAAACTTACATTAACAAAGACTGCCGGAGTTACAGGCTTCCAGATTAAATATGGAAACAACAAAAAATTGAAAAACAAGAAAAAGAAAAAACAGCAGGCAGTAACAGTAAAGACAACAAAAACAACATACACAACAAAGAAGATTACCAACATTAAAAAGAAAAAAGCATACGTAAAAATTAGAGCTTACAGAATTGTAAACGGAAAGTATGTTTATGGAAAATGGTCGGCAGTCAAGACTGTAAAGGTGAAGAAATAAATTGGCTATCCGTAAATAATGATA
>OJNQ01002939.1_pt1 | contig 10508 bp, 7 predicted proteins | sample 1597621 | NCBI WGS metagenome assembly OJNQ01 (sample SAMEA2452137, study PRJEB22498) | human gut metagenome | reverse complement strand
CGCTACCTCCGGCGGTAAGGACGGCGGTAAGGCCGGCGTGACCAGCGCCGCTACCGGTGACGGATTCCCCATGGGCGGCATGGCCGCGGCGCTGCTGGTCAGCGGCAGTGCTCTGGTGATGCTCACCACCCGCGCCAGACGGAAGGAAGAGGAATGACCCATTCCCTCCCGCGGGGAAAATCGGATAACATGCCGGCAGGGGGGGGGTATTTTACCCCGCCCTGCCGGCATAGCCCATATCAACGCCTCCCATTTCGTCAAAGCGGCATCGGGATCCGTGCGATCTCGATAACTGCTACGATGGCAATGATAAAGGCGGCAATTCCGATAACGACTGCGCTCCTTTTGCTGAGCGTTTTCTTTTTTGCCCGGCATATCAGCATAGCACCGACCACACAAACAGCCGCCGCTATCAATGCGATGCCCAGCGTTTCCCACAGCCAGGAAAGTTCATATATGATCTTCATTCGTTCACCTATCCTTTTTGCCCATGCCCGCATAGCTCGGTTTGCCGTCTATACCGATCATGGCTTATTTCAACAGCTCCGACAATACCTGAAACAGCTTTTGAATATCCAGCGGTTTGGCAATATGGCCGTTCATGCCGGCACGCAATGCGTTTTTCCGATCATCCTCGAACGCATTGGCAGTCATGGCCACAATGGGGAGCGCTGCCTTTTTTGTATCCGGAAGCGCACGGATCCGGCGGGTCGCTTCATAGCCATCCATCTCCGGCATCTGAATATCCATCAGGATCAGATCATACCGGTCGGCAGAGGCCGCTTCGACCTTTTCAACGGCAATCTTTCCGTTTTCCGCAGTATCTACCGCAAAGCCCGCTTCTTTAAGAAGCGTTGATGCGATCTCCAGATTCAGCTCATTATCCTCGACCACCAGAAGCTTCTTCCCGGCAGAAGCGGAGGCTTTTGCGGCGGGCGGCGTCTGTTCTGTTTTCGCCTCGCCGATGGGGAAGCGCAGAGAAATGGTAAATTCCGAGCCCTTTCCCTGTTCGCTTTTCACCGTGATCCTGCCGCCCATCATATCCACCAGACTTTTCGTGATGGCCATGCCGAGCCCCGTGCCCTGTATCTTACTGACGGTGGAGGTCCTTTCTCTGGCAAACTGCTCAAAAATGTGCTTTTGGAACTCCTCACTCATGCCGATGCCGTTATCCTTGATGTGGAATTCGAAATCGGCATAGCCCGCCGGAGCCGTATCCTTCTGCACGATCCACAGGCTGATCTGCCCGCCGTCCGGCGTGAACTTCACGGCGTTTGCCAGAACATTGATCAGGATCTGTTCAAGCCGCAGCGGATCGGCAATGACATCCTCATTTTCCACGCCAACGGTATCGAGGGTAAGGGAGAGATCCTTTTCGGAAACAACGGCCTGTACGATATCCCTGAGCTCATGCACCAGCTCCGGCAGATGCACCGGCTTTGCTTCCAGCGTGACCTTTCCGCTCTCAATGCGGCTCATATCCAGCACATCGTTGATAAGGGACAGGAGATGCTGGCTGGAAACGGATATCTTTTTCAGATAGTCCTCTACTTGGTCACGGTCGTCGATGTGCGTCTGCGCCAGAGCGGTGAAACCGATGATGGCATTCATGGGCGTTCGGATGTCGTGAGACATATTAAACAGGAACTCCCGCTTGGCGAGATTGGCCTTGGTTTCACGCTGAACGGCAAGCTCGAGTGCGGCGTTTTTCTGTTCGAGCGACTTCTTGTATTCTTGCTCGGAGTTCTCCTGCTGCATAAAGAAATCCTTTGCGGAGTTCCAGCGGAATCCCTGCACAAACGTCAGAACCAAGATATACATGACCAGCGTGATCACCAGATTCATCACGGTGAGGTCATAGACCTGACGGGCGGGAACATAGGCATAGAGGGAATAGTTCCGCCCATGGCTGTACATTCCATAGCATTGCTCAATGCCCTTCGGAGCGTACACGCGGATCAGTTTATCTGCCCGGTTGCTTCTCCGGATCGACATGAGCCGTTCACTCTCGAAAATGTTCATACCAATCAGAGTGGGGTCGTTGGAGGCCGATACCCGGTTCTCCTCCACCACCAGAAGAGTCCCCGTGGAGTTGACCCCATAGCTGTCTATCAGAGGCTGGATGGACAAAACGGACTTTTGGGAAAACTCCGCCCCGGTATAGCGGTAGGCCAGCACCGCACCCGCGCCATCAGCGCAACTGCCACATCAACATCGGCACAGGTAAGGAAATTACTATCCGCCGGCTTGCCGAACTGATTGTCAACGTTGTGGGTTATCGCGGAAAGCTGACCTTCGACAGTTCCAAACCCGATGGGACCATGCGCAAACTTACCGACCCGAGTAAGCTGCACGCATTGGGCTGGCATCATAAAATAGACATCGAAGAAGGTGTAGAGCGGATGTACCGCTGGTATCTGGATAACAATAAATAGGCTCAAAGGGGGAATTTGCATAAAATGCTTTTTCCCCCTAAAAGTTTGCATTCTCTACATAAACCCTTATATTTGCACAATTTTCAACTAAATGTGCAATATATAATGGAACAAAGTTTTATCGCCTATATAGAGAATAGTATAAAGGAAAACTGGGACCTGGATGCCCTGACCGATTATAAGGGAGCCACCCTGCAATACAAGGATGTAGCCCGCAAAATAGAAAAACTGCATATCATCTTTGAAGCGAGCGGCATCAGAAAAGGCGATAAAATCGCCGTCTGCGGACGTAACAGTTCGCATTGGGGAGTCACTTTCCTTGCTACCCTGACGTATGGTGCGGTCATCGTGCCCATTCTTCACGAATTCAAGGCGGACAATGTGCATAACATCGTCAACCACTCCGAGGCCAAGCTTCTTTTTGTAGGCGACCAGGTGTGGGAAAATCTCAACGAAAGCGCCATGCCGTTGCTCGAAGGTATCTTCATGATGACAGACTTCACCTTGCTGGTCTCGCGCAACGAACGGGTTACTTACGCCCGCGATCACCTCAACGAGATATTCGGCAAGAAATTTCCCAAGAACTTCCGTAAGGAACACATCGACTATCACAAAGACCAACCCGAAGAGCTGGCGGTCATTAACTATACTTCCGGTACTACCAGTTACTCGAAAGGCGTAATGCTCCCCTATCGCAGCTTGTGGTCCAACACCCGATTCGCTTTCGAAGTACTGCCGCTGAAAGCGGGCGATAAACTGGTATGCATGTTGCCGATGGCTCATATGTACGGATTGGCATTCGAATTCCTGTACGAGTTCTCCGTAGGTTGCCACATCTACTACCTCACCCGTATGCCAAGTCCGAAGATTATCTTCCAAGCATTCGCCGACATAAAGCCGAACCTCATCGTAGCCGTACCGCTCATTATCGAGAAGATTATCAAGAAGAGCGTATTGCCCAAGCTGGAAACGCCTACCATGAAACTGTTGCTGAAAGTGCCTATCATCAACGACAAGATAAAAGCCACCGTACGCGAGCAAATGGTACAGGCATTCGGCGGCAATTTTGCCACAGTCATTGTCGGCGGTGCGGCATTCAACCAGGAAGTAGAACAGTTTCTGCGCATGATAGACTTCCCCTATACCGTGGGTTACGGTATGACGGAATGCGGCCCTATCATCTGCTACGAAGACTGGACGCGCTTCAAACCCGGTTCCTGCGGAAAAGCCGCTCCGCGCATGGAAGTGAAGATTCTCTCTCCCGACCCGGAGAATATCCCCGGCGAGATTGTCTGCCGCGGCCCCAACGTCATGCTGGGCTACTACAAGAATGAAGAGGCTACCGCCGAAGTTGTGGACAAAGACGGCTGGCTGCACACCGGCGACCTTGCCCTGATGGATGCCGAAGGCAATGTCACCATCAAAGGACGCAGCAAGAATATGCTCCTCGGTCCAAACGGGCAGAACATCTACCCCGAAGAAATAGAAGACAAGCTGAACAACCTGCCGTACGTAGCTGAAAGCATCATCGTGCAGCAGAACGAAAAACTCGTGGGACTGGTATATCCCGACTTTGACGATGCCTTTGCCCACGACCTCAACAACGACGATATAGAACGCGTCATGGAAGAGAATCGTGTGGCTCTGAATGCAGAACTGCCCGCCTACAGCCAAATTTCCAAAATGAAGATATATCCCGAAGAATTTGAAAAGACACCCAAAAAATCCATCAAACGCTTCCTGTATCAGGAAGCAAAAGGATGATGAAATAGTAATTAGCGGTTAGTGATTAGCGATTAGTAGGCTGTGCAGTATATTGCGCTAATTATTTACCGCTATTTTTAATGTTAATCCCTAACCACTAATCACTAACCACTAACCTCTCTTTTCCCAATGAAAAACGAATTGTTATTATCTGCTGCGCTGCTTCCGTTATGTGGAATGGCAGGAGAAGTACACACAAGGCCGTCAAATGAAACGGCTCCTGTTACGGACAAGCGTCCGAACATTATTTTATTCTTGGTAGATGATATGGGTTGGCAGGACACATCCCTGCCTTTCTGGACACAACGCACCCGCTACAACGACACGTACCATACACCCAATATGGAGCGTCTGGCAAAGCAGGGCAAGATGTTCACGCAAGCCTATGCCTGTAGCATCAGTTCGCCTACGCGCGTCAGTCTTTTTACGGGTATGAACGCTGCGCGTCACCGGGTGACAAGCTGGACGTTACGCAAGAATACCACCCACGAACAGCCGGACTCCGTTATGATATACCCCGAATGGAATGTCAACGGTATCTGTCAAGAACCGGGTGTGGAACGCACCACGCAAGTCACCTCGCTGGCACAAGTGCTCAAGGACAACGGTTACCACACCATCCATTGCGGCAAAGCCCACTTCGGAGCCAATGACACACCCGGAGCCGATCCGCTGACAATGGGATTCGAAGTGAATATAGCCGGACATGCAGCCGGATCACCTGCCAGTTATTACGGCAAAAATAATTTTGGGAATAAGCCGGATGGCAAAAGTCCGTTAGCTGCCGTTCCCGGATTGGAGCAATATCATGGCACGGATACTTTCCTCAGCGAAGCACTTACATTAGAGGCTATGAAAGCTTTGGATAAGGCACAGCAAAAGGATAAACCATTTTTCCTATACATGGCTCATTATGCCATTCATACTCCCATACAACCCGATTATCGTTTTTACCAGAAATATCTGGATAAAGGGCTTCCTCCCGTAGAAGCAGCTTATGCCACCCTCATCGAAGGCATGGACAAGAGCTTGGGAGACCTGATGGATTATCTGGAACGTAACCAACTAACAGACAATACCGTAATCCTTTTCATGTCCGACAATGGCGGACTGGCCGCACATACCCGCGCCGGAGAACTCCATACTCAGAACTACCCACTCAACAGTGGAAAAGGTTCCGCCTATGAAGGAGGTATCCGCGAACCAATGATCGTAAGCTGGCCTGGTGTAGTGGCTCCCGATACGAAATGCGGAGATTATCTTATGATTGAAGACTTTTATCCGACCATCCTCGAAATAGCAGGTATTCAAGAATATACCACCGTACAACAACAGGACGGCATCAGCTTCATGCCATTGCTAACGGGAAAAGGGAAGGTAAAAGACCGCGATATCTATTGGCACTATCCTCATAGCTGGGGACCTTCGGGGCCGGGTATCGGAGCAACTTGCTCCATTCGTTCCGGTGACTGGAAACTCGTCTACTACTTTGTAGACGGTAAGCGTGAACTATTCAATATCCCCGCTGATATCAGCGAGAAAAACGACGTGGCAATGGAAAACCCACGCATTGTAAAGAAATTAGCACAGAAATTAAGTAACTACCTTCGGTCGGTAGATGCACAGCGTCCTACGCTCCGTGCAACCGGTAACTTAGCGCCCTGGCCGGATGAAATTAAAGATTAAAATCAATGAGAAGATTATTTCCATCTATTATTGCATTACTGATGGTTGCAGGAACACTTTCTGCACAGACTACAGACAACAAATCGACTGAAACAACCAAGAAAAACAGAGAACCTGTCGGCGTCAATCTCTCCCTGTGGAAGAATATGTCCACACAACAGACTGATACTGTAGGAAGTACTTGTTTCAACCTCGGTCTATTCTCTTCTATGAACCGTCTGAACGGCGTGGGTATCAATCTACTGGGTAGTGTGGTATACCGTGACATGAACGGTGTACAGGTTACAGGTCTTGCCAACCTGGTAGGAGGCAGCATGCGCGGTGTTCAGATAGCAGGTATCAGTAATGTGAACGGAGATAATCTCTGTGGTGTATCCTTGTCCGGTTTAGTCGGTATCACAGGAAATCATGCACAAGGTGTTATATTCTCCGGACTTACCAATATTGTAGGAGACAATGCCAGTGGTGTTCTCATTGGTGGCTTGCTGAACATTGCCGGAGAGAATTCTTCGGGAGCACATATTGCAGGATTAGCCAACATTTCAGGCGAAGATTTCATTGGTATCACCGCTTCCGGCTTGCTGAACATTGTAGGCGAAAATCTGCGAGGCGTACAAATCAGCGGTTTGGGTAACATCACAGGAGAAAACATGCAAGGTTTACAGATATCCGGTCTGGGTAATGTGGTAGGTGAACACTTCACAGGAGCACAAGTTGCCCCTTTCAATTTTGCCGGAAAAGGAAAAGGCGTACAGATTGGATTAGTCAACTATTATAAGAATAGTTTCGACGGTTTCCAGTTAGGTCTGGTCAATGCCAATCCGGATACTAAAGTGCAGTTAATGCTTTTCGGAGGCAATGCTACAAAGCTGAATGTAGGTGCTCGCTTCAAGAACAATCTGTTCTATACCATCTTAGGCGGTGGTACGCACTATCTGGATTTCAGCGATAAGTTTTCAGCCTCTCTCTTCTATCGTGCAGGTCTTGAGCTTCCCCTATATAAGCAATTATTTATCAGCGGTGACCTGGGCTTCCAGCACATCGAAAACTTCAAGAACAAAGACTATGGCTTCCCTGCACGCCTTTACGCTCTCCAAGCACGTGTCAATCTGGAATATCGTCTAAATGACCGTTTGGGTGTATTCGTCACAGGTGGTTATGGTGGCAGCCGCTACTACAACAAAGGGGTCACTTACGATAAAGGAGTGATTGTGGAAGGAGGAGTGGTGTTGTTTAAATACTAAAATCACTTTTCCTTTATAAGTCCCGTCCTGTACGCCACCAGCAACTTCTTCAAGTCTTGTACCTGTGTCACCAGTATTTTTCCTTGATCCGTATCTTTCACCATCATACGTTGTGAATTGAACTCTACGACAAAGATATTAGACTTGATGTCCTGGCCTTCCTCTATCGCCTTCTGACGGCTTTGGAACGGTTCATGTTGCACTAATTGCAAGCCATGTGAATGATAGACCAACGTATATCCGGCAATGCCTGTTTCCGGTTGATATGCCTTGGAGAACCCGCCATCAATCACCAACAACTTACCATCTGCTTTTATCGGTTTTTCACCCTTGATGATCTTCACAGGTACATGGCCATTAATGATGTGTGAATGAGGTCCCGTGACTTCGAACTCTGCAAGAATGCGTTCACAAATATCAGCACGATTACGTAGAGTATAGTAATATCCTTTCGTCTCTTTAGCCAATTCTTTTTCTCCAATGAAATAGCGTTCAAAAGTCGCCATTTTATCTTTGTCAAACGATGGAGCATCCGGGCCACACCACATATACCACACATAATCCAGTGCAAAACTCTTCTCCTCCGTACCGTCTTCATCGAAGTAAGCCGTACGGATCAACTGGTCTGTCTTGCACAATAGTTTCCTGCCCCAATACTCCTTCTTTCCAATACGGACATGTTTGAAACTACCATCCTCATTCAGAGGCATGGAAGCATGGTACAGCAAATTACTGTTACAAACCAGATACATTCCTCCATATGTAAACAAGCAACGCATATGTTTCTTCAACTTCTCACTATTCATGAACGAAGCATGGATTTTATCTATCAGTTCCCGTTCCTCATCAGACAGACGGTATGGATCAGCCGGATCTATGGTCGGGAAGTTTGTATCGCGCAATGGATATTCTTTTCCTTCATATACAAAGACACCTCTCTCAAAATCAATCTTATCCAGTAACTTCCGGTTCTGCATACCGAACTCCGGACGACGGTCTATAATCTCCGCTTCCAGCTTGAACTGTATCACCGTAATCGCCTTATGCATCTGCGTAATCAGCCGTAAAGTCTTCTCATTGTAGTTGCTGTCCACAAAGTTCATCTTCGGAGCGAAGATTGTACAGGGATCATCCGCATACGTATCCATGGCAAACGTGGCAAGTGGTAACAGGTTAATACCATATCCGTCCTCCAGTGTAACCAGGTTGGCATAACGCATCGACATACGGATCACATTGGCAATGCAGGCATCATTACCGGAAGCGGCTCCCATCCACAGAATATCATGATTTCCCCATTGAATATCAAAATTGTGATAATCACAAAGTGTATCCATAATGATGTGTGCTCCCGGGCCACGGTCGTAAATATCACCTACAATATGCAGAGAGTCAATCGTTAACCTCTGAATGAGATTACACATTGCAATGATGAAATCATCCGAACGCTTGGTGGAAATGATAGTACTGATAATTACATTGATATAGGCATGCTTGTTTGGCTCTACGCTCGATTCATGCAGCAACTCCTGAATAATGTACGAGAATTCAGCCGGAAGTGCCTTACGCACTTTAGAGCGTGTATATTTGGAAGAAACATTCTGGCATACCTTCACCAATTGATTCAGTGTAATCAGATACCAGTCATCCAGATCGGCTTCCTGCTCTTTAATCAACTGTAACTTTTCTTCGGGATAATAAATCAGAGTACATATTTCTTTCTTCTCACTCTCACGCAATGTATGCCCGAAGATTTCATTCACTTTCCGTTTCACCGCTCCCGAAGCATTCTTCAACACATGTTGAAAAGCTTCATATTCACCATGAATATCGGTCAGGAAATGCTCTGTCCCTTTCGGGAGGTTCAGAATGGCTTCCAGGTTAATAATTTCTGTACTGGCATCCGCAATCGTCGGAAAACTGCGTGACAGCAACTGCAAATAACGCAAGTCGCTCATGATGCTTTCAGGGGTAATATTACTCATGATATCTAATTACAATTTACAAATTACAAATTATATATGGGCTTGTGTCTTCATTTCAAACCTCAACTCTACGTTCCTAATCCTCAACTTTACGTTCCCAAACCTCAACTCTCAACTTAAAAAGAACATCAGCAGCACTTGGGCGATAATCACACGCAGGAACATGCACAAGGGATAAACCGTAGCATAAGAAACTGAAGGATTATCACCGGGAATGGTATCATTAACATAATTCAAAGCCATTGGATTCGCCATACTTCCGCACAGCATTCCGGCTACCGAACCGAAATCGACTTTCATCCAACGGAAAGCAATGACTCCCATTATCAACACAGGAACCACGGTTAGTGCACAGCCGATAGCTATCCACAACAACCCTTCCGGACGGAATACCGTATCAAAAAAATGAGCTCCCGCATCCAGTCCCAGACAGGCGAGATAGAGTGACAAGCCCAAGGCACGTAGCATCAGGTTTGCGCTACGGGTTGTATAAGTCACCATATGCATGCGTGGTCCGAAAGTACCGATAAGGATACCCACGATAATCGGTCCTCCCGCTAGGCCCAGCTTTACAGGAGTACTGACACCGGGTATGGCAATAGGTATCGCTCCCAAAGCAAGGCCAAGGACAATACCCACGAATACAGCCACCAGATTAGGTTCCTTCAAGCTCTTCACTGCATTTCCCAAAACTCTTTCCACATTTTGTATAGCAGCGGCCTCCCCCACTACCGTCAACCGGTCGCCCAATTGCAAGGTAAGTTCCGCCGTAGCCAGCAGCAGCACCCCGCTACGATAGACGCGACTGATATTGATACCATAATGATTACGTAAATGGAGTGAACCGAGTTTCTTTCCATTCAGTTCCGGACGTGTCACCACGATACGCTGGGAGATCAACTGGCTATCAATGGCATTCCAGTCAATATCTTCCTTGTTCCAGTCCGTGTTTTCTTGCTCACCGAACAATACAGTCAAGGCAGGAACATTTCTTTCTGAAGTGATAACAAGCAAGCGGTCGCCTTCTTTAATCACTTTTTCAGAAGTGGGGATGCTGACATTCCCATCCCGCCACAAACGGGAGATCACAAACTTAGGATAACTCAACTGAGCTATATCCTTCACACTCATATTAAAGATTGCCGGATTGTGCACCTGGAATGCAACAATATAGGGTTTATTCACATCGTCTTTCTCCTTGACTTCCAAATCAGCCTTACGTACCAGCGCCTTACGTATCATCAGAATACCGAGAATAACTCCCACTACTCCTATCGGATATGCCACCGCACACCCCAGAGCCGGAGTATTCGCTTCGATTCCCATCTGTTTCAGCGTTTGCTGTGCAGCCCCCAGAGCCGGTGTATTCGTTGTTGCTCCGCAAAGGATACCTA
>OJNQ01002913.1_pt1 | contig 10562 bp, 10 predicted proteins | sample 1597621 | NCBI WGS metagenome assembly OJNQ01 (sample SAMEA2452137, study PRJEB22498) | human gut metagenome | reverse complement strand
GGCACTTCCATTAATGATTACAATTTTCATGCGTGTATCCTCCAACTTCCGATTTAGTGTCCTTTTATAACGGTTGCATCATCTCAAGAATGATTCCATCCGGGTCTCTGAAATAAAACGCTCTGCTTTCCCCAAATCCATCTGCCCTGAAATCGAAATACTGCGGTTCAGACAAGCACTCCACATGATTTTCGATAAGGGCTTTGTAGACAGAATCAATGTCATCCGTATAAAAGCATACTTCCGAGATAGATGTCGTAAACAAGTCTGATTGTTCTTTGTGGATTTTGCTGTCTACAAATTGAATCAATTCAACAGGCGGTGTTTCAATATTCTCAGAACCATTCAAATAAGCAACCCTTGCCTTACAATTTTTCTTTTGAAACATTTTATCTGTCTCTTCGCCAACCATCATGATTTCTCCTTGATATTTAAGTCCAAGTATATCTCTATAAAATGCAATTGATTTATCTAAATCTGAAACCGTCAATCCTACATGATATATTCTTCCAACCATTTACTATTCCTCCTTAACAAATGATAAATTCCGATTTGCAAAACACATTCTTTTTTACATAGGCGCAGTATACCACATTTCCTGTGCCTATGCGATATCATTTAATGCTTATTCCGATATGAACTCATCTTCTCCACAGTGACCTCCGGATAAAAGTAAGTAAGAATCGTTGCTTTCGGAACTCCTGCGGCAAGTGCTTTTTTCACCTCTTCCTTCTGCTCCGGCGTATATGACCAGTGCAGCATTCGGTTAGTGATGTTCTTTCTTTGGTTATGAAGCTTAATGAACAATCTTCATTGAAAATATCTGCTGATAAGGATAACAGATTGCTTTTATTTAATGAATGTATTAAAAAAATCCGCTAAATTGCGGATTTTTTCTTTAATCTCTTGACCTATGTTTAAATTATACAGGAAGCTTTTCTGTATTTAAGAGGTGATACCCCATACATTTTCTTAAAGCTGCGTATAAAGTAGCTCACATTCTGATATCCACTGCACATTGCAACCTCAGTAACGGATGTTGCTGATTCCTCCAATAGCTGTCTGGCATGCTCCAGCCTGAGATGATTGATATACTGCGACAGAGTAATATGAAAATGCTCTTTAAAGTAGCGTGATATGTATTTTTCTGACAAATGAAACTGTGCACCAAATTCCTTCAGTGAAATTTCCCTTGTATAGTTTTGCTGAATATACGTTATCATTTCTTTTTCTATTGTGTTGGTGCCATTTGTGCCATTTTCCAGTATTAGATTATTGCTCCACATTTTCTGGATGAATTTGATGAGAGTTATTTTGGTTTCAAATTGCGCCTCTATATTTGCAGCATCTGTGTTTTCTGCGTTTTTCCCTGATATCTGTGCATTTATCTCTATCAGCCGCTCGCATATATCTGCTGCTGTATCATTTATCTGAGGACTAATCATAAGTCTGCCTCGTTTGAGAGGGGATAGGATTGATTTTTCCATAAGATCGTCCGCCTGAAATGATATATATTCAAGAGGAAACAGAAACGTGTAATAATCTGCATCTCCTGTCGGCGAGCCCATGAAATGCAGACTGCCCGGAGATACCACAAATGTATCCTTTGGGCTTCCTATATAGTTTTCACCTGATATGGTCACATGCAGCTTGCCCTGCTTTACATATATAATTTCCAGCTCATCATGCCAGTGTACCGGAATCTGGAATGCACGCTTTACATCACTGATATGATATTGACTGAACGGATTTTCCGGTGTGCCGTGTGGCCGGTTTTCTTTTAATTCAAAATACATTTTTCTACATATTCCTTAGTCTCTTTTAATTCCCATCCGGTTTGTTTGCTGTAATAATTACATATCAACTGTTCTATATTTTAACATATTGCATGCATAAGGTGTGCATTTTTTTATTTGTTCCCTAGGATTTAGTGAATCTACGCTGTGGTATGAGCAGTAACTTAGTAATAGATAAAGTGGAAATAGTACAATTTTCCCTTGAAATAATACAAGAATTATTTGTGATAATGTAATATATTGATACATGCAAGCTTCTCTTCTTTATATCTTCCTCTCCCTAATGAAGCTTATAACGAGAAGTTTGCTTTCATTCTGTTAATATCACAAGGTATACATACATTATAAATGAGGTAAAATCTATATGCAGGTTCAAAGAAAAACACTTACACAGCTTTCCATTCCAATATGCTTTGAAACACTTTTTTACATGCTGGCAGGCATGGTTGACACTCTTATGCTGTCATCCGTGAGCGACCAGGCGGTTGGTGCTGTCGGCACGGCAAATACATACATCTCCGTTTTCATCATCATGTTTGGTATCATCTCAAGCGGTATGGTTGCTGTCATGACGCAGAATATCGGTGCCGGAAAACCGGGTATAGCATATCAGGCAAGGCAGCTTGGACTTATATTTAACGCTGTAATAGGTGTGCTCATGGCTGTTTTTCTGACTGTTTTTTCCGGAAATATTCTCAAAATGGTCAGCATTGCACCGGCGCTTTTTGATTCGGCAAATACTTATCTGCGCATTGTTGGAGGTGCCTGCTTTTTAAATGCTCTCATACCGATTTATTCAAGCTACCTGAGAGTTTTCGGCTACACAAAGCAGTCACTTTGGGCATCAATTATTGGAAATGTCATTAACTTTATACTTAACGCTGTTTTTCTCTTTGTAATGGACTGGGGCGTCATGGGTGTTGCCACAGCAACGGTTATTTCACGTATTATCAATCTGATTATTGTTGCCACAATGGGCGCTGTGCTCATCAAGGCAAAGGACAGTCCCGAGCGCATAGCTCCCGGAAAAATTCTCGGACAGATTATAAAGATTGGCTTTCCGTCTGCCTGTGAAACCGCACTTTACAATATCGCCATGACTCTTGTAGTGCGTTTCATGAACCAGATGGATGCTGACGGAATGAACGTCACAGCGCGTTCCTATGCCTCACAGATTGCTAACTTTTCGTACTGTATCGGTGCTGCCTTAGCTCAGGCAAATGCCATTCTGACCGGCTGGCATATCGGTGCAAAGGAGTATGACGAATGCGATAAGGGCACTCGCAAGGCCGCTATCTATGGTGTGATTACGGCATCCTGCCTTTCTATCACATTTGCGCTTTTGGGTAACTACATTGTGCGAATCTTCACGAATGACGTACAGATGATAAACCTAGTCACAAAGCTTCTCGCCATTGATGTTGTGCTGGAGCTTGGAAGAGTCACCAATCTGGTCTATGGTCAGGCACTGAAGACAAGCGGTGATGCCGTTTTCCCGGTTGTCATGGGTGCCGTTTTCATGTACCTTGCGGCGGTCGGCGGAACATACTTCTTCGGACTGCATCTGGGGCTTCTCGCAGTCGGTGCTTACATCGGACTCGCAAGTGACGAGTGCATCAGGGCTGTCGGCATGGTGCTGCGCTGGAATAGCGGAAAGTGGAAGAACAAGGGACTGGTTGATTAGAATATTCGGTGCTTTGTGCCGTGTTTCGATTTTTAAGCCGATTCAAAAGTCAAGTTCCTCTTAAAAATTAAATGTTTCTGGGTCAGAACCGTGTTTTTCGTTCTTGTTAAGCTCATTTATGGCATTCATATCACCCTCAGACAATTCAAAATCAAACACGTCAAAATTAGAAATAATTCTTTCCTGATGCGTTGACTTTGGAAGTACAATTATTCCTCTCTGAAGCTCCCATCTTAAAACAATCTGTGCAGGTGTCTTACCATACTTGTCAGCCAGTGCAATAATCACCTCATTTTCAAGTGTTCCTGCTCCGTTGCCTCCAAGTGGGCTGTAGGCTTCTATTGCAATACCATTCTTCTTAGCATATTCAACATTTTCAATATTAGCGTAATAAGGATGAATCTCAATCTGGTTAACCGCTGGTACAACTGTCCAGTTTTCACTGAGAGTCTCAAGATGATGAACATTGAAGTTACTTACACCGATTGCCTTGATTTTGCCAGCCTTGTACAAGTCCTCCATATCTGCCCACGCCTTCTCATAACCGTTAGCTGGCCAGTGAATAAGATACAAGTCTATGTAATCAAGTCCCATGTCTTCCAAGCTCTGTAAAAATGCTTCTTTAGTTCTTCCCTGTCTAATATCCTCATTCCAAAGCTTAGTTGTAACAAATATATCCCTTCTGTCAATGCCACTCATACGTATGCCTTCGCCTACGCTTTTTTCATTGCCGTAAACCTTAGCTGTATCAATATGTCTGTATCCAGCCTCAATCGCCCATTTTACTGCATTAGCTGTATCAGCTCCGTCTGGTGTTCTAAAAACACCAAGACCTATCTGTGGAATTTTAACTCCATTATTTAATGTAATATAATTCATATAATTCAAATCTCCTTTATCTGTTTTCTTTCATTTTACACCATGTAAACGTTCAATTTCAATTATAGTATTGAGTCCTCTTACCTCAAAATTGATATGAAAAAATAGGACTTAAATCATTCAAGCCCTTGTTTTATAAGGTTTCTCTTGATTTAGTCCTATTTTAACGTATGCCCCTTTTATAATTAACCTCCATATATTTTATGGTTATATTATACACCGTTTTACACTTTTATGAGGAAATCCATAATTATACTCTCAGCATTCTGTATCCTATACCAATATGCGTCTGTATATACTGCGGGGAATTGACATCTTTTTCAATTTTCTTTCTTAATGTTGCCATAAATACTCTAAGTGATGCCAGATCATTTTCCCATGAACTGCCCCATATATTCTTAGTAATATAAGTGTAAGTCAGCACTCTTCCGACATTTCTTGATAATAATATGAGAAGCTTATATTCAATAGGTGTAAGATGCAGCTCATCTCCATTCAGATATGCACAGCCAGCCGCGTAATCAATTTTTAAATCTCCATTCTCAAATACACTTGTATTCTGAGTCATATCCGTCTGCATAAGCGACAGTCTTCTTACTGTTACACGTAATCTTGCAAGAAGCTCATCTACTGAAAACGGCTTTGTAAGATAATCGTCTGCCCCTGCATCAAGTGCTTCTATCTTATCCGCATCTTCAGTTCTTGCGCTTATAACAATTATTGGTGTATTAGTCCATGTTCTTATCTTTTTTATAACTTCCACCCCATCTATATCAGGAAGCCCTAAGTCTAGCAGAATTATATCAGGATTATGTGATGCAGTCTGTGAAATAGCACTCTCTCCATTCACAGCAGTTAAATACCTGTAATTATTAGTTTTTAATGTTGTTGTTATGAGATTTCTTATTGGTGAATCATCCTCAACTACAAGAACCTGTGTTTTATTCATTTAAATGTACCTCACTTAACTGCAGTTTGAATTCGAAAATGCATCCATGTGGCGTATTATCCCTTAATTCGAGTTCACTTCCATGTGCATTTATAATAGTTTTACATAAAGATAACCCAAGTCCGAGACTTCTTCTGTTATCTGCAATTTCATTGTTACAGGTAAAAAATGTATCAAATACATTTTCTTTCATGTCATCAGGTATTCCCGCGCCATTATCTTCAATGGATATAATTACATATCTGCCTTCTTTTCTTGCTTTAATATATATATCAGAGCCTTCCTGTGTATACTTTATGGCATTATCAACTATATTAATAATAACCTGTATTATCAGTCTGGCATCCATTCTCACAAGAAGCAGTTCTTTGCCGCAATCCACATGTATTTTATGTTCACAGCTTTTTCTGTTGATATGTTTTAACGCTTCAGCAATAACTTCATCTATCAGCTGGTCAGACATATTAAGAGTTACTGTTCCATCCTCAAATCTTGTTACAAACAATATATTCTCTACAAGACTGATTAACCATTCTGAATCATCATATATATCTGTAAATATCTGCTCTCTCGTATCATTATCAAGCTTATCATAATTGTACATAAGATTATTGGCATTACCTGATATTGATGTGAGTGGTGTTCTTAAATCGTGTGAAATCGTCCTTAAAAGATTAGCCCTTAACTGTAGTGTCTTTTCCCTGTAAGCAGCCTGTTCTGACATACGAACATGTTTTTTCAGTTTAGATTCCAGAGTTCCTGTAAGCATTGACGCAGCAAGCATAATAACACATGTGAGCGGATATCCTGTGTCATATGTATGAAAAGTAAATCTTGGTTCTGTCAGGAAGAAATTCATCAGAACAACACTTACAAGCGAACCCGCCACACTCCAGATATATCCATTAGTGAATATCGAAATCAAAAGCACGCACAGAAGATATACCATAATAACATTTGATTCTGTAAATCCAATATATATAAGCAGCATTCCTATTACTGTTGCAATGCTTAAAAGGCCTATTGTTATTAAGAATTCTTTTACAAGTTTTTTCAATGTCTTTTCCGTTATAATTACCACCTTATTTTATTTTGTATATAATAACACATTTTCAATTTAATATCTCTTTTTTTCGTTATCATCACTTTCATTCAATACAGCATTCATTGTATCTTTGTCATTGGTTCTTCTTGTTCTGTTCATAAATCCGTCTATTTTATTCATAACATACCATCCTGCTGCCATAAATAATAATATCACAACTATCAGTATTATTATAATCAATCCCGTCTTCATGCTCATGCCCCCTAATCTTAAACCTTAAAGCATTTTTTCAGATTTTTATAATCTCCTAACACAAGTAATGTAATATCTTCTGTAAGTACAATATCTGGTTCAACATTTACATTTATTGAGTCATTATGCTTTATAGCCATTATGTTTACTCCATATTTTTTTCTTATATCAAGTTCAATAATACTTTTTCCTAACCACGACTCAGGAACTTCCACTTCAAGAATTGCATGAGTATTATCCAGTTGTATTAAATCAAGAATATGGTCCGCAGTGTAGCGTACTGCAGCCCACTTTGCTTCGTGTTTTTCAGGATATACAACCGCATCTGCACCATTACGCAGCAGGAATTTTTCCTGTACATCCCGCTCAGCTCTTGATACCACATATCTGGCTCCAAGTTCCTTTAACAGTGATGTTGTTTCCAGCGAATTCTGAAAACTGTCACCAATTGTCACCATACACACATCAAAATTTCCAACACCTAATGATTTTAAAAATTCAGCATTCGTGCTGTCTCCAATCTGTGCATTTGTGACTATATTCATAACATCGTTAATTCTGTTCTCATCAGTATCAACTGCCATCACCTGATGTCCAAGCTGATTAAGCTGCATAGCCATATGTTTTCCAAATCTTCCGGCTCCTATAAGTAATACATTCTTTTTCATATTGTGCTCCTATCCTATATTAATCTTTTCTTCAGGAAATTTTGAATAGCTGTTTCCATTTCCAGAAAAAGCAGCATATATTAAAGTAAGACCGCCAACTCTGCCCATAAACATAAGAATAATAAGAACAATTCTTGATAATATTCCAAGCTGTGGAGTAATACCTAATGTCAATCCGACCGTACCTACTGCTGATGCTGTTTCAAAAAGACATTTTCCTAATGAAATTCCATCTGTGACATTTATAATAAATGCGCCCGTAACAAATAATGTAATATACATCATAGCTATCGTAGCTGCATTTTTAACTGTATCGTTATCTATTCTTCTTTCAAAAAAATGAATATTCTTATTTCTCTTAAATGTTGCCACCATGTTTCCCATAAGAACTGCAAATGTAGTTGTTTTCATACCACCTGCTGTTGAACCTGGTGAACCACCTATAAGCATAAGAATTATCATAATCATTACAGATGCCTGTTTCATTGCATTAAGGTCAACCGTATTAAATCCAGCAGTCCTTAATGTCACTGATTGAAAAAGTGCCTTAAATACAGGCATTCTCTCGCTTCCAGTCATCATATCATTTATCATAAATATAATTGCAGGTACTGTTATAAGAACGGCTGTTGTAACAATTATTAATTTGCTCTGCATCTTATATCTTTTAAAATGATACTTATTATTCTTAATATCTTCCCACGTAACAAATCCAATTCCACCTATCACAATAAGAAGCATCAATGTAATATTAATAACAGGATTACAGGCATATGTCGTCATTGAAGCAAATTGATTATCCGCTGTTCCTAGCACATCAAATCCTGCATTACAAAATGCTGATATTGAATGAAATATTGCAAACCAGATTCCTTTCAATCCATAATCCTTGCAGAATACCGGCATCATAAGCAATGCTCCTGATAATTCTATAATGAATGTTCCTTTTAATATAAATCCGGTAAGCCTGACGACTCCGCCAACCACTGGTGCTGATACAGATTCCTGCATAAAGCTTCTCTGCATTAAAGATACTTTCTTTCCTGACAATAAAGAAAATGCAACAGCAACAGTAATTACGCCAAGCCCTCCTATCTGTATAAGCGTAATTATTACAAGCTGTCCAAATAAAGACCAGTAGCTTCCTGTATCCAGTACTACTAATCCGGTAACGCATACCGCTGATGTAGATGTAAATAATGCATCACCAAACGGTGTTACACAGCCACTGGCTGATGAAACCGGCAGCATAAGAAGCAATGCTCCTAATATGATTAATCCACCAAATCCAATTGTTATAACCCGGAATGATGACAAATGTTTTCTTATCCTGTTGTCAAACATAAAAAATTCCCCTTTTCTAACATAATTGAAATCTACCAGAATTATGTTAAAAAAGGGGTTAAGCATTTTTATATGATATTAAGATTATATTAAGATTATTATCTCTCCCGAATCATGATAATCAGAAGATAAGCTGCTCCGAATACAACTATGCTTCCAGCCATAATTAAATACATCTGTGGCACGCCAACAACATGTCCCCTGAATACAGGATTACAGTCGAGAGTGTTCCTTATGACTGTGACCGCTTCTGACGGAAGCCCTGTGTCTGCCATCTCTTTATACACTCCATTGAGCATGTGGTTCTTAACCAGGGAAGTTCCGTATGTACCCGGAAGGTAGGACAATGCTTTCTGCAGCCCTGAACTAAAATTAGATATCGGCATGTATGCACCACACACAAATCCATACCCTGCACTTACGATTGTTCCAACCGCCGACAACTGCCCCTGCGTCTTTAGCGGATAGCTTACAATGCTTGAAAGCGTGCTTCCAAATAACACCAGCAGAATCATATCCAATATAACAAATATTACATCTGACGCACTCATATACCAGCCCATCTTCAATATGTAAAGCAGGCATAATGCAAGTGCTGTGCCATTAACCATAAGCGAATTAAGTACTGTTGATAAGAAATATCCTATATAAATCTTTGTTTTGCTTACAGGCGAAACATCAAAATCTTTTCTTGCTCCGCTGGCTCTGTCCTGAACCATCGTAAGATTGACGCAGAATGTAACAGTTACACAGCTTACTGCAAGAAGTGCCGCAGCTAACTGTGCTGCCACTGTGCCGTCAATTATTTTGTCTGGTAAATCAATCATGTCCTTAGTTGCAGAAACAAAAGAATCTTTGTATACATTTGCTAAAAATGTTGCGTACAAAACAATAAGAATTACCGGAGTTATCATTGATGAAAACAACATTCCTTTGTCCTTAAAAAAGAGTTTTCTGTTTCTGCTTACAAGTGCGGTTATCTCTTTCATCACTGACCACCTCCCAATATTTTCCCAGTCACAGCAAGAAATACATCATCCATACCGCCTTTTACAACTTCATAATCACGGAATATCTCCTGATGTTTCACAATCATTTTCGTAGCTTCAAGTGTGTTCTTAACCTGAATCCTGTAACCATCACGGATTGCTTTGTACTCTGTTTCCAAAGCTTTAATCTCATCCTCTGTAACTCCATACAAAGATATCGTATCATGAACATATTCATTCTTTAATTCCAAAGGAGTTCCCTCTGCCACGATGCTTCCCTTATCAAGAATCACAATATACCCGGCACTTGCCGCCTCCTCCATGTAATGAGTTGTAAGGAATACCGTCATGTTCTCCTCTGTACGAAGTCTCTCAATAACATTCCATATAAGAAGCCTTGTCTGCGGGTCAAGTCCCGTCGTCGGCTCATCAAGAATCAGTATCTCCGGTCTGTGAATCAGCGCCCTTGCAATATCAATTCTTCGGCGTTGTCCTCCTGATAATTTACCAACGGTGCGTTTCAATAAATTTTCAAAATCTAATATTTTCGCCAGTTCCTCAAGTCGTTTCTTAAACTCCATTCCAGTAATGCCATATAAAGCGGCACGACTTTCCAAATTATCATAAACAGAAAGGGCAGAATCCAAGACAGATGATTGAAAAACTACGCCCAGTTCACGCTTAATATAGTCCATATCCTTATCTAAATCGTGTTTATCAATAAAAACGCTTCCACTGTCTTTCGATAGTTGTCCACACATAATATTGATTGTAGTTGATTTTCCTGCCCCATTGATACCAAGAAAGGCAAACAACTCTCCTTTTTTCACACGAAAACTCAAATTCTGAACAGCGTTTACACTTCCAAAACTTTTATTAAGATTATTGATTTGAATAATATTGCTCATTCAATTTCCTCCTATATAATCGGTTTTAATCTCGCATAGAGAACAATC
>OJNQ01002910.1_pt1 | contig 10573 bp, 11 predicted proteins | sample 1597621 | NCBI WGS metagenome assembly OJNQ01 (sample SAMEA2452137, study PRJEB22498) | human gut metagenome | reverse complement strand
GTTTGTCCGCGTTGCGGCAAAGCCGTCATTGAAACAGCCAAAAGCTTTAGCTGCTCGGGATACAAAGAGGGGTGTTCATTTTCAATTTGGAAAGAAGGAAAGTATGGGGCTCATAAAGCCCTGGCGGCCAGTAAAAAAACTGTTACCGCAGCAATGGCCAAGAAACTTCTTGATAAACAGAAGGTACTTGTGCGTGGGTTGATGTCTGAACGCACTGGGAATAAGTATGATGCGTATATTGTGATGCAGGATACAGGGACCGGGGTGTTCCTTAATCTTAATTTTGAAGGAGTGCCAAAAAAGAAAAAATGAATCTGAATACACTGAAGGAAAAAGCCATAGAGCAAGCGAAAGTAACGGGGAAGAGCATTCTGAAGGGGTTCGGCGAGTTCTTAAAGTACAGCATCTCTACAGCGCTTGTCGTTGTAATTTTAACCCAAGTCTTCATTCTTGTTGCTGTTGTCCCGACGGGGTCAATGGACCCCACTGTCCCAGCTGACAGCATTATGCTGTGCCTGCGCACCGATTATTGGAACAATGACCCTCAACGTGGGGATATCATCGTATTTAAGCGCAGCCTTGAATCGGACAAAACAGTATATACAAAGCGGGTCGTTGGCCTTCCTGGTGATACAGTTGAAATCAGGGGCGGGGACACATATATCAACGGCCTTTTTTATGATGAACCTTGGTTGGCACAAGAGCCGGAGGAACTCGATTTTGGGCCATATGAGGTTCCGGAAGGGCAATATTTTTGTATGGGAGACAATCGGAACCGTTCGACGGATTGCCGGTACTGGCCTGAACATTTTGTAGATAGGGATAAGGTTCTTGCCCGGGGTCGAATCGCAATAACATCTAAAGGATTTAAGAAGTTGAGTCTGCCAGAAAGGAAGGTGTGATTGGGGTGAAAAAACAGGTTTTATGGAAAAGCTGTGGCTATAGCCCTTTTTTGGGTATTCCATTAAAAAAGCATCAGTATGTTCTGTATGAAGATTCTATTAGTGTGACGAGAGGAATCTCCCTTCAAAAAACGCAAACAATTCCTTTGTATCGGATTGCAGCAAAAGAAGTGAGCACCAGTTCGATGGGCCGCATTTTTCATTGCGGTACGCTCCGCCTTATTACCAGAGGGCGTGAGCTGCCAGACTTGGAATTGTTGGTTAAAGAGCCGCAAGCTGTAATGGATATTATTGAAAAGGCCGAAAGGGACGAACAGAAACGCTTTGCCTCACAACAAAAAGCTGCGCGCCAAAATCGCCGATAGGCTATAGCCGGAGAATGTGGTTATGGCGTTGCGAATGAGCGTAGAGGAATTTGCGGCTTTTTGTGCATCCCGAAATATTCGAGCGTCTGTTCAGGCGGGGAGACGCCAAGGAGGTGTTTTTGCTCAGGGCACTGACAAGAAAAGGCCTCCTAAGTATCGAAACCGAAAAGTATATCTTTACGATACTGGACTAACGTCGGCAAGTAAAGACCCCCGTCTCGGCACATTGCTTGCAGTTTATGATTCAGAAAAGGAATTCGATAGACACAATGAACTCAAGTTTTTGGAAAAGCAGGGACTCGTATCAAAGCTGCAAAGGCAGGTTCCTCTGTTGATTCAAGAACCTTGTGAAAGACACGGAGAACGTATAAATGGTATCACCTATGTTGCAGACTTTTGCTACTGCGAGAATGGGGAAGATGTAGTAGAAGATGTGAAGGGGTTTGACGAAAATACGCAAAAATATATTTTAACCAAGGACTTCAAACTTAAATGGAAGCTGCTCCAATACAAGTATCCAGACAGGTTCTTCAGGATATATTGACCTGCCCCCGAAAAGTACCTATCATGTTCAGTATCAAAGAATAAAACGCTGATTGTGTGTTCCGAAAAGAGCGCATAATCAGCGTTTTCTTTGTTTACATAGATAAATTTAACCGTGTAAGTCCTTATCCGAAAGGGAGGCAGTGGTAGGAGGCAAAATGTTTTTACATAATGTGAAGTTTTATGCTGGTGAGGTTCAAAAGTACGGGGTTATTTACACGCTCCTTTTGCTGGTTTTCCAAAATCAGGATGACCCAAAAAAGAAACTGACAAGACGCCGGGCACGCTTTTTGGACTGGATGGAAAAGCAGCTTAACAAGTGGGATGGACACATGGATTGGGTTTGTGATGACTATGACCCAACCGATGAGCTGATTATTGTGGAATAACATCCCAGGAGGCGAAAGTGTACGATGGCATCTGCTTTTGTTAGTGTCCCAATCGAGTTTGCTGGGAGTGAGCCAATGACATTATCTGTCTTTGAGCCGCATCTTTTGGCAAGATGGAGCGAACGGATGGGGAAAAGGTTCTCTGATGGCCGGCAGTGTGCTGAGCTTATCGCATCATACCTTGCTGACCCTCGCTTGCTGACCATATACAAGCGAGTACCTGTATATGGGAATGTGGCGCTGTATGTAGAAAAGGCCAAAACGCTTTTTTTTATGACGATGGGAACTAAAATCGACCCCAATGAAGTAAAGGTCTCTACCGTTCTTTACCGTTCTGACGACAGGTTGAGAATGATGGTCAATGAGGAGGACCATTGTTACATTCTTCCGGCGCAACCGGATGGGAAATTAAGATATGGCCGGGAACGCAAATTTTTTGAATGCAAAAAAAGAACCCCGAAATGGTCGAATCAGAAAAGAATGGCATAAGAAAAGAGCACCTCATTGAGGTGCTCTTTTGTGTATGTTGAAATTATACTCAATTTTCGAAGTGTGGAAATCTACACATCTGATTATTCAATGCTCATCTTCAGGTTGTTTTTGGAAATATAGTCTAATGCCTCTTTTTGCGTTTCGAAAGAATTCAACCAAAAACCAGCGGAATTCACCACTTCGACACTGTACAGCCATTCACCTGTATCATTGTTGTGCCTGATGAATACCCTCGTGCTTTTTAACCCGATATACAGCTTTATCAATTCCTCGACAGACATCATTGGCTCTAAGTCCTTGTGAGAAAAGATGCCGTCCGTACAGAGGAATGAAAGTGCTTTTCCTTCCGAAATAGCTGTTATTTTAAGCACAGTAGTGGGAACATAGTTCCTTGAACTGATTAAAACTTGCTGTCCGAGTTTTATTGCCTTTGCCTCTTCGTAGGTCACGGCAATACCTCCATATATTGTAATTGTTCAAATGCTTTCATCAATTTATTTACTCTGGAACAGTCGACTGCCACGAATGCGATACAGATTAGTGGGTAGGCCAGCTTTATCCTCCTGGGGGCGGGCAACAGAAATAACCCCATCATTTTGAATACAATAGGGACGATTGCTGATGATTTCCTGGGGTTCAAAAATGTTTTTGGTGGGGAATTTAATAGCATTGGTATCCATAAATATATCCTTCTTACCTAACGATAGGTCGTGTTTTTTCTTTAATTTAATTATACCATACCGCCAAATTTGGCGCAAGTATATATAGTGTTGTTTTCCGAATCGACACTATATATAGTATGGTGCTTTTTGGGGTTGCGGCACCCCGAAAAGTACATATACTGAAATCCATCAAAGAATAAAACGCAGAATTGTGAGCCACGAAAAAATGCGCAATTTCTGCGTTTTCTTTGTTTACATATAGACAAATTGCGTAAGACCGCACCCGAAAAGGGGCGGCAGCGAATGGAGGATTTACATATGAGCACATATTTTGTACCGGATAATGCAGAATTTCGTACTACTGACCAAGGAAAGCTGAAAGCGTTTCTTGAGGAACGAGAAGCAAGTGCCATCTGGTATACCGATGAAATGAACTGTAAAGCAGATAAGGTGCGATTTGAGCCGATTTTCGCTGAACCGATTGCGGTTGGGGCCAATGTCGACAAATTGAAATCGCACAAGATTCCTGTTTTTACTGCCAGCGAAGAGGCTTATGCCGATACGATGGACGCACCTGAGGTCGGTTGCTATGGGACGACACAAATGCTTTGTGTGAACGGGAATCTTCACCCTGTTGGGGACAGCGCCATTAGCGGAATTGTTGAGCGAGCGGGGATGAAGGCCGAGGGCTGGGAAAAACTCAAAAAGTTTAATCCTGCCACCCTTTCTGAAGTCCTTAATGATTTTATGAAAGCAACACCTGGGTTCCTCACAATTCTTGTCGAGGACGAAAAGGTTCGGGCGGTCAACAGTGGTCGCTATGCTATCTGCCCGATGACATCGGTGTTAGAAAGCATGTCGACATGGGTTAAGAGGGAATACCCCAAAGCGGTATTTTTGTCGGCCTATGCTAATCATAGCTATACCACATGGACTTTGAACCTTGAGGCATATACTGACGACGTTTTGGGCACTTTTCCGGAAATCAAAAATAACGGTTTTACACCGGCTTTGATTTTGGGGATGTCCCATACAAGAGCATCCAGCGTATCGCTAAAGCCCGCTTTGAAACTACAGGACATCGTATTCCCGATTTCAGAAGGAATTGCAGCACCTCATATTGCAAAAGGAACTGCAACTGAACGCACCAATGAAATCGAAAATGCGGTCAGAGAGAACTTCAACTCAGTGTTCCCGAGCCTCGGAAGACAGGCGCAGGCAATTGATGACCTTCGAGTCACCAATGTCAACAATGCGTACAATGCACTGCTTCGTGGAATGAAGGCTCTTAAAATGCCCAAAGAACAGGCAATGGAAGCCGCAGAGCAGTTCAAGGCTATCTTCCCGGATATCGCAACTGCGTATGACTGCTATCTTGCCCTTATCGATGTGATGAGTTTCGTAGTTCGGGATTTCCCCAATGACTACAAACGGCAATTTGCTCTTGCAAAATCGATGGAACGAGCGTTGGTAGGAATCGACTGGGCCAAACTTGGGAATATCCCTGGCGAATTTTCGTGGTAATAAAAAATGTCTGGGCGTGTATTTTACACGTCCAGACCTCTCAAGGAGGGATGGTAAATGGCAAGTTATGATGGCACCAGCAAATCCATGGAAGGCCATGCGCAAGATATTCGATATTTTGCAGCATCTTCTCCCTATATGGAAAGCGTCAAGCAGCGGTGTTTAAGTAAAGCATCGCCAAAAGCAATTTCCTTTTTAGACCCATTGAACTATTCGGGCCCCTGTGCTGTTGATGCAAGTGGAATGTCGGAGTTTGAATGGAAAAAAAGGCGAAAGAGTTCTGTTGGCAGTAGCAGTGTCGCAAAGATTTTTGGTGAAAATCCATATCCCAACGGAACCAACCTGGATTTGTACCACGAAATGGTTGGCACAACACCATGGATTCCAGAGAATGATGAGGATTGGCAGAAACTAAAAAAGAATATGCGATTTCTGGGCCTGCTTCCGAGACTTGAGGCAGAAGACCGCGAACAAGCCCTAATGTTCGCAAAAGGGCATTTCGCAGAAGAGTATTTGCATGAATACACCAGGCTTCTGTATCCCAATAGCAAGCTCATAATCGATACCAACATTTATAACCCGCCAAGTCGGCCTTACATGACCGTAAACCTGGACGCGATGATGCAGCTCAGTGATGGCAGCTATGTCCATATCGAGTATAAGACTGCCAATAAAAACATGAAGGCACAGTATGAAAACGACTCCATACCGGCACATTACAAACGGCAGCTGATTCAATGTCAGCATACCATGGGGGTGTGGGTAAGCTATCTTATCGTCCTTTTCAATGATTTGGATGAATCTCCCATTGTGCGCCGTTATGAGCGAGACCTCGATGCAGAAATGGAACAAGTTCTTGGGCTTGATGAGTTTATGACCAAGCATGTGTATCCAAAGGTTCCACCTAATCCGGCGGGGCCGGCTGAGCACATTCTTGAGTGTCTTCGCAAATACAGCGGAGCGGCAAATAATAGCGCTCCAGAAAAGATGCTTAGCCCGGATTTGTTGTCATATGTGCATAAGGCATTGGAAATCGAAGAGAAGCTCAAACTTGCAAACGCGCAAGTGAAGTTCCTAACAGAGGAAAAAAAGAGAGCTTTGATTCCTTTAGTCTTGGCTATGGGCCAAGACACCTTGGGGTGTATTCGAGAGGGAGCTACAACATACGAAATCAAATATGCGCCTCAAGCTGGACGGAAGAGCGTAGACTATGAGCGGTTAAAGCTTGATTATCCGGAAATCTACCTCCAGTATGTGACGCAAAAAGAAGAGGGAAGTCGCCCTATGAAAATCAAGGAGATAAGACCTAAGATTGGACGGGGCCGCAAGTAAGGAGGTCTGTTATGCCTATTCAAGTAGGCGAAGAGGTCTCTATCGTAGGTAGCTACAAGCATATGCTTTACGAAGCAGACAACTTTTATATTATTTCTGTGGATGCACCATATGACCCATTTCGTTTCCCCGTGGAATCAAGCGAGAAAAGAGTTGAGTTTGTGGCTAAAGGGCGGTTTTCCGCGCCAGACTACGTGGGGCAGACACTTGAATTTGTCGGGGAGTGGCGTTTTGACCAGAAATACAAAGCGTATACACTCTCTGTGCAATATACAATCCCTTCCTTGCCAAAAACAAGCGAGGGGACAATCAGCTTTTTAAAATCTGTTCGAGGTATCGGCAATAAAATTGCGGCAAGAATCTGCGATGAATTCAAAGGGAACTTGCAAAATGTGACCCTCGATGAAGATTGGCTGACCGCATCAATAAAAGGAGTAACTCGGGCTAAGGCAGCAGCCCTATGCGGGGCAATACGTCGTATCAATTCGGTTGCTGAATTGACGAAGTTGCTGCGGGATATGGTGCCAGGAGATACTATTCGGCGAATTTCCGTTAAATACGGGAGTAAAGCTTTGGATATGGCAACTGGTTCTCCATATAAAATGGTGGACGACCGCGCCATCCCCTTCAAAGAGGCAGATGCAGTCGCTTTGGCTCTTGGCTGGGGAAAGGATGATGAGACCCGTCTTCGGGCTGGAATCATCAGCTCTATGCGAGGAATAAAAGCTCGGACTTCATCGATTATTGTAGATAAGCAAAAGCTCCTTGCAATGGCGATTCAGGTTCTTGGTGTAACAGAAGATGTTATCACCCAAACACTTGAGCAGCTATATAAGGAGCGCCTGCTTGTATCCGCAGCAAGCTATTGTTACCTGGTCGAGGATTACCTGGCTGAAAAAGAACTCAGCAAAAAGATTGTTGATTTTTCTACTGCGTTGGTTCCTCCTTCCGAAGTAACAAGATACTTGAACAAATTCGAGGAATGGAAAACTGAGCATCCTCAAATGGTGCTTGCAGACAAGCAGTCGGAAGGCGTCAAGGCCGTTGCTGCGCATCAGCTGTCAATTATTACTGGCGGGCCTGGAACAGGAAAAACGGCAACACTTAAAGCAATCATGGAGACTTATCGGAAAGCTTATCCCAAAAGCAATATCACTTTGATGGCTCCGACAGGTCTGGCATCCAAGAGGATGAGCGAAGCGTGTGCTTTAAGCGCTTCAACTATCCACAAAACACTTGGTTTGATTCCGGCAGATACGGATGCGGGGTTTGACGATAGTGATGGGTTGAGTATTGATGGAGGGCTCGTAATCATTGACGAGTTCTCGATGGTCGATATCTATTTGTCCAGATTTTTGCTTGATGCAATCATGTTTGCCCCTGATACAAGAATCGTTATCGTGGGAGATGTTGACCAGCTGCCCTCTGTTTCGGCGGGGGCTGTTCTGGATGCAATGATTGCCTCTGGTGAAGTCAAGGTAACGAGATTAGACCGCAATTTCAGGCAAGAAGCTGGTAGCGCAATCATTGACGCTGCCCATGCCATCAATGCTGGGGACAAAAATCTTCAGTTAAATGTTGGTAATTTCCAGTTCCGTGAGATTTCGAACAAGGATGTCGCAGTGGAAACAGCACAAATTCTGGAGGAAGTCAAGCGCGCTTTTGTTTGGAGTATGAAGCACTTTGGGTTAGAGCAAACCTATGTGCTGGCGCCACAGAGGAAAGCGGTGATAAAGGATAAACAAACTACCCCAGAAACTTTATTGTCGACCCAATCATTGAACCCAATCCTACGGGATATTGCAAATCCGCCTGCGGCCGATAAGGCCTTTTACAAGTCGGGGAGCAGGGCGTTCCGTGTTGGAGACCGTGTAATGAATCGGAAAAACACGCTTGAGGTTTTAAACGGAGAAATTGGCTATATCAAGAAGATTGAAACCATCGATGTCCCGGTAATCACTGTTGACTATGATGGCATTGAGGTCGAGTATACACCAGACCGATTAAAACAATTGGATTTGGCGTATGCGGTCACTGTTCACAAATCCCAAGGGTGTGAGTACGATTCCGTTATCTACCCGACATCCTTAGTCCAAGGTATGATGCTGCAGCGGAATTTGCTGTACACAGCTGTGACACGAGCAAAGCGGAATGTCCTTATCCTTGGGAGCAAGGAGTCTATCGACAAAGCGATTCAAACAAAAGGCAGTAAGTCCAAGCGAGATTTACTTGCCGCACGAATTATTCGTACTGTACAGAATCGTAAAGATGCCCAAAAAGCACAGGCGTAAACTCTTTACGAAGCTCCTTCCCGTCCATTTGGCGGGAGGGGGCTTTTTTGCGTTTGCATGGAAGAGCATTTTGTTTTTAATCTAACATACGTTGTTTTTAAACCTCGTCAAACGAACCTTGAGGCTCCCCGAAAAGTAAATAAACTGAGTATTGTGGATAAGGTATGGTCTTTTCTAAGGCAGCGCTGCCTCAATCCGCACTGTCATCTTGACAGTATCTCGGAAGAAAGGGGGTCTTTTGAAATGAACTCTATCACGAAAAAGGTGGCTAACGTCCGCAATAAGGCTCTTGGTGTGACTGCAGGCCTGAATGCTATGCTGTTGACGGCCATGATGACCTATGCTCAGTATGGTGTGTGGAACAACGCAACGACTACTATTAGCAACATCCTCACTTCTTTGGAGAGTGCGCTGAAGTCCATCGTGGTGCCCATCGCAGGCTGCGCATTGATTTTCTGTTTTATCATGATGCTGGTCAGCCAGAATCAGAAAAAAGTAGAAACCTATCGCGCCTGGTGTGTGACAATTGTCATTTGCATCGTGGCTATCTACGCCGTGCCCTTTATCATCAGCTTGGCGAGCAATATTGGTTCGCAGTTCTGAGTGTAGGGCAGAAAAGCGCTGTCCCATTAGGGGGCAGCGCTTTTTCTTTAAGTCTGACACAGGGAACAAGCCCTGCATGATAATTTCAAAGAGAAAGGAGGAAATTACTTGCTTCCTGAACAAAAAAGGAGACAAAGTAAACGAGAATTTATTTTTGTCTCATGTTGTCTAATTGCGGTCTGTATTGGGGTAACACCGGTTTATGCAGGCATTGGCGATTTGCTTATAAGTGTCTTGGGATGGATTATTTCCGGAATAGCCAGATTTTTTCTTGGCGTTGTTGAGACAGTAGCTCAATGTTTTATGGCAGTCATGGCTATTGATTTGACACAGCTTGAGCATTTGGGCTTTCTTGAAGGATTTAATACATTTGCACTTGGAATAAGGGCTGTGGCAGTGGGAATTGCAGGAGTTATCCTGTTGTTCCAGCTTTATCCTGTTCTATTTGGCCCCTTTGTCGGTTCAAAACAGACTTCTTCAGTTGGGGGGACAATTGGTCGAGCGCTTATTTTTATCCCGTTGACATATATTATCCAACCTCTTGCATTGGAGGTCTTGGGATGGTTCCAGGCAGTTTATACGACTTTTTATGATGTGTATAAGAATACTTATATGTCCACATCATTGTCATTCCAGATTGACCCTGCGACATTTCTGGAAAGACTCGGAATTGGCCAGTCGCCAGTTTTTAATGGGGACATCTCTCCGCTGGCGGAAGTAGTATCGATATTGATTTCATGTGTATTCATGATTGTGATATTGTGGAACTTTGTAAAGCTGCTTTTGGAAATGTCACAGCGATTTGTTGTAATGCTGGTCTACGTGTATTTGTCACCTCTTGCAGCAGCGAGCGGAGTAGGGGTGAACTCAATCAGTATTTTAAAACAATCCCTCACAATGTTTTTAAGCTCAGGGATTCTTTGGATATTAAATGTCTGGTCGGTGAGCATTGCGTTGTCTTTGTTTGGGAATGCTGGGGATGCGATGGCCGGAGGAGCAGGAGGGTTTTTCCTGTGGGCGGTTATTACGTACGGGTTCCTGAAAATTGCACAGCAGCTGGATGATGTTTTCAATGCAGTTGGAGCGACAAATGTACGTTTCTCTGGTAGCTTACTTGATGACCTTGTGTCCATGAGTAAGATGTCCGGCGCATTCAATGGCATTGCACGAGGGATTGGGAACTTGAATCGGAACCTCACAAATTTTGCAGAAAACGGATTTTTTGGAGGGGGACGAGGGAGCAACCCCAACAATCCTGTGCAGCCGACGAACGGCAAAATCGCGCCGGCAACAGGGAAGGCCGCAGCTCCAAATCAGCAACCCTCTGGAAAGCCTGGCCAGCCTGGTGCAGGGAAACCTGCTCAAGGAGCGGCGAATGGGAATCAGGCGGCAAGGTCAATCCCACACCAAATGGCAGATGGGGCCAAGACTATGGCCGGCAAAACAGTTACAGGGCGAGTCGTTCGTGGC
>OJNQ01002904.1_pt1 | contig 10589 bp, 7 predicted proteins | sample 1597621 | NCBI WGS metagenome assembly OJNQ01 (sample SAMEA2452137, study PRJEB22498) | human gut metagenome | reverse complement strand
ATCTGCACTGCGTTGAAATTTCTATCCACGCTCTCCTTGCGGAGAGCGACGCCCGGCGAGCGTCACGCCAGCAGCCAGCAGGAATTTCTATCCACGCTCTCCTTGCGGAGAGCGACAGCAAAAGTGCACAAAACAGTGGGGCACTTTTGCGCATATGGAACAAATTTTATGGGGATTGCATCTTCATGCTGACAGGCAAGGCTGTATTTTACCCTTTCTGCCCCTGTTTTTTCCATATTTTCTGGTGCGAAGGAAGCGGGAATTTTATGATTGCCTTCCCCTCGCACTAAGCAAACAAGATTCCATCCTGATCAAAATCCGGGTGCAGACCCACATGCTCGACTTTGCTTTTGTAATGGTTTCCCAGTTGATAAAAGCGCAGGCTGTCCGATTCCGAATCGATCAGTTCGGTCAATTTTGCTTTGAACATCGTGTATTGCGCGGCATCCAGCAGGCACTCAAATACGGAGTTTTGCACCCGCTGGCCGTAGTCTACACAGACTTTTGCTACTTTGCGCAGCCTGCGACGACCGGCGGCTGTTTCGGTGTTGACATCATAGGTTACAAGCACCAACATAACGGCACCTCACTTCCAGAAAAACGGTGGGTACACTTCCAGGTCGCCGCGCAGAGCACGGGCCAGCAAAAGCGCCTGAACATAAGGCACCAGCCCCCAGGGCAGTTTTTCTTTCAAAAACGGATGGGTGATCTCTTCCTTCTTTTTGTTCTGCCATGCGGTCAGGAAAGCTTTGCGGCCATCATCCGTCAGCAGTACGGCACCATTTTCCTGTTTTTGCAGGTGTTTTGCCGTGATGATCTTTTGATTGATGCAGCTGATGACCAGCCGGTCTGCATAAACCGCCCGCAGTTCTTCCATCAGGTCAAGTGCCAGACTTTTGCGGCCGGGGCGCGGGCGGTGCATAAAGCCAACATAAGGGTCCAGGCCCACAGCGGTCAAGGCGGATGCACACTCCCGCGCCAGCATGCTGTAGGCAAACGAAAGCAGCGCATTCACATTGTCCAGCGGTGGACGGCGGCTGCGGCCCTCAAACACAAAATCCTGCTTTTGCTGCAGAATCAGGTCATTCAGGCAGTCAAAGTAGCGCTGGGCTGCCTCGCCTTCCAGGCCGCGCAGCTGTTCCGGATCATCGCTGGTCTGTATCAGCGGCAGCGCGGCGGCCAGCTGGGTGGAGGTGCGTTTCAGTTTTTCGACCGGGACACGCTGGGGATGATCGCGGGTTGCGCGTTCCAGCACCCAGCGTGCGTTATACACTTTACCAAGGATAAAGCTCCAGGCATAGCGACAGCTCTGGGCCATGTCATCCGACACGCGGTACTGCGTCTGACGCAGCAGCACATTGCCGCGTTCTTCCCCCACGGTGCGGGCCTGAAATCTGCCATACGGGTCAAAAAAGCAAAGGTCAATGCCCCGCCGGGCACAAGCTCCCATCAAAGCGGGGCTGGCACCTGCGTAAGTAAAGCAGACGATGCCTTCCAGCGTATGCAGGGCATGGCGGTGGGTTTCCTGCTTATTGCGGGTAACAACAAGGTTTTCGCCATCCAATGTCAGGTAAGCGTCCTCATTGATGACAAACAGGGTGTTGAGCAGCTTTCTCATGGCGCGCCCTCCTCAATATGCTCCCGCAGATACGCCGCCGGGTCTGCCTGCTGATACAGCGTCGGCAGGCAAAGCTCTTTCAGTGAGCAGGCATTGCAATGCTTGCCGGGTTTGCTTTTTGGGGTATAGCCGCGCGCAAACAGGCGGTTCATCTCATCCGCCATGGTCTGCGCGGTGCTGCGCAGTTCCGGTGTCAGGGAAACATGTTCCCGCTGCCGGGTTTCTTCATAAAAGATTTCCCCTTCCGGCACCTCGCACACCAGCATTTCTTCCAGCGCCATGGCCTGTGCGCAGAGCTGCAAACGGTCGGCATCGTTTACCTTGCTGCGGCCATGCTTATATTCCACGGGCATAGGCTGCCACAGGCCGCGGCGGCCCTGCAATGACACGCCGTTTGGATTCTTGTGAAACTCTACCACATCGCAGTCGCCGGTCAGTTTTAAGCGGTGGCTGACGACCCTCATACCGCGGGCGATCAGCAAATCGCCGCGTTTTTCCGTCAGGGTAACATCATGGCAGCGGGTATGCTGCAGGCGTCCTTCGGCGGTGCGTTGGTTTTCGGACCATTGTTGTTCCAGGTGTATGAGCGCCCACTGGCGGCGGCAAAAGCTAAAATGCTGGATACCGGACATCAGCAGGTAATCATCTGGGGAAGCCATTACGACAGCCTCTCGCACGTTACCCCTGCGGGAAGATTTTCATCCACCGTTACCACATAGTCATGGTAACTGCGCGGGAAGGCTACCCCTTCGGCACGCGTGACATGCACTGCATCAAACAGTTTATAGGACGGCGCATTGCCCAGCTCCGAATCATGCTTGAACACGATCAGTTCCCGAACTGCCATTTTGCCGCGGGCTGCACTGTGGTCATTTTCAAACATATTCAGAATTGCCTGCCACAGCAGCTGCAGGTCATCCTCTGAGAATCCTGTAGTTTTGCGGGCCAAGTTGGCTGAAACATAACCCTCTGCACGGTACAAACCATACGGTATCACATACTTGCGGCCCATCTCAGTGCCTTTTCGCTCTGCATCCGCTTCGGTCGTAATGGCAATACGGGTAATGGTCACTTCCTGCGGGAGGACAGGATCCACTGAGCGTGCAAAGCTCAACTGAACCGGGCCACGCACCTGCCCACAGTTCAGTGCGCCTTTTACGAAAGTTGTCATAACAGCGCCAAAGGTACGGATATCATAGAAATTTTGGCACATAAAGTCCCGGATTTTACGGTCCAACTCCGGGTCATCTTTCTTGGCGACTTTCAGGGCATCCTTGGCATCAGCATCAATGCCCAAGTATTCGAGTGCTTTTTTATCGCTGCGGTTCAGGGGAACCTGATCTTTAATGTAAATCTGGTATCCTGCTTCATCTTCTTTGGCCACTTCGACATAGTTGCGAATCTTACGCTTTAAGCAGACATCTGTAACAATGCCATATCCCGTTTCCGGGTCGACACGCGGCATGTTGCCTGCATCCGGGTCGCCGTTCGGATTTCCATTTTCAACGTCAAACAGAATTACAAAATCATACCGGTTTTTGATTGCCTGTGCCATTGTTATTCCTCCACTTTCTTTGTATAGCGTTCCTGTGTCTGATGGTAATAGCCGAGAATAAAAGAGCCCTGTTCCGGCAAGGTCAGCCGTGCGGGAAAGCTTCCTTCCAGTTTTCCGCCCGCCAGCGCAGCGATCTGCTTATCGTAATAAATCTTTTGTGGCTTGCTCATTTTTTGCATATGCTTTTGCGCCAACATCAGAATTGTTGGGAACACAGTGGCCGGCGTGGAAGCCGCTGCATTAAAATACCTGTCCTTGATGGTTGTATTGATATCCGGGTTTACCTCCATCTGGATTGCTTCCAGCACAGCAAAAAGCTGACCCATAACATACGGTTGATAATTTGTTTCCTTGTTATTTTCCACAGTTAATACCTCCTTTGGGCAACGGGGATCTTCATTACGCCGGTAGTATGCTTTTATAATAGCGGCACGGCCGCGTGTTACTTTTTGCTCTGCGCGGATACGCATCATAACGCCATCCAGCAGGGTTGCCGGGTACCTTGTATTATTCAGGATTGCACGCAAGACATCGCCTGCCAGCTGCGGTGATGCCGATGGGCTGCGGGAATTGGTGTTGACAGTTTCCTGCAGTAGCCAGTACAGCCCCAGCCGCGGGAATTTATCATAAGCGGGGCGCACAATCTCTAAGCGGTCATAATGCTTCTGCACATTATCAAGCAGCGTTTGAAATGTATCCTGCCAGAAAAAGCGAACCGAGAGGCGCGCCGCATTAGGGGCCAAGCCAAGCACATAAAAGTGCCTTTGTGGGTCAAGTGTCACGTTCTGCCACTCTACACTCTGTCCATGGACCAGCTTGTCCACTGCATTTCGCACATCGCTTTCGCTGACAGGCGCATCCATGGCAAACAATGCATCCATTGCTACCTGCTGGTAGGCGGTCTCACCACCTGCTGCCCAGCAGACAATGGTGGTATCGCCCACGCGCTGAACATGTTCCCTGTCTGCCAGCAGATAGTTTAATGCCTGTGCATAGGCAAAGGCCGCATAACTGCCAACCGGCGCATTGCCCCCCTGTTCATGTCCGTATGAGCAAAAAGCGTCCGCATTAAAAGAAACAATCGATGCGCCGGAAGGCTGTGCCCCGGTCACGCCTTTAATCGCCGGGTGCAGGCGGGCAAGCGGTGCCTTTTGCCCTGTAACCAGGCATCGGATTTCCGGTGCATCCGTGTTCTTATCACACTGCCGCTGCCAGGCTTCCTGTATTTCCGGATCGTCCTGAACATAGTTTTCCCGAATCAGAAATACCAGATTGCCACCCTTGTAAAGTTCCTTGAGACTTTGTTCCAGCGCTGGATTCTGCTCCGCCGCCTTGGGGTCCCAGTTTATAAAAAAGTTCCGCACTGCCTGTGCCGCCTGACCGGGAACATTTTGTAAAATGGCAAGATGCAGCTCCTTTGCAGCGGCAAAGCACTGCATTGCACGCTCCGGTTTGCCTTTTCCGTCAATGCCGAGCATGTAAGCACTGTTATCACACAAAAAATTGGCTGCCACACCACTAGAGCGTTTAACCTGTTCCGGAACTTGCAGCTGACATGGAGCAAGCACTGTTTTTTTACCGCGCTTTTCCTCTTGCTGCAAGGGGTGCAATGCCATCAGTTGGCCGTTTTCATCCAGTTCCAAAGCCCAACTGACTTTTGCGCTTGTCCAACCGGGACGCGTGATTTTGCCATTGGCCAGCAAATCTTCATAGTATTGTACCAAAGCCTGTAAAATCATCGGTACACCTCGCAGTCTGCCACATTCAACACACCATGTTCCAATTTTGCATGGAAATACATCGGGGTTATGTTCTGCGGGTCAGTGTAGTCAAAGTCATATATCATGAATCCCAAATCCCGTGTTTCCTCAATGGTCGGGATTGGCCCGCCGGGCCATGCGCGGAATGCGGCAGGAAATTCACGGCACCCAAAATAAGGGGTATGAAAACACTGGCCCCTGGACATGCGCCGGGTAACAATATCCTGGAACTTTCCCGGATTGTCGCTCGGTGCCGCACGGTCAGTCATCTCAAATTCTGCCTCAATCACATAATGAACGTCCTGCAACACCATGGCTGCACGCTGAACGATCTGCTGGGGCGTGGCAAGGTAAAGCTCTTTCCCTGTTCCCTGCATCGCGCTGCGTACATCGGAACAAAGAATTTTGCTTTTTACTTCGTTCCGACGGATGTTGGTAAAGCGGATTGGGTTCATAACATAGATTTTCCGGATTTTCCACCGTAAGCCGGGGTGGTAATAGATTGCTTCTACTATGCCGCGTGCCGCGGAAGGGGTGAGGACTTCATATGAAACCCTTTCGACTTTTAGCTCAGGCCTCGAGAGCAAAGCATAATTCCCCCATACTTCCAGCTGGATCATCTGCATCAACTCCTTTGCATTTCTATTTTCAGTTGTTTTTAATTTATATTTTTGCTATAGTTTCAATATACGCTGCTTGGCACCAAATGTCAATCCTTTTATCATGTATACTTTTTGTTTGCTTTTCATTCGGTTTTCTTTTATAATAAGTTGCGTCGGCAGCTTATGCCGTGGATAGAAATAGTTGATTTTACTTTAGCGCACAAAAACGGCAGGGCAGGCTCCCTGCCGTTTTTGCTTTATGCAAACCAGGCTTCTCCCGTTTCAGCTTCCATAGCAAGGCCCGTGTTGTTATCGTAAAGGCTTCCGTCCGTTAATTCCCATATGCCTTCACTGATTTGGCAAACCGCCCCGGCATTCTCCAGCGTTTTCAGATGATCCGGGTAAACCGGAACACCATATTGCCCCAGTTGACGGAACAAAGTTTTGCTTACCTCTCCTGCACGCAATCGTGCAAGCAAATGTTCCCCTTTCCCTTGGGGAATGTATACGGTCACGGCAGGTGTTTCAATTAAGCGGAACCTCTCTGCCGCTGTTGCAAAGGGGAAAATGCGCCCTTCCATATCCTGCTCGAACCCTTGCAGAATTTGCTGTTCATCCAGTCTTTTATCCCCTTTTAAGGTACGGTAAAACAGAAAGTATGTTTCGATTGCTTCCAGAGATGCCAGATCTGCATATTTTTTCAGGACGCTTTGCGTTGCGGATACATTCTGTTCCAGCATGCGCGGTACATGCTGCCCTTCCAATGTGAAAATCTGTACCAAGCTCTGCTCCGCCGGGCGTCTTCCCTCTCGATTGCAGCGCCCCGCCGCCTGCAAAATGGAATCCAAACCTGCTTCCTCGCGGTACACAGCCGGGAAATCCACATCAACACCCGCTTCGATCAAAGAAGTTGATATCACACGGCAGGGCAGCCCATCTTTTAAGCGTTCCCGGATTTCCTGCAATAACTGTTTGCGATGGGCTGGGTATAGCAATGTTGTCAGGCAGTAGCTGCCCTCTTTGGGCAGGTTATTGTATAATTCCTGTGCTGTTTTTCTCCGGTTTTCAATACACAGCACTTGTTCCTGCGCTGCCAGTTCTGCACCAAGCTGGCTTTGTTCCAACTCTCCGCGCATTTTTAGCGTTGTACGCCGGAATGCCTGATATTGCTCTTTGGGATGTGGGCAAAGTTCCGTCATCTGCAGCCCAGGCGCCAGTTCATCAAACAAGGGCTGCAAAGCTGGTTGTGTGGCCGTGCAAAGCACCGCTGCTGCGCGGTAATGCTGTACCAGCTGCGCGATTGCCGCAACGCAGGGGCGCAAATAAGGAACCGGCAGGTTTTGTGCTTCGTCAAAAATGACCACGCTATTTGCAATGTTATGTAATTTACGGCATTGTGACGCATGGTTGCCGTAAAGTGATTCAAAGAATTGCACGGATGTGGTAACCACCACCGGAGCATCCCAGTTTTCCGCCGCCAATGCTTTGCGGTAGGCTGCCGGCTCATCATCTTCCTTGGCAGAGTAGTCCACCCCTGAATGGTGTTCCAAAACATTTTCTGCTCCTAATATTTCCGAAAACACATCCGCAGTCTGGTCAATAATGGATGTATAAGGGATCACATAAATAACCCGGTCCATATGGTTCTTTACAGCTAGCGAAAGCGCAAATGCCAATGACGCTACCGTTTTTCCCCCGCCTGTAGGAACGGTCAGGGAATAAAGGCCGCGCCGCCCTGTTTGCCCTGCCGTTGTACAGGCACTCAAAATTGAACTGCGGCGCTGATTCAAGGTTCCCTGGGGATGGCTCCATTTTGCGGTATATTGGTTCAACCTTTTCAGCAGTTCATCCATTGTCTGGCCTTGTCCGCGCGGTTTAGGGCTGCTCATAAAGTTTTCCGTATCCAGATAGTCCGCATCGACCAGGCAGGAATACAACATCCGGGTATAAAATGCCTGTGTAAAACGATTTTCCTTCATCATTTCCGGCTGGGGCGGTATGGACGGCAGTTTAATCTCATTCGTCCATTGGGTATAGGGTTCAACGCTCTTTTTCAATCGCCCAAACATTGTCGCATCCTGCGCGGTATCGCTTCGGCCCCCTCCATCCGGCAGGCCGCTATGGTGTCCCGCAATAGCAAAAGCCAGTGGGATTTGACCATAGCGGGCAGCCACCTGTGCACCAGCCGTTGAGTGATCCACTTTCTCTCCACCTTGCAGGCGCTTTTGAAACTTTGTACTATATTTACCAATATCATGCAGTAATCCAAGCCAAGTTCCCTGTTGCTGGGCATCAAAGGCTGCTGCAAATTGCCCACATAGGACTGCCGTTCCCTGCAAATGGTCCGCTACCGTTTGGACGCGGGTTCCGTCTTCACTGATATGAGCCAGCATCTTTTTCTCCTGGTGCATAATCAAACTCCCTTCTGTTTTGCTTTTTTCTATTATAGCAGATCACTCATCCCATAATTCGGACTTTCACTCCAGTTCTGCAATCTTTGTCATACTATCCAAATTTATCCATGTAGAATTGTTAGCTATTCCCATTAGCAGATATTTTTGATAAAATAAGATATTATAGGGTTTATGAATTCACTTTCTTATATTACTTCTTCATCTTACCGAAAAATCATTTACGCAAGGAGTGAAAAGCCATGAAAAGGAAGTTATTCTCATTTTCCGCCAGTGTTATCACCGCAATAATGCTTACTGCTTGTGCTGCAGCGCCAGAAAATAAACCTGCTTCCTCCGCTGCTCTTTCCCCGACCAGTGAAGCTGTTGCCACAGCTATACCATCCACTAGCAATGCCAACTGGAAGTTACCGCCGCAATATGATTTTGACGAGATGATTCCTCTCTTCTCCCGCGAAACCCACACTGCCGGTTACGCCGCTGCCCGAAATCTGTACGCTGTGCGCAAGGGCGAACGCTGGAGCCTGTTTAATGCTGCCAACTGTAATGCTTTTCTGGAAGATTTGTCAGAAAGCATCCCGTACCTGTATGGTGAGCAGGAGCTCTCCATTGGGGTAGATGATACATACGATTACCAGAAGCTGAATGCCCTGGAAGAACAGATTAACCAGGAGCTGGTTGCCCAACAAATGCCTTTTACAACCATGCTGGGCGGGCACGGCGGGTATGGCATCCAGTGGATTTTAGGTGACAGCCAGATTTACCGTTCTGCTATTGGTGTCTATACATTTAGTGGCACGCCCATCGAACAGGTGTATGCTCCTGATTTGGTTGGCATCCAGCAAGGCATTTGGGATGATGAATATGCCGGTTATCTTGTTGACAATTCTGCACCTTTTGCCGTTGCGGATAAAAACGGTACAATTTTAACCGATTTCGACTACCAGGATGCCTGCATGGCCGGTGAATCTTTAATCGCGGTAAAGGATGCAGCCGGTAACTGGGGATATTGCGACCAAAGCGGTGCTTTAGTAATCCCCTGCATTTATCAGCCGCAGATGAGTTTGTCCATCATGAACGGAACGGTTGAATATCCTTACGCAGACTTATCTGGCATGGTAGTTGTGAAAAATCAATCCGGACAAAAGCTAGTTCTGGATGTTTACGGCAATGAGATAATTTCCGCTGGGCAATATGAAGATTTAGCCCCCGCGCGCGATGGCTGCGTATGGGCAAAACAGAATGGCCTTTGGGGCTTGCTGCAAGTACAGGATTATACCGAAAACAATGCCAACGTTATTCTGCCGGATGGATGCGTTGCACCAGATGTAACGCTTAGCCGAATTGATAGCCTTTGTACCTACACCACTGCTGACCATGGGCTGGTTATGCGTAAAGGTCCCGGTACAAATTATGAAAAAATGGATAATATCCCCTACGGTATCATCGTATGGGAATGCGGCTATAGCAGCAATGTGCCTGACTGGGTTGTTGTATATTACAATGGGATTTATGGTTGGGTCAGTGATGAATACTTGGCTACCACTATTTATTCCACCAGTAAATAATAAATAAAAAAGCAGGTGTTCATGTAGAAACGATATCGTCCTCCACGTGAATACCTGCTTTTTATAGCTTCTTTTATTATATCTGTTCTGTGCCGCTATTTGTCTCTGTATGAAATAAATAGCCGCTATATGCATTTGAATGAAGTGTTCCGTTTGTTTGCTTTTTTACCTAAAAGAATCGCGTAGGAGGCTCTCTTAACTAAAGAGCCGACCTCTCACACCACCGTGCGTACCGACCGGCACACGGCGGTTCAACCGCATAAGTGCAAGGACTCGTAGTAGCGCCTGAGGATACTAAAATATCCTGCTTCTGCGAGTCTTTCGTTTGCAATGGAACCTTTTAATACAGGACTACCAGCGATACGCCAATAATCCAGTCTGGAATTGCCCCACTGGTACTATTCCAAAATTCTTCGTTTGAGTTTCATTACTCATCGATATATTCTTTATCGAACCACTCGCCTAGCGAGTGGTTTTAGACATACAAAAAAGCACCCTAGCTTACGCTATGGTGCTCTTCCTGGTGACCCGTGCGGGAATCGAACCCACGTTAACGGCGTGAGAGGCCGCTGTCTTAACCGCTTGACCAACGGGCCATGACCGCAAAAGATTGCTTGTATAATATACCAGATGAAACGCGGTTTGTCAACATATTTTTCAGGGCGAATGGGATAAAATGGAGAGAGATTTTTGGCCGGCAGCGTTATTCGGAAAATGTACGGTAGGTCACTGCGCCCGCAGTCGAACTTCAGAGGCCAACCAGACCGCTGATTCGGCTCTTGAACCGGAATAAGCCGTTCCCTACAGAGCTTTTTATAATAGGCAGCAGGCAATGCAAGCAATCTGTGCGGGATGCCCTCATCCCGCCCTGGAGAAACCTTTATCGACTGTGGCAAGCACTGCAAATGATTTGTAGGATCCGATGCTCGCATTGGGCTGTTGCCGCCCACCAAACTATACCTGCCAATTCCGCAAGGTTGCTGTGGGCTGATGACAAGCATCTGCCCCTACAAACAAAATCAAGGGCAATACCGCATAATTCTAAGTGCCGATACGGCGAGCGAGGTGCGGCAGA
>OJNQ01002903.1_pt1 | contig 10592 bp, 11 predicted proteins | sample 1597621 | NCBI WGS metagenome assembly OJNQ01 (sample SAMEA2452137, study PRJEB22498) | human gut metagenome | reverse complement strand
ACAACCTCTTGATTATGAGTCAGTCTCTCTAACCGATTGAGATACGGGCCCCGAACGCCCATGTTTACTCACAGTTAACAGTTCTCAAAGAGTAGTGTTGTTAGTGACTTCATGATAAATTCTATTTTAAACTGAAACGATTAGTAGTTGGGCTACCAGGATTCGAACCTGGGCTACAAGAGCCAAAACCTTGTGTGACTACCACTACACCATAGCCCAGTAAAAGGAGCCCGAAGACTCCTAAACTAACTTATCGAATATCATGGGTTGTATTGGCATCCATAGATTCGCTAGCATTTTTTGCTCTGCGTCAGATGCTTCATCCCAATGTGATACGTACAATTTCTCCGTTCGTTCATTCCTAAAAGGAACTTTAAATGAACGGTTAATGCGTACACTGTGTGCGAATAGGTCTTTGTCGAAATCAATAGCCCTAAGCGTCTTCTGGAAATCGTTGAACTTATTATTAGGGTCATCAACATTCCTAACAGACATTCCAGAAGGAAATGGACCATTACCATGCCTTGTTATATAAGGACGAGTTACATAACAAGTTTGGATTTCTTTACGAATACCTGCTTTCTGTAACAGCTCGTAAGCGTTTTGAGATGTTGTATTAGACGGAGTGCAATAAGGCATTATGCCGAATCTTTGGTCAAGCAATATTCCCTGTGAACCTTCAAACACTAGGTTGTCATAGTTCAGCAAGCAATCTTCATTAACCGTACCTGTATGTAAGAAATAAGCGTGTGCTAACCTACACCAATTGTCTAGGTCTATCGAAGGATATTTACTAGACATATTGTAATAGTTATCTACTATAGCATTTAATTTCTCACGTAGTATGTAAGGATTCATGCAATCTACAACTGTTAAGCTGTATCCTGCCTTTACTCGGTCCAAACAAGCTTTGAACCCTGTACCTACAGTACCATGTCGTAAGTTCTCTTCATTATTAACTTGGGAATAGACATCGAAGGGAATTACAACTTGGCAGTGAGGGTGGTACTGAACAATAGGATGAACTCCCATTTTAGCTAAGTCTACACCCTCTAACATAGAGGTAATTGGGTCTACAGTACAGTATTCGGACCAGTACGTCGGCACTCCAAGTAAGGTTCCGCTGCCAAAGTTACTAAAGGTGTGCATCATGTCTTCATGCTTTACAGTATGTCCTACTTGATGTCCACCACTAAACCTGACTACTAATACAGACTCTCGCTTACCTATGTACTTGTTACATAAGTTGTGAACTGTCTGCCCTTTGCCACAATCGCCAAAGAATGTTCCTAATACAATACTAATCATTTCAGTTTAATAAAATTTGTCATTACTATCAGACGGCACATCCTGCCATTCCTGACTAACAGAAGCACTAGGAGCTAAGCCTTCAATAGGCTCCTCATAGTTCTCTTTAATTGCGGTGACAATCACCTTGTCTACTTCTCCAGATGCACATGTTAATACATTCTGTCCAAGTAAAGTCTTCCAAGATTCAGCAACCCTTGAGCCATGACTGGCATTAGTAATGTGAATGTGGAATACATGGTACTGTTCCTTTGCTTTGTCAAGAGCTTCCTGACAAGTAATGGTTTTAGCACCTTTTTGATATCCTAGAACGCGTTCCAAGTAGTTTCCCTCTACATTATCGAGATTTGGTTCATCTCCAATAGTGAATAGGAATCCCTTAGTGTGTCTTTCAAACCAGGAATCAGTTTCGGTATGATAACCTGCTACAATGTGAGATAGTAGATAGCTTTCACCTCTATTACCTCCTCCACCACCTTCAATCACGAATGATTGTAAAGTGTCAAGGATTTTAGCTGTATCAGACTCAAACTGACCAATTTGAATTGGATATCGGTCATAAACGTGGTCCCCAACTGCCATAAACATGATTTGTGGGTCACGCACACCTAGTTGAATGAGAGAGTCCATAATCTTAGGGAATTGGTCTCTAATCATTTCATAAGGTGTGTTCATCATTGAACCAGTAACGTCTAGTGCAATGATTATCGGAGTAGAGAAAGGATGTTCTTTAGAATCACGAGATTCACGAACACCCACGTTAACCATTTCTTGCCTTATCTGCGTATTATACTGCCTAGCATTATTGTTAAGCGATGTAGCAGTATTACACGCATTAATGGCATGGTTACTAAAGAGCTCATCCCTAGTAGAAGTATACAAACCTCTACTATTGGCCTCTACATCATAAGCCATTCTAGAATAACTACCTGCTCCCATAGATTATTCATTTACAGTTGCAGTAACGTCATCCAAGTTAATGGATTCTGATGCATCAACAGGAAATTCTTCTGCATCGACTTGCATAGCCAGAGCAAGTTCAATCTTTGCAACACGCAGTTTACGTGCCAATTCATGTCTTGTTCTTACCCATTCAGCCGGATTCAGTCCTTCTCCCGGATTCAAAGAGTCTCTTGATTTAACAGCCAGGTCATTGTGTTTGTTGATTTCTCCCTGGATGCGGAGTACTTTCAACTTACAATCCTGAACAAATCTGTCTTCCTCGATTTTAGCCAATTCATACAGATTCTGTGCTCTTGCATCAAGTACACTTTGTCCACTCTTACTTAATTTCTCTTTAAAACTGCTCATTTACATCTACATTTAACATGTTAAATTCAATAAGCATCTCTGTGTGGTAATTTATAATCTAACTGTAATCATCTAGGATTACAATCGAGCCACCTTAGGGACTCGAACCCTAAACAGCCGCATTACAAGTGCGGTACTCTACCAATTGAGTTAAGGTGGCATAAACAGGAGACGATGTTACCAAGTGTGCTGACATCTCCTTCGTAAATCAAAGAAAGCGGTGCATACGAGATTCGAACTCGTGATATCCACCGTGACAGGGTGGCGTCCTAGGCCACTGAACGAATGCACCATGAAGCTTGCTTAACCTACCCTCTAAACCTATGCTTGGACTTGCAATCAGTTATTCAGGTATTGTCCCTTCCCGCTAGCTGAGTCATTCTCTTACTGTAATCGTGTGTCCAATCACTATTCAGATGTGCCAAATGGGACATGGCAATTCATAGAAAGTGGGTGCTAGCCGTTTCTATCCCACCATTGCGTACTACAGTGCTAGCTACCGTCTAAGCTCCTATCCCTTACGTCGCCTTAGAGTGTACATGATTATTATTGCCTAACCAGTTACCTGATTGGAAGGATTATGTACGAGGTACAGCTAACGGGACTCGAACCCGTATTTTATGCTTGAGAGGCATATTACCTAACCAGTTAGTAGATAGCTGCGTGTTAAATAGTCGTGAGTAGTTAATTGCAACTATGACAAAATTAAGATTAAAGCCAAAGACCAGCCTATTGCTATCTAGGGCAAAGTCAAAGGAATTCTATAACTTTGCAACAGACTGACAGGGTTTGAATTAATAATACTTAATTATGCTGGAAATCGTCCCTGTATGGAATACAGAACACGATTAATTTGTCGACAATGCATCGACTAGAGTCTTTGATGCAATTCATACTACTCACGCAAAGCTATGTTAGAATCCAATGAGATTCAAGACTATAGCACCTATTTATCTGGGTTGGAAATCTTAGTTAGTAATTCATAAGTTGCTTGTAACTCATTAGGAATTACTATCTTAAGCTCCAATAGTTTCTGACGCTCTTCAACTTTCCAAGTTTCACATTGTTGAGACAGGGTTTTGGCATCCAAATTGAATCTATCAACAGCTTGTTTATAAGCCTGATTAACTTCATATTCAGAATCCTTTACCATTTTATCAATCTTGAACTTAATCTTATTAAGTCTAGCTGATATGTCTCTGTGTTTCTGCTGTAGCGCAAAGAATGTACTCTCTACTCTATCACTACTAACAGACGGGTCGTATGAATACACAATTGTGTCAGTGCCAGAACCTTCAACTTTAGTAGGATTAGTATAAGCATCCATTAGAGCTCTACGAGCATTTGCAAACGGACGCATCGGATGAATATACTTACCAATAGCTGATGCTTCTGCTTCTAATCTGTAATATTCCATACGTTCCGCAATGCTCAATGAAGCAATTGCTTCCTCTTCGGTAAGGATATGATCCTTAATCGGGGTGTCCAACTTGAATCCAGCTACATCTGTAGCATATACATCCCAAGTGTACCTGTTAATAATTTCAAGTTCTTCTTCTCTAGCCTTAATAGCTTCACGAATCCATGCACAGAAGGCATTCATATTAGCAACTTCTTGAAGTAATGTGGGCACATTATCAAGATATGCCTCATTTCTACCTGTCTTCACAGTCCTAGAGTTACCTCCACTTAGCAAGCTAATATTGACATTCACAAACCCTACAGAATCTAAAGCTTGTCTATTAGATTCTACTGTTTCCTTAGCTATATTAGCCAGGTGATTGGCAGAAGTTTGGGTTAATCCCTTCTCACCAAAGAATACTTTGTTACATTCTTTCATAAGCTGTAATTATTAATTCATTACTAATGCACTGGATAGGGGATTCGAACCCCTGTTTACTTTATCCTTGACTAGACTACGGTACTCTTGCAAAGTAGTTCTGGTACTATGCTTATTTAAACTACCGTAATTGTCTGTTAAGCTATGACAGTTTGGACACAATAATTGCAAGTTCTCCTCTCTGTTGTCTAAAGCATCACCATTTATATGGTGTACTTGTAACGGAATTTTGTTAGTAAAGGGATTAACTTCATGCCACCCACACCTCTGGCACTTGCCACTATGCTTCTCGTGCATATATCGCACGATAAATTTGGACAGTGCATCCTTACCAACTATACCTTGTTCTTTACCTGATTTCCATCTGTCAATATAGATTTTATAATCATAATCTGCTTTACATTGTCTACTACAGAATTTGATTTGCTTGTCTCGTAAAATGTTACCACACTGTATACAATGTTTAGTGTCTTTACGATTAAACGTTTCTGTAGGATTAACCTTTCTTCTAACTGGTAACTCAATACCAAGTTTCCTAGCAGCCTTCTTAATAGAATTGCCAGTTACTTGATACCTTCTGCCAATCTCTTCATATGAAAGGTTCTCGACAAAGATAAGATGTTCTAATTCTTCTTTATCGTATTTTATAAACGCTAAAGCTGTAAATAACTGATTATAATCTATTTAAATAAGTCGACCTAAACCACTAGTCGAATCCAGTATACCTTATTAAGCCTTCCAGAATACAAACTTATTGCCTTCTGGACATCTTACATACTTCACATCAAAACCATTTTCTCGATATAGAGGTTCTACATCTAGCCAATGATTTTTAATTACCTCTTCTTCAGTTAGACCTTCAGATGCTACATAGGCTATTACATCTGATTGTTTAAATTCAGAAGCTTTACCACTCCAGTTCTTAACTATTAAAGTATTAAAAGCTAAGATAACTGCATCAGGAATAGATTTTAAATCTATACTCCTCAATTCTCTTGAATTTAATACCTTCACCATAATTTTACTAATTAGGTTAATAATGATTTTCACAAACTCTTATTAGCCAGCGCGGAGAGTGCCGGATTCGAACCAGCAGAACCCTTTTGAGGTTCGGTCCCTTAGCAGGGGACTGGTTTAAGCCACTCACCCAACTCTCCAATCCACAGAAGACTTATTTATGCTATATCAATCGCTTATGATTACCTCAATGCTGTAAGTCTTCTTAGAAATTCACTGTAAAAGGATTACTTTACAGGAGGAAAATTATCACCTTTAGCTGGTGATTCTTCCGGCTTCTTGCCAGTGATTATTTGCTTAAGCGAATCTGCAATAGGCAAATTACGGGCAATCTCCAAGCTAGGAGCAAGATTCTTAGCCATATTAGCCATGAACTGCCCAGCAGTATTGGAGTCACCATACACAGTAACATTACCAAGCTGGATATGTTCAAACACCTTAGCGTTGGCTTCAGCAACTTCTTTCCACCTGTCGGTCATTGCATATTGAACGATTGCTTCAGGATGCATACCTGATTTAATCATATGTTCAACTGCAAGAGCCGGAGCCATTTCCATTGCCTGTTTCTGGTCAGCTTCTGCCATTAAAGATGCTTTCTTACCTTCAGCTTCAGCAAGAAGTTTCTTCTTGGTACCTTCAGCTTCTGCTTCCAGTTGCATCTTAGTAGCATTTGCTTTAGCTTCTGCTGCTTTCAAGATTTTAGCTGCTTCCGCTTCTGCTTCAAGAATGGCTACACTCTTAACAGCTTCTGCTTCAATTTTAGCTTTCTCTTTGGCTTTCTCGGCAGGTATAATTACTTCAGCTTTAAGCTTAGCTTCTTCAGCTTTAGCTTTAGCTTCGTTAACTTCCACCTGACGTTCTTGCTCTGTTTTAGCAACTGCCATTTGAGCTTCAACTTTAGAAGTACCAGCTACTCTTTCTGCTTCAGCTTTAGCTTTCTCTGCTTCTCCCTTAGCTTTGGAAACTTCAATAGTAGCTTTCTGTTCAGCTACTCCTGCTGCTTTCTCTGCTTCAGCTGCCTTTTGACGGGCTTCTGATTCATACTGTGCAGTTTTAGCTTCCTTTTCCTGTTGTGCTTTAACAGTTTCAGCTTCTTGGTTTTGTGCTGCTACTGCCATACGAACTTCCTTCTCTGCTTCAGCTTCTGCTTTAGCGGCTTCAGCTTTAGCAGTAAATTCTGCTTCTTTAGCAGTTGCATAAGCTTGCTGTTCTGCAATCTTAGCAGCTCTTAGTGCTTCTTGCTCGGCAACTTTGGAAGCTTCTTCAGTTTGGGCTGTAGCCACACCAATTTCACGTTCCTTTCTTTGCTCTGCAACAGCAATTTGTTGTTCCTTATGCTGCTCGGCCAATTGAGTTTCTTTCTCTTTAGTGGTCTTAGCAATAGCAACTTCTTTCTCCCTGTTAGTTTCAGCCACTATGGTTTCTTGTTCCTTAGTAGCTGCTGCAATTGCAATCTCCTTCTCTCTCGTAGTTTGAGCTATCTGGATTGCTCCTTTCTTCTCTTCTTCTGCGATATCAGCTTGTGATTGCGCTCTTGCTTTAGTCTCTTCCTTCTTACCAAGATTATCAATATATTGAGCAGCATCTTGAATGTCACTGATATTGATATTCATCAGATAAAGACCAAGTTTGTTCAATTCCGTGTTGATATTGTCTCTAGCTTGAGCCAGGAACTTATCTCTATCAGAGTTAAGCTCTTCAATAGTCATAGATGCAATAACAAGCCTCATTTGACCATAAACAATATCTGAAATTAAACTTTCTTTAACGTCATCATCAGCACCTAGCAAGCGATTAGCAGCATTCTGCATAATCAATGGTTCTTGGCTAATAGCAACAGTTACAGTAGTAGGAATAGTTACACGAATATTTTGAGCTGACAAAGCATTCTTCAATACAAGATTCAATTGAATCGGTTGCATTGACATTACTTCATAACCCTGTATAATCGGCCATACAAAAGCTGCACCACCATGATAAACCTTGGCAGTTTTAATTTCAACTTCTCTGTCAACCAGATTACCTTTAGCGTCGCGCTCGCTAACTTTCTCTTTATGAGAACCTGTTTTACCATAAACTACCAACAATTCGTCAGATTTACATTTACGGTAGCGGGATAGAATCCCAATGATAGTGATGATTGCAACTAGTACAACTACACCAACGATAATTAATGATGTCATTTCCATCTTGAAATTAGTATTAATCTATGTATAATTTATTGTCTTCATATTTACGAATCGTTACTGGCTCATTGACAGGATATATCTTCTTATTAAGAGATACAACTTCTACTTCTCTCAACGCTCCACTTATGTTCACGGATGCCAAATGGCGCCCTTCACCTAAATGTACATAGATAGTAGCAGTTCTGCCAACTAAGTTAGTCTTCGGTTCGTCTTTAGGAAGGTTCTGCAATTTCATACAGAACTTATATAAATGATACAGCATAAATACAAATACAAGACCTATAAAGAATCCTATTAACCAATCAATCCAGGTTACTTCATAACCTAATAATTGCTTAATAGATGTCCATCCTCCGAATCCCATGAAGAAATGGATAAATCCTTTAAAGGATACAACATCACTGACATCAAAATCAGCATCACCATCAAAGTCTACGTCGACATCGAACTCCCCAGCAACCCATGATATTATGAATTGTAGGATAAATATACCATAGGCGATGCCTCCTAAGATATAATACAAGTTATTGTCCATCTTACTAATAATTATTTAATCTATTAAAGTGGGGCGAGGAGGAATCGAACCTCCAACGCCAGGCTCTTCAGACCTGCGCTCTACCATTGAGCTACCGCCCCATACTGCCTACACATACGTCTTCACTGGATTTTATGCTTTATTACGCCAGTTGCTTTGGACAGTCTAAATCCTTCGGTGCTGTACAGCCATACATATATTAGTGAGGCCTCAACATTAATTAAGCTGCCATCGCACCTACTCCCATTACTTCGTCACGCAACGTACCCTACATTCCACTTTAGGATTTTCACCTAACCACATCCTCGGCATTCCGTTTCAGATAAATATAACTCTGCTAAATAAGTCAAACCAAACAGGAAGATTTATGATACGTTTATACTTAAACAGCAGAATTGGGTGACATACGAGACTTGAACTCGTAACCCTTAGAACCACAATCTAATGCTCTGCCAATTGAGCTAATGCCACCATATTGAGTTATTGTAACTCTATTCCTTCTTTTAGTGCCCTAGTATACGCCATTCTGGCAAAGAACAGTTCAGCTACAGCCATAACTACTGGCTCTGCCAACTCTTCAGCTCTTTCTTCTTTGGGCTTAGATTCCACATATTCTAGTAATTCCAATGCAGCCCTATTAGCTTCAACCAGGCGATTATAAGCAATACAAACTTGTTTATAATTCTTATATCTTTCTCGATATGGTCTTATTGCATTCCATGAATATGAAGCAGCTACTATTATTGATATGGCACATAGTACCATAAATCCGAAGGGCTCTCCTTTAGACCATGCTGAATATATTTGATAAAGCACAGCACCTAGACAGAGGTTCTGTCCTATAAAGAGAGACATTAAGAACCAATAAGCTGAAAATGTTTTCTTCACTTCATCAAGTAATGATGCTGACTCCTTTAGCTTATCTCGTTCAGCCTTTAGTATGTCAACTGATACTTCCATAGCTTCTCCTTTTTCGTCTGAATCTTTAAGGCGTTCGTACTCCTCTTTACTAACTCTAGTGATTTTCAAATCTTCTAATTCTTCTCGATTCATTACCTTTCAATTTAAATTCAACAATCTGTGGACCGTGTGAGACTCGAACTCCAACTTCACTGTGCAAGAGTGATGTGTTAGCCATTTACACTACACAGCCCATATTTAGCCACACTATCGTAGGGCTATCAGCTCCCAACGTCCGACTGATTACGGAAGGTTACCTACCGGTCTGATAACCTATAAAATGCACAATTACTTAGTCATGCCCCAACTGTTCTTGTCAGTCTCCGACTCCAACCCATAGCATGTTATAGAACTCTACATGCATACCCTCCTCATTGTGCACTATTTTAAACCTATCATTTCAGCAATTTCTTCAAATGAATAATTCAGAAATAGTCTATCCATATCTGCATCAGATTTAACCCATTTAGGTCTAGGATATATAAGAGTAGGAGAATGTCCTCTCTCATGTAATCCATACACTACCTCCTTCTTGCCTTTAATAAGACGAAGGTCAATATGCTCTGACATAGAAGAATAAAATCCTATGTTAGAATCTTCTACATATGTAGAACCCTTCTTAGACATTACCTTACGATAAGGTTTATATCCTTTACTAATTAAATACTCTACGAACCCAATCATGCTAACTATTATTAGTACTCCAAGTAGGATTCAAACCTACGACCCACGCCTTAGTATAAGAATTAGGAGTCGAACCTAATCCTTATTGTTATTGATGTCTCCTCTATGATAACGATAGTAAGAACGTTCCCCACATTTATTCTTGGACTTATAAGTCTCAAGTTGTGAATCACAATTAGGACATATACACCGCAAATTATTTCTACGATTGTTAGATGCGTGCCCATCTATATGGTCAATGATAAAGACCAGTTCTCTACCATTCCAAATAGGTTCCATACCACATATAGCACACACTCCGTTTTGCTCCTTTAGAATGTCCTTCTTGAAGGCTCTAGGAGAGTAGTTAGCTCTCATTATACTATCGTCTCCATTCAGAATCTTCTCATAAGCAAGTTTATGAGTATATTCAGACTGACATTTTACATCACAATACTTGCCATAATTTCCATTATAGCTAATAAGTTCTGCACCACAGTTTAAGCAATATTTATGTTTCCTATTGAATGTTTCTTTAGGATTAATCTTGCGCTTAACTGGTAATTCTATGCCAAGTCTACGTGCTACATTCTTAATATTAGAACCTGAGCAACCATATCTTCTTCCTATTTCCTCATAGCTGAGTTTGTCTATTAAAATCAACTGTTCAAGTTGAGTCTTCTCGTCAATCCATTTACTTGTCATATTCGTCTAGTTTTGAAATTCGTACCTCAACGATACGAATATTCTACGAATCAAACAAGTAAAT
>OJNQ01002898.1_pt1 | contig 10615 bp, 6 predicted proteins | sample 1597621 | NCBI WGS metagenome assembly OJNQ01 (sample SAMEA2452137, study PRJEB22498) | human gut metagenome | reverse complement strand
ATATCTTTATAATAAGGAGGCATAAGCTCTTCATAAGCCTTACCGTCACCGTCATTGAGAACGTCCATAACGTTATTGATAGGAGTTTTCCAGCTTCCGCCGCCGAATATCATGCAAAGGATAACAACTACCAGAATAACAAGCACGAGCAGAACTGCCAGAACTGCGATAGTGAGCTTATTAGGCTTGTTTTTCAGATTTTTGATGTTTTCAACAGAAACAGCGTCCTTTATAGCGTTCATGTCGATATTCTTGGCTGCCTGCTGAAGATTTGCCATTGGTGAAGCGGTCTGCTGTGCAGGCTGCTGAGGTGCTATTGTTGCACCGCACTGAGTACAGAAAGTCGCATTGTCATTAAGCTGAGCTCCGCACTGTCCACAAAATTTTGCCATATGATTATCTCTCCATATTCTTGATATATTTTTTGAAGATACTTACTTCATAATAATATATTAAACTAAAGTGTTTGATTTGTCAATAGTTTTTCACAAAGTTTAGCAAAAAAGTACACATCATCAGCCCTTTTCGCACATTTGTTACATATTATTTTGAAAAAGCTGTTACAAAACCTTAAAGCTGTTTACCTATTCTTATGATGCTTTCTGTGATAAGCTTTTTGAAAAGGGGAGCAGCCTTGTCTGCACATTCCTGAACTTCAGCATGAGTGAGAGGATTATCCGTCATGCCTGCTGCAAGGTTTGCAACGCAGGATATTCCGCAGACTTTCATGCCTGCATGATTTGCGGCGATAGCCTCGCAGGCTGTTGACATTCCCACTGCGTCAGCACCGATAGTTCTTGCCATTCTTATTTCCGCAGGGGACTCGAAAGACGGTCCGGTGAGCTGGAGATAAACGCCATGGCGGAGGGTTATGTCAAGATCCTCCGCTGCACCTGAGATGATATCCCTGAGCTTTTTGTTATATATCTCGCTCATATCAGGAAATCTTGTTCCAAGCTCGTCGATATTCTTGCCAATAAGAGGATTAGGAACAAAGCTTGAGATATGGTCTGTTATAAGCATGAAGTCGCCTGCCTTGAAACCTGCGTTCACTCCGCCCGATGCGTTTGTAAGGAAAAGCACCTTTGCGCCCAACATTCTCATAAGTCTTGCAGGAAGCACAACGTCCTCCATTGCATATCCCTCATAATAATGCACTCTGCCCTGCATTATAACAACAGGCACTTCGCCAACATATCCGAAAACGAACTGACCCTTATGACCCTCTACCGTTGATGTAGGGAAGCCCTCTATATCCTTATAGCTGAGGGTGTATTTCACGTCTATGGAATTTGCATAATCGCCAAGACCTGAGCCAAGCACAAGGGCTACTTTTGGCTCAAAGTCTATTTTGCTTTTTACGCACTCATAACATTTTGTAAGCTTTTCATAAGCTGTCATAAAATTTCCTCCTATCAATCCTCACCAAGCTTCAACGCCTGACTTATCTTTATCTTCTTTATAAGTCTGCCAAGCACCACAAAGGCTGTGAGCAGCATTACTCCTATAACTGCATAAAGCTTCAGATAGTCGCTGCGTTCAGGTATCACTGCAAACGGCGGCACTGACTGGCTTGCGTCGAAGATGCTCTGGAACAGCGGTACGAAAAGGTCGCTTGTTACGCCGCCGATAAAGATAGCGGCGAATATTGCAACGCCTGACACCAAAAGCTGTTCATAGACTATCATCATTATTATCTCTCTGAACTTCATTCCCATTGCTCTTAGGATACCAAACTGCAAAGTCCTGCTCTTTATGGAGAGTATCCAATAGATAAGGAAACCTATTATGCACATCACCATGATGATGATAAAGCCGAGAGTGAGAGCGCCGTTCATGCCCTGGAGCATAGGGTCGTTTTTCTTTTCTATGGTCTGCTGGCTTGCAGATTCAAGGGTGAGGGGTTTAATGCCTGCTTTGTCTATTGAGTCATAAAACTCCTGAACGGAAGCTCCGTCTTTGAGCTTGAACCATACCTCATAAGGCTCCATGCTTGTCTGAACGTTCACATAATCGTAGTTCATAACGGCAAAGTCCATATAACCGCCGTTTTTCGCCTCTTTATAAGGGCTTAGTCCCGGCCAGTAGTCAACAAAGGCAAGGACGGTCACTTCAAAGGGCTCGTTTCCGCCCCACTTACACTCTACAGTATCACCAAGCTCCAGGCCGTAGCTCTTGAAGCTTGAAGAGAGGATAACTCCCGGGGTGTACTCTGCGAGGGCGTTCAGGTAGTTATTTAATTGAACTGGCAGAAGTCTGTCCTCAAATTTGCAGACCTTTGAGAAATCGCTTGGCACTATGGTCATAAGCTGGACATTGCTTGTTGAGCTTTTGCCTGAGCTTGTGTCAACGCTTTGGTCAAGGAAATCGTCACGGGTCTTTTCCTCATCGTCAGACTTTGTCTGCTGTCTTGGAACGTTCATTTTGTTTGAAGATATGGTCACGTCGTCTTTTCTGAAAACCTTTGTGACATTTTCCACTCCTGCGAGCTTTTCAAATCGCTCAAAAACAGGCTCTACATACTGTATGGTAGTTTCTGTATCTTCTTCGTCGCTTTCCTCAGAAGTCTGCTTTGTGCCTGATTGAGCTGCCTGAGATGCGCTTTGAGGAGTGGTCTGCTGTGCAGATTCTATTTTACTGCTATACCACTGCTCTGTAAGAACAGCGTCGCAGCCAACCCCATAGGCAACGCTTTCCTCGGCATTTCTGTTCAAGGCTCTTGCGGTATTGGCAAAGAACACGCCCAATGATACAGTAAGAACAAGGAACAGCATCAAAAATCTTTCCCTGCCCGTTGAGGAGCGACCGATATTAGTCAGTGAAACATACTGTGCAGGCGACCACACTCTTCTGCCTATTCTTGCGAGAAGCCTTATTATATATGGATATATCCTTATAAGAAACAGACCAAGGCCAAGTATAAAGGCAGTGGAAGCCACGAACATTATAGGGTTTACTGTTGCGGTGGTGTCTGTTACACCCTCTGCAACAAGCTTTTCCTGAGTTTTGTTGTAATAATAAAGCCAGCCAACTGAACCGCCCACAAGGATAAAATCAAGGCAGACCTTTTCCCACAGAGCGTGCTTTTTCTTTTTGGCTTTTGACTGCTTATGCTCAACAATAGTTGTTTTTGTGGCAGGAACGATCGGTATCATAGTTGTGACAAAGAACACTGCCACGGCTATTGCCGCATAGACGACAGCTTCTATTGTCATATGCACAGGGAGCGAACGCCTGTTGACAAACTCCAAGAATCCGTTTGACGCACCAAGTACCTTGCAAAGTCCAAGACCTGCGAATGGTCCTATTATAACTGTCAGAACGCCCAGTACGAGAGATTCCAGAGCATAAATGCCCATTATCTGCAAGCGGCTTGCTCCACGGCTTTTGAACACCGCTATCTCGTTACGCTCCTGCTCAACGTTGAGCTGCGACACCATAAAGAGATAGAATATTATCATAAGTATGACAGGTATCTGCAAAAGCCACAAAACAAGCTGGAGCTGTGATGAACGGCTCTCATAGTCCTTGAGGATATCTGAGGCAGGCATCGAAAAGCCTATGGAATTTTCACCAAAATAGGTCTTTTGCTTTGCTATCATTTCGTTTGTGCTTGCAAGGTCAGTCATATTCATGGAAGCATAATCCACCGCATAGTTATGGACAGCCTTTGTGATATTCACAACGCCAGTATCAACGCAATCCCCGAGCATTGTGTCATAATCTGTAAAGACAACGGCTGTATACTGAGAATCAAGACCCTCTGCCCAATATGCGTCATTTTCGTCCTTAACGTCAAAAACGCCCACGATCTCTATTTTTATTGACTTGTTATCATCAAACACGTCGGCTATCTCATATACTGTGTTTATAGCAAGCTCTGTGCTTTTCATGGCTTTTTCTGTGGCAACGCACTCGTAAACGCCGTCTGAACGCTTGCCTGCAGTGAACATTCTGCCCTGCTTTATGCTGATATGGTCGGAAATATCCGTCATACCGCCGAGAGTGAATCTTGCCTGCGAATTGCCATCTGAAACGGCAAGTGAACGCACATAGAGATACTCGTCACTTATATACTTCTTATCAAGCTTTTCAGGCAGACCAAGCTCCTTGAACTTAGCCTCCACTTTGTTATTATAATTCTCAACAGCTTTCTGCTGCTCACTGCCTGAGATATCCATTTTCAATCCATAGCTGGTATTATACGCACCTGGATAGATCTCATATTCTGTCTGGAACGACTCAAGATCCTTTACAAGCATTCTTTGCAGAGAAGCGTTCATATAAATAGGGATAGTGCTCATCATGGCAGACGCCATAACAAAGCCTATCAGCAGGCAAAGCACCATCCATTTGGTGTTTCGCATTTTACGGAACAATAAGGTGAACATAAGCTTATCCTTTCAAACCTATCTGATAACAATTTCGTCGCCCTCTTTAAGGCCCGATTTTATCTCGGTCTGAGAGCCTGTAGAAAGTCCTGTTTCCACTTCAACGGCAGTTTTTTCACCGTTTTTCAGCACATAAACTACCTTTGTGCCGTCAACCTTTTTTATCAGATTATTTGAGATAACGATAGCGTCCTTTACGCTGTCAAGGACAAGTATCGTATCTGCAAGCTGACCCACTGTTTCCGCAGGGGCGGTATCCTTGAAACGAACATAGATAGTATCCGCCTGATAATCTATACCTGTATCGTCAACATTATTGTGATCCTCTTTCTGCTCTTCCTGATAATCAGCAAGCTTTTTAGGAGTCATAAAAACAACACCGTCATAATAATCCTCGCCTATCCTTATCTGCACTTCTGTGTCGATATCATACTGGGTGAGGTCGTCAGGCTGTATTGCGATATAAAGAGCCGAAGTATCTATAACAGTTGCGATAGTCTGACCCGGATTTACGTTGTCGCCTGCTCTTACGTCAGAGAGTGACGAAACAACGCCGTCTATAGGCGATTTCAGGCTTGAATCCTCCTTCTGAGCCTGAAGCTTTTCAAGCTCTTTTTCAAGAAGCTGAACGTCAACATAAGCAGAGTCTATCTCTGCCTGGGAGCCGCCGCCTTCATAAATTATATCAACATTAAGCTTTGCTTTTTCGAGATAAAGCTGTTTTTCTTCTATCTGATAGTCAAGGTCATATGTATCAAGGTCACAGATAACATCACCCTTTTTGACCTTATCGCCTGCTTTTACATAAAATTTTGACACTGTGCCACTCTGCTTTTCATAAGAAAGAGTATACTGATTTTCCGCTGTGACAGTGCCTGTTGCGACTATCTTCTTTTCAAGGTCTTTTTTCTTTGCCGTCACTGTGGAATATGTAACATCGCTTGCCTTCACGGTCGGTGCATCGAGGACTTCCTCCTCGTCAGGAAGCAGATAGCAACCCCCTGCGGAGAGGCACATTATCGCTGATACTACGGCAGCAAAAAGCTTTTTTAAATCAACTTTTATATTCATGTTCAGACTCCTAACTGAATATTTTTATAAACAACTTACCATGGGCAATAATACCCAAAGTAATTATATCAAAAAAAAGATGTTTTTTCTATACACGATTGTACTAAATTAACCTGACATTTCAAAGCAATATGCACAATTGCGTTGCTTTATATATGTACAAATTTAATAAGTCTTAAATATATGAACATAAAAAGGGCTTCACGCAAAAAAAGTCCCGCACCGAAGTGCAGGACTTTTGATAAGCTTATTTGCAAATTAGTTTGCAAGACCTGATCTTTCAACACCCTCGATAAAGTATCTCTGGAGAAATACATACATAATAAGGATAGGTGTGATAGAAAGCAGACAACCTGCTTCAAGCCATACGATTATCTGTCTTACAGATACCGCCTGACCGTCGAAGAGCTGCTGAGTCAGGTTTGTATTCAGGTTCTTCAGCATAAGAGCAACAGTGTCGTTCTGTGTGAAGAATGATGATGATACATAGTAGTCGTTCCAATACCAAACGATAGAGAACAGGAATACTGTCAGGAACGAAGACTTTGCGTTAGGACACATGATAACAAGGAATGTTTTCAGTGGGCTGCAGCCGTCGAGGTATGCAGCATCTTCAAGCTCCTTAGGAAGTCCTCTGAAGAACTGACGGAAGATGAAGATAAACAGACCTGCACGGAGTCCGTTTGCAAACAACGCAGGAAGATACATTGTCCAACCGCTGTTGATAAGCGATGTTGATTTGCCAAGCGTGAATACCTTAGCGAGCCACTCTGGCTTGAAGTAAGCATACTGGAGGTAAAGTGGGATAGTTGTGATCTGTGGAGGTACGATGATCATAAGAACAACGATACCGAACAGGATTCCCTTACCTTTGAACTTAAATCTAGCGAAGCCGTAACCTGTGATAGAGCAGGTGATAACCTGAAGGACAGAGGCCACGAGGTTAAGGATAACTGTGTTTACAACAGTATCTTCAAACTTCATTACTCCCCAAACGTCCTTGATGTTATCAAGTGTGAAGCTCTTAGGGATCCAAACTACTGACGGGTCGTTCATCTGCTCATTTGGTCTGAACGCAGTTGAAAGCATGAATATCAGTGGATAGAGGATTACGAAGCACAGACCAAACAGGATGAGGAATCTGAAGAACGGCCAAACCATTCCGATCGCTCTTCTTCTTCTGTTATAGCTGATCTGCTCAGGGGTGAGATATTTCTCAAGACCATCCTCTTTCATCTTCTTATAACGGGCTTTAATAGCAGCCTTTCGTTCTTTTTCGAACTCTTTTTCTTCTTTTTTAGTTGCCACTTAAATCCCCCCTTATTCTACTTCATAGTAAACGAACTTATTAACAAGTGCTACGACAAGTGCAAGGAATACTGCTACGATAAGGAAGTATGCCCAAGCCATTGCCGCTGAGTAGCCATGCTCCCAGTTGCTTGCCTTGTTAAGAACGATCGTCATAACTTCGTTCTGTGGATCGACGAATGAGTCAACGATTGTATAAACCACGCTTGAAAGTATCATTGGGCTGATATAAGGAATTGTGACTTTCCAGAAGAACTCCCATGAAGTTGCACCCTCGATCTGGGCTGCTTCCTTAGCTGAGAGCGGGATACCCTGAAGTGCTGAAAGCACCAGAAGTATCTGGATACCTGAGTTCCATACAAGGTTCAGGATGTCGGTGGTCAGCGAGTTTATTATCTCAGTGAGCTTATCACTGATGTTGTAGATACCGAGGAAGTTCAGCAACTGGTCAACGAGGTCAGCCTCGAACATTGAGCTGAACTGCTCAGATCCGCCTGCGTATCCGCCTGTGCTCATGTTACCGTTGATGATGTCGATAACAGGACCTGTAGCGATGATAACAGGGAGGAAGAATACTGATCTTGCGAATGTTCTTCCCTTGAATTTCTGATTAAGGATAACTGCGATAAAGATAGAGAATATGAGGATAAGAGGAGTTCTCAAAACCGTATTCTCGATCATTGCTACCAGAGCCTTGGAATAATCCTGATCCTTACGGAAAGCGTTTACATAGTTTTTCCAACCGATAAAGGTCATTTTCATTCCGCCCTGAGTTACCTCAGTTTTGTTGAATGAGTAAATGAGAGATTCTATAAGAGGCAGGATAAAGAAGTAGATAGTACCCAGCGCCCAGATCGCTATAAATCCGTAGCCGTAAAGTCCTTTTCTTTTTTCATAAGAAAGTCTGTGCTTCTTTTCCTTCATCACAGGTGCAGGAGCGACTGCCTCAGCGGCAGGCTCTTCTGTGACTATCTCCTCTGTTGAAATATCTTCTGTAACAGCCTCAGCGTCATTTTCCTTTTCGACTGTATCTTCAAGATCCTCAGCCTTAACAGCCTCGATCTCTTCAGGAGTGTTTTTGATCTCTTCGCTCATTATTCTGTCAAACCTCCTTCTATACAATCTGCAAGGTCATAGACCTCTGTGCCTACGGTAGCTGTTGCGTTCTTCTTATCAACACTGATAACAACGTCTGAAGCTCCGTCCTTTGAATAAGTTGTGGTAAGAACGTTCTTGTCATCGCTCAGCTCATACTTTGTGATCGTATAATCTGAAACGCCTGAAAGTATGCTGCTTACCTTTTTGTACTGATTAGCCGCAAGATCTGTCCAGCCTGCATAGTTTGAATAATACAAGTCGTCATATTCTGTATCCTGAAGCGTATCAGCGTCAGCGTATGTCATATCATAGTGTATCTGTGAGCCTGAAGCCAGTGAAAGCAGGAATGTTTCATCTGAATTTGAGCTCTTATTGATAGGTGTTGAAGCGTAGTCAACATATCCGTGAATGACCATCTGATAGAACGGGATATCGAAATCTGTTACGTTGAATCCACTGGAGTAAACAGGAACGTTTGAAACGTTTGTTACATATGGGAGAACGTAAGAGTTCGCACCGTCTGCGAATACTGTACTGATCTTCTCGCTCGCACTCTTATAGCCGTCAACGATAGTATTCATGGTCTTGCTTCTGCTTGAAGGATCCTTCTTTGAATAGTCAGAAACAAGCTTTGTTGAATAATCACCGAAGCCGATAGAAGTGAGCTTTTCATCAGTATAGCTCTCGAGCATTTCTGTGAACACATTCGAGTACTTGTTTGGTGTGAGCAGAGCAGGTGAAACTCCCTTTTCTGCAACACCGAAGGCTGGGCTGTATGATGACTGTCTTGAATAAGCATTTGAAACTCTGATAGCTGTGCTTGTAAGAGTCATATATCCCCATGAACCACTGTCCATCTTGAAGTTGTTCATTGAAGGAACGATCTTCATATTATCGTCCTTTGAGATAAGCTTATCAAATGCGCTTGAACCACCAAGCTTGCCGGACGGAGATACCTCTGTGGATATCTTGTTCTTGATAGAGTCATTTGTCCAGTCGTTATAGTTGACAGTTATGTTGTCAACTCCGCCGTCCTTGAGGATATCAAGTATGTCGGAAGCCTGATCGAAGCCAGTGATCTCTGTTTTAAGATTGAATGGGATACCGAGAATAGAAGTATCCTTCATAACGCCGCCATAAAGGTCAACGTAAAGATCGCTCTTATTTGCCTGAGCCTTAGCTGTAAGACCCTTATTATTGATAAGGTAGTTTCTGTAGACCTCAGCGCAGTCAGCGTAGTTAAGATCCTCGCCGTTGTCTGAATCAACAGGATAATAACGAACTCCAAATCTCTCGGTCTTTATTCCGTTTTTCTCGAACACTGTGATCTTGTTTGAGTTATCACCGCTCATGAAGAATGAGTCTGAGCTTCTTGTTTCAAACTCGAAGTAACAAGTGTTGTAAGCCTGCTTTTCCTGTCCGCATACCTGAGCGTGAGCATAAACGTTTGACTCACCGTCAGAAGCAACGCAAACAAGTCCGGATGAACCGCTTACCGTTGCAAGGACCGGCATATAAGCCTGCTGAGTGGTTCTTGGAGCTGTTATTGGAACGGCTGTATAATCTCTGCCGAATACCTGCTGATTATAGTCAGCGTACTCGGTCTTGCCGTTGTTGTAGTTTATTACAGCACCGCTTCCGTCAGGAACTATCATATAGCCTGTCGCAGTTGAATCAGCAGCGCCGAAGTTAGGGCAGAACTCGATCTTTGTAAGCACCTTTCCGTCTACCTGAGAAGTGTTTTTCTCCTCGATCTCATCTGAATCGCAGTAAACATAGAGGTTATCGTCCTCAAGAACATAGTGTATCTTGAGCTTCACACCATCAGAAACGTAGTTATATGTAGCAACAACGCCGTCTGAATTTTTCTCCCATTTTACTTTTGCCTTGTTGGAGTAAACCGGAGCAGGGGACTCTGTTCTCTTTTCCTGTCTAAGGTCACCGACTCTGATAGCGGCACTTGCAGCAATCTGCTTTCTCTGGGCATTTTTCATTGCTGTGCCCTTAACTGTGTCGATAATTGTCTGGTCAGCCTGAACATTTATAGGCGAAGTCCACCAATACTTACCTGAAGCCTTTACATAAAGACAAAGTCTTTCGTTTTCTTCGTCAAGATAAAGAGCTATCTTGTCGTTCTCTGTTATCTTTTCGCACATTGCAAGAGCTTCTTCGTCAGTTATAGGCTGAACCTCGTCGTCATTGCTTGCTGTAGTAGTTGTTTTCTCATCGGCTGCTGAGTCTTCAGCAGCTTTATCGCTGCTTTCATCGGCAGTAGCTGCTGCGTCGGAAGCGTCAGCTGAGCTTGTATCATCAGCCGCCGAATCGACACTGCTGTCAGTATCCTTTACTGCGGCGCTTGAATCAGCCTGGCTTGAACTCTCGTCAGTGGAAGAAACCACCATTGACCCCAGAGGCATCAGCATTGTAAGGCAGATAGCAAAGACAACTGCTTTCTTGTAACTTTTGTTATGCATTTATTATTTACACCACCGTTTCTGTTTTAGCCTCTGATCCTGTACATGATCTCAGTATAAACTGAGTAACCGAATACATATACCTGCTGGAACAATGAAAGGAGAAGTATCGCAAGGAACAATATAAGAAGCATTGCGATGATCGTACCAATAATTGAAGCAAGTGTTTTTCCGAATGAATACTGGTGAACGGCTCTCATTGCCTGCACCATAAGGATAACAGACCAGCCGATGCCAAGATACTGGATTGCTGTGATCCAGATCGACTAGTCC
>OJNQ01002894.1_pt1 | contig 10627 bp, 8 predicted proteins | sample 1597621 | NCBI WGS metagenome assembly OJNQ01 (sample SAMEA2452137, study PRJEB22498) | human gut metagenome | reverse complement strand
AATGAGAACAGCCATCATATAGATCTTATCTGCCATTAAATGTGGGAAGAAGACAAAGAATCCTGCAATAACAAGGATATAGAAGACAATTCTTACACCTACAAGCTTTAGTAATGATCCTAAAGTATCTTTATTAATTTTTAAATTATAACCAATAATCAATAAAATAAGACTCACAATCGGTGCTGTCGCTTGTTGAATGGTATTTGTATAAACATCAATAAACGCTGTTTGACTCAACATATCATAGGCACCTAAAAGATTTAAAACTAATCCCAACATCACTGCAATTACAAAAGAATTCGTAAAAATCGTCTTTAATAATTCTTTAGTACTGGTATTACCTGATGTAGCTTTGGCAACTAAAACAGGAATAATAATAAAAGCAATCACTGTTCCAGCAATATCAAAAATAACTGTATTACTAGCATAAGCAACTCCTACAATAGAAGTATAAAGAGGTAATGCAACATTTCCACCTTCACAAGTAGTTAGTAAATAAGGAGAAATATGTCCTACTTCCTTACCTGTAAACTTAGTAATACATTTGCCTAAAACCAAAGCCAGTGTAAAAGCAATTAAAACATATAAAACAATCAAAATAGCTGATGATTCTATCTTAGCAGTAAATAAAACATTGAAAATAAGTATTGGAAATAATACATTAAAGACAATATGATTGGCTCCTTCTTTTTGTTCAGGACTAATAAAGCCTTTTATACGAGCAATCATACCTAATATAATCATAAAAAACACAGGAAACAATGTTGATAATGCATTCATAAATAACCTCCTTTTTATTTCATTTGTATTGTATAGTTCATTATTTATAATTACCAATACTTATATATTATATATATTTATTACTTTTATTTATAAGTAGTGATATACTCTTACTAGAGGTGATTTTATGGAAATACGTGTTTTAAAATACTTTTTAACAGTTGCACAGGAACAAAGTTTCTCCAAAGCCGCTAAAGTACTCAATGTCTCACAACCTGCACTTTCTAAACAAATTAAAGATTTAGAAGAAGAATATCAGATAACATTATTTAATCGTACAACGCGTTCTTTATCTTTAACAGAAGAAGGCAGATTATTTAAGGAACAAGCAAAACAAATTATTAGTTTAGTAAATCGTACAGATTCTTATTTAAAGAATATTAATAAATATATTAGTGGTGATATTTATCTTGGTTGTAGTGAAAGTGAAGCAAATCGTATTGTCATGAAAGCAATCAGTAAAACCCAACAACACCATCCTGATATTAGGTTTCATACTTATAGTGGAAATGCTCAATATGTTGAAGAAAAGCTTGATCAAGGTATTTTTGATTTAGGAATTGTAACTGATCCTGTCGATTTATCAAAGTATGATTATCTTAAATTACCGACTCTTGATACATGGGGGATTTTAATGAAAAAAGACAGTGAACTTGCACATTTTGAAACTATTTCTCCAAAAGACTTATTAGATAAACCAATGATTATTTCTAATCAAGAAATGGTTAAAAATGGTATCGGTGGTTGGCTTGGTGGTAATCAAAGAGCTTTAAATGTCGTAGCAACTTATAATTTATTTTATAACGCTAAACTGATGTGTGAAGAAAATGTTGGTTATGTTTTAACTTTAAAAAATCTTTATAATGAATCAAATGATAGTCCTATTTGTTTTAAACCTTTAAATCCTCCTCTTACTTTAAGGAGTCATCTTGTTTGGAAAAAATATAAAGTTTTTCCTAAAGCTATTGCAATCTTTTTAGAAATACTTAATGAAGAAATTAAAAAAAGCAGTTGATGAAATGATTTCATTTCATCACTGCTTTTTAGTTATTTATTGCTTCTTTAAGCCAATCTACAAACTCATCCATGCCTTCACCACTTTTAGCGCTGACACAAAGAATTGTTGCATTAGGATTTAAGTTTTTGATATTTTCTTTTGCTTTTTCAATATCAAAATCAAAATAATCTAATGTATCTATTTTAGAAATCAATACAAGATCACAAACACTAAACATTAAAGGATATTTTAATGGTTTGTCGTCTCCTTCAGGAACTGATAAAATCATAAGGTTTTTATGGGCCCCCGTATCAAATTCTGCAGGACAGACAAGATTTCCTATATTTTCTAGAAAAAGAAGATCAAAATCATCGACCCCAAATTCATCAATAGCTCTTGTTGTCATTTCTGCATCAATATGACATAAACCTCCATTATGAATTTGAATAGAAGGAACACCTGTTTTATCCGCAACCTTTTGAGCATCTAAAGATGTTTCAATATCAACATCCATAACACCTATTTTATATTGGTCTTTAATTCTATTGATGACATCTGAAAGAAGGGTTGTTTTTCCAGAACCTGGTGAAGACATCACATTAAGCATGGTTACCTTTTTTTCAGATAATCTTTCACGAAGTTCATCAGCTGCTAGATTATTAGCGTTAAAGACATTTTCATGAACTTCTATGACTCTTACTTTTGACATCTATTTTCCCTCCCATTCAATGATTCCTACTTCGGGATCTAACTGTTCTGTCTCTGCGATATGCATGATTGCCGCCTTTACCTGATTCTTTCATTTTTTCTTTTAAATAATTGATCCAAGGTTCAAATCCTTCATCTTTTTTAGCAGAAATATAAAATATTTGTGCTTTTGGATTTAAAGTATGAATTCTTTTTTCAACCAACTCTTTATCAAAATCAAAGACTGCTAAAGCATCTACTTTATTAATTAAAACAACATCTGATACCGTATAAACAAGTGGATATTTCGCAGGCTTATCATCTCCTTCAGGAACCGATAAGATCGTTATATTGATTCCTGCACCGGTATCAAATTCTGCCGGACATACAAGATTTCCAACATTTTCAATGAAAATAAGATCAACATCATCAATCCCCATTTCATTTAAACCTTGTTGTGTCATTGCTGCATCCATATGACACATTCCACCCGTATGAAGTTGAATGGCCTTAGCGCCCCCTTCTTCAATGGTTTGAGCATCAACACTGGCATCAATGTCACATTCCATAACACCGACACGACAAGGATCTTTTAATCTTTCAATGGTACGAAGAAGTGTTGTGGTTTTCCCTGATCCCGGTGAAGACATCACATTAATCATTAATTTTCCTTGTTTTTTAAATTCATCACGTATTTTATCTGCAGTGACTTCATTTTCTTTAAAGATATTTTGTTTAAGTTCCACTATCTTCATAAATACCAATCTCCTTAATATTAAACTCATTTCCTTTGAGTAAATAAGTATGTTCACTATGACAATAAGGACATTTTTTCCCATAATCAATGGTTCTATATTGTCCTTTACAATCTTCACAATAAGTAATCGCTTCTAATGTTTCAATATAGATTTTTGCATGTTCTGTCACAGCTTCTTTTTTTCTTGCCCAGTTCCAACAATCTACTAATTGATCATGAATGACACCAGAAACTTCTCCAATTTCCAGTGTCACATAATCTATTTTTTTTACATTGTTTTCTTCAGCTACTTTTTTTACATCTCTTACAACATAAAAGGTTACTCCTAATTCATGCACCTTAATGTTCTACCTTTTTCTTTAAAATAATATTTTTTACACGTTTTAATTGATAAGGAATAATTGCTTTAAATTTATCTTCAGCTACTGTCATTGTTGAACATTCAGGATGATCACGATGTAATTTAATAGCATCAAAATCACATTTTGTTGTACAAATACCACAACCAATACATTTATTAGCATCAACAATCGTTGCACCACAGCCTAAACATCTTGATGTTTCTTTTTTAATTTGTTCTTCTGTAAGTGCTAAAACATTATCTTTAAACTTATCAGTTACTTTTGAATTAATACCTTCTACTTGTTTAGGTCCTCGATCATAACTTTCCACTAAAATATCATCTGTATCAAGTGGTTTAAATTCCCAACGATTACGTCCTGTTTCCATATGTCCATGATGAACATAACGATGTAATGATTCAGCAGCAATCTTTCCTTGTGCAATTGCGTCAATAGCGAATTTAGGTCCTGTATAAACATCTCCACCTGCAAAGATATCTTCAACACTTGATTGGAAAGTGACTTTATTTAATTCAATGGCTGGTCCATTAAACTTCACATCTTCACCTTTTAATAAATCTCCCCAAACGCTACGTTGACCGATGGCAAAGATAACACGTTCACAAGCAACTGTAACTGTTGTATTTTCATCATAAACTGGCGCAAATTTACCTTCATCATTAAATACGGAAACACATTTTTTGAAAACAATAGCACTTACTTTACCATTTGTTTCAATTATTTCTTGAGGTCCCCATCCACAATGAATCGTTACACCATCTTCTCTTGCTTCTGCAATTTCTTCATTAGAAGCTGGCATATCTACTTCTTGTTCTAAACAGAATTGTTGTACTTGACTTGCTTTATTTCTTGATGATACACGAGAAGCATCGATGGCCACATTTCCACCACCAACGACAACGACTTTACCATCAAACGGTATATTTCCACAGTTAGATTCATGTAAATAATCAATCGCTGTCATTACACCTTGTGAATTTATATTTTTAATATCAGGTAAGCTACCCGCACTGCAACCAATGGCAATATAGAACGCTTGATACCCTTGTTCTCTTAATTGTTGAATTGTTACATCTTTTCCTACTTCAATTCCTGTTTTGATTTCTACACCCATTTCTTTTGCGACATCTATTTCAGCATCTAGAACATCTTTTTCTAATTTATAAGATGGAATACCATAACGTAACATTCCTCCTGGATGTTCGTTCTTTTCAAAAACAGTAGGACGATATCCTGTTTGTGCAAGATAGAAAGCTGCTGTTAAACCAGCAGGTCCACCACCAATAATCGCAATCTTTTCATCAAAATGATCCATATGAATACTTGCTGGAATAACTACAGGTGGAATATATCTTGTATCAGCATTTAAATCTTGTTTGGCAATAAATCTTTTAATGGCATCAATTGATAAAGCTTCATCAATTTTACCACGTGTACACGCATCTTCACATCTTCTATTACATACCGCTCCACATACTGCTGGGAATGGATTTTGTTTTTTAATTAAAGCCAAAGCATCTTTGTATCTTCCTTGAGAGGCCATTTTAATATATCCTTGAACAGCAATGTGTGCAGGACAAGCACTTTTACAAGGAGCAGTTCCTGTTTCATGGGTATTAATTCTATTATTATCACGATAGTTAAAATCGTATTTTTCTGGTCCCCATTTAACAGCATCAGGTAATTCTTGTTTTGGATATTGTACTTCTGTACCATCTTTTTTACATAATTTTTGTCCTAATCGTACAGCCCCTGCTGGACAATATTCCACACATCTACCACAAGCTACACATTTATCTTTTTCTACATGAGCAACGTAAGCAGAACGTGACATATTTGGGGTATTAAATAATTGTGATGTTCTTAAAGCATTACAAATTTCAACATTACAGTTACAAATACCAAATATTTTATTTTCTCCATCAATATTCGTAATTTGATGAACAAAACCATTATCTTCCGCACGTTTTAAAATAGCTAAGGCTTCTTCTTTAGTAATATCATGTCCTTTACCTGTTTCTCTACAATAATCAGCAAAGTCACCAACACCAATACACCAACCAAAATCATCATCAGCACAACCATCATCAATGGCTTTTCTTGAAGCTCGACAAGAGCATCTTCCTACACCAATTTTACCTTCATATTTTTCTAACCAGTAAGAAAGCTTTTCAATATCAATAGCTTCATTTTCCATTGAAATAGCTTTTTCTACAGGAATAACATGCATTCCTACTCCTGCCCCTCCAGGTGGAACCATTTGTGTAATACCAGCAAGAGGAATATAAGTCATACGTTCAAAAAATGCCGCGACATCAGGATGATCTTCTAGACGAGGATTTGAACGATCTGGTAATTCTTCCATATTAAATAATTCAGCACTTCCAGGTACAAACATTGGTAGAATATATCTTCTTTCACTTTGTGGCGCTGTGCGTCCATGATGGTCATAATGATAACCATAATCATATTCTAACAATCCTAAATAACTCATTTCATCTAAAGTTTTTTGGAAATGCTCTTCTTGATCTTTTGAAACCTTACATAAATCACACATTTCTTTAAATGTATAAGGGGTACGCTTTTTCATTGCTAAAGCAATGTCTGCCATTTCATCACTGACAATTTCAGCCAATCCCCAATATTCAGGATCTTCAACTTTGACACCACCGAAAATGTGTCCGGCAACATCAGTAATCTTTCTTCCTAATTTAACAATTTTCTCTCTTGGAGGATTGTCATGCTTATGGTTTGCATTCCACTCCTCATATTTTTTCATACTCATTTTTTATATTCCTTTCTCCAATAAAATTGTTTTAAATCAAAAACAATATATCAATTTCATTATACATGAATCCTAAATATTAAGATATTGTTTAGAAACATTTATTGAAAAAACGATTATTTTTCCACATAAATTCAAACATTTTGTTTCTTTTGCCTAAAAATAAAAGGAGACTTTTAAGCTCCTATTTATCTCTTCTTGCTTTTCTATCAGCAATAATATCAGAAATATCAAATGGCACTTCATCATCTTCTTGTTCATAAACATTTAAAAATGGAACATCTTCTACACTTCTAAGTGGAAACTCTGATTTTGCAGTCACATCTTTTAAATCACATTCAATAACACCAATATATATACCTGGAATAACTTTTCTTTCACTCAATGGTTTAATAGCACGATCATTACATGTATAAAGCAAATTATAACCTTTTTCCCATGTTTCTGGATCATCTTTATAATCTAACATCTTCATTTTCCCTTTCGCAATCACACTACGATAATCATGATAATGTCCTTTATATTTCTTATCAGGAAAATCATTAAAGATACTAAATTCAATACATACTCTTGGATCTTTCTTAAGTAATTCTACTTTTTTTCCTACTTTCATAAAATGTGTATATACATTCAAATGCGCATCTGTCATCTCAAACCCAAAACTCATTGGCACAACATAAGGAAAACCATCTTCATCATTCATTCCCACATTAATAATATTCATTTCTTGAAGCATAGCTTCTATTAATTTATAATCGACTACTTCTCTTTCAAATCGTCTCATTTCACTCACCTCAATTACACTATACTTTGTTTTGTTTTATTTTCAAATGACTTTCAATAAATGAAAAATATCTTATAATATTTTTGAGGTGTCATATGAATACATTAAAAATACAAATCAAACCCTATTATCAAAATAATCCATTTAATTTAAAAGATGATCAAATACATTGTTTATCTACTAATAAAGATGAAGAAGAAATCCAATTACTTCTTAAACAAATGAATCTTTCTAACTATACTGTATTTCTTCAATTAGATATGGAAAATTATACTTACGGTTATCTACATACATCATCTAATAAAGAATATGATTTATTTTATTATAATGACTTTGATGATTATGAAGACGAAATTGAATTTGGCAGTACTGCTTGGATTAAAATGATGACGAGATAAAGTAAAGAGGGAAAATAAGCCAAACATTCCCTCTTATTCATTTTTATCTAACGTTAATAACTCCGTTGCAATTTCAACTGATTTTAATCTAATCAAATTATCATATATATCTGGTCTTCCTAATAAATTAATTCCTCCATGCCATACAATCTCTTGATCAATAAGAGCATAATGATTATCTAGATTTTCATATAATTCAACAATTATCCCTGCTTGCTTTAAATGACATATAAGATAATTTGCATAATCTGGGTTATCAAATTGTAAATCATTCGGATTTTTTGTAATGACTATTACTGTAATTCCTTTTTCTTGTTTGTTTTTTACTAAATCAATAAATTCAAATATTTTCTTTTCATCTAATTGTGGACTACATACAATTATTTCTTTATTTGCTTCATGAATATCTTGCGCAAATATCTCAAAATAATCATTATAATTATAAATATGGTGAACCTCTTGTTTATTGTTTACTACATTTGTAATAACATCAAAACCAATTTTCCTATAAGCTCTTAACCGCTTTTTATACATATTATTAAAAAAGTTAATATGTAAATCTACATAATCATATACTATAGCACTTTCTTTAAATTTATAATCCCTATTTATTCTTCCTAAAAATTGTTCTACCAATGGTTCTCCTGAAACCGGTGTTGTAATAAAGAGTGTATCTAATCTTGGAACATTAAACCCTTCACCTACAGATTGTGAAGTAGCAACTAAAATAAATGATTCATTTTGATTTATTTCCAACAATTGTTTTCTTACTTCTTCATTTTTCTTTTGTGTATTATCACCATATATCAAAAAAGTATTATCTAGCACATCTTTCTTCAAAACATCATATAAATATTTTGCATGTTCTTTATAACGAGTTAAAACAATGGGTGTTCTTTTATTTTTAATACATTCTTTTACATCTGAAATAATCATTTCATTTCTTATTGTACTTTTTGCTATTAATAAATAAGCACTATTTATATCTTGTTTACTATCCCCTAAATTAATAACACGGGTAAAACGTGGATAAACATAATGATCTATATTTTGTTGTTCTATTCTTTGTTTACTTGTAAATTGGTGCCTTATAGGTCCTATCAACATATATACTTTCTTTTCTAATCGATCAATTCTCTTATCATTTGCTGAAACACCATAAACATATTTTGAATTTATCTTATTTAGTACACTTTCAAATACAGTAGATGCCCCATGATGACATTCATCAACAATCACCATACCATAGGAATCTTTTAACTTACTTTTCCCATTTTTATCATAAATTGAATTAACAGATACAACATCTATTATCCCTGTTAATGTATTTTTATTTCCATAAAGAACTCCTATCACATCAGCTCTTGTTTTTATTTTTCCTGTTTTGGTTTGATAAGTTGGCAATTCTTCGTTTATGTCTAAAAATTTGTGTAATTCTTCTACCCATTGGTTAATTAAATTGACACTTTGCATAATAATCAATGTACTTACTTTTCTTTTTGAAATAATATGGCTCGCAACAACCGTTTTTCCAAAAGCTGTTGTTGCATTTAAAATACCATTATCATATTTTAATAATTCTTTTTCTGCTATAACTTGATTGTTTTTTAATTGTCCTTTAAATTCTACATCAATTGGTTTTCCTCGTTCTCTTTTATCAACAACCTCATATAAAATATTTGCCTGTGAACATTTTTCGACGATTTTTTCCATTAATCCCCTAGGAATTTTAATATAATCATTAACATCTCTTCCCATATAAACAACCATAGGTTGATTCCAATTTGAATAACCTAATCTATTATTCTTATAAAATATTGGATTATCAAAAGCAACTAAACTTCTTATTTGATTTTGAATCCTAGGTTTTAAATTCAAAGCATCTATATAAATACCATCTGCAAGTACAATTGTCATTTTTTCTACAACGTCTTCTTTATAAAAGCCCTCCTCTTTTTTCCATGGCTTAATCCTCGCTTCCCGATTAGGATTTATCAACAATCCTTTACCTTCTGCTAATTCAATCTTCCATTTTTTAATATATCTTTCGATATCATTTTTTGTTAATCTATTAAATTTATTAAGAATCAACCATTGATCATAATAAGCGTTCCAATTTTCATCAACAAAAGCACTATTACCATTTTTCAACGCTTTACCTTGTAACGGAAGTGCTATAACATTCCCTAGCCCTTGACTATGATCTTGTGTAGGAAACATTCGGTCATAATATCTAAATGATTTTAAGTTAATTGATGCAGCTCCTTTTTCTATTAATAGATAACCAAAATCTCTTGCTAAAGATGCTGGTATAAATTCTGTAAATATTATCCAAGCATGTGCCCCATTTCCAGAACGAGAGCGTTCTATTAAAATATCAATATTATTTTCTTCACAAATTTTTCTTAAAGCATCCACTTCATCTTTCCAATCACTATTATCTATATTTTCTTCATCATGATTATCAAAGTCAAAAACAATAAACTTACACGTGTCATTTTCTAAAAGAGGATAAATGCCTATTACATCTGTACAATTATCTTTATAACCAAGTAAATGGTTTAATCCAATATCTCTGTTTAATTCTTTCCATTGCTTATGTTGACAATCTGTACATGATATTTTTATGTTATTTTGTTTAGGACAAACATTATTCCATCTATTAATACATTGTGGAAAATAACCTCCTCGTGAACCTCTTAATGCATAAACATCTCTTCTACCTTGAAATATAGTTAAAAAAATTGCAGCCATTTTACTTGTAATGTATTGGTCTTTTATACAAGCACCCTGATCTTCATTATATTCAGTTATATCATTTGTTAGAGTATTTATATTTTCACCAAATACTATATTTGACTTTTTTAGCAATTCTTTTAATTTATTATTTTCTTCTTGTAAATTTCTTATTTTCTCCCTCAATGTTTCTAAGTTATAACCTGTAATATTCATAAAAGAATCTCCTTAAACAATTTATTACATATATTTTACAATGTATTAAGTTATAAATATATAAAAAAGAGAACACTTATTCGTATTCTCTTTAACAAAATTTTTCATCTCGGCGGTCTTTC
>OJNQ01002893.1_pt1 | contig 10627 bp, 4 predicted proteins | sample 1597621 | NCBI WGS metagenome assembly OJNQ01 (sample SAMEA2452137, study PRJEB22498) | human gut metagenome | reverse complement strand
TGAACAACAGAATTTCCCGGTTCGGTTTACAAAAGGAAAGCGTTCGAATCTTACTGCAACTACCTATCCTTCACAGAATCTGGTAGACGCTTTTGAAACAATTAGAGGATACAAGGTCGTTTTGGGAGAAAATGGATGGGTTACGGACGACCCGAATTTCGACGTATCTTCTCCTTATGAGAATAGAGATCCTCGATTAGCAAGGACGGTATTAGCGAATGGTCATGAGTTTAAAGGCGAAAGAATCGAAACTTATAGTGGCGGAGCTGATGATTTCAGTATTTTGGAAGGAGGAAGCCCTACCGGATATTTTCTGAGAAAATACATTATTGATGAAGTGGACTTTACTCCGAATGCGGAGGTGACGAAAAACCATTTTTGGGTAATATACCGATATGCGGAAACGCTGCTTACTTATGCGGAAAGTATGATATATGCCTTCTCTGATCCTGATTACGTACAACTGCCCGATTACCCCAAATCTGCTCTCTGGGCATTGAACGAAGTGCGAACGAATGCGGGAATGCCTCATGTGACAGTGACAGATAAAGAAGAGTTCATACAAAAACTTAGGAACGAATGGCGGGTGGAATTTGCTTTTGAAGACCATCGCTTCTGGGATGTGAGGAGATGGATGATTGGCAAGGATACTCAGGAACAGTTAGATGGAGTGCAGATTGAAAAATCGGGTGAAGGTTTCACTTACAAAAGATTCAATTATGAAAGCAGAAAATGGGATGAAAAGATGAATCTTTTCCCGATACCGCAGAGAGAGTTGTATGTCAATCCAAATCTTTTTCCGCAAAATGCGGGATGGTAATCGATTGAAAATAAAAATCTTGGAAATATCTTTGATATGAATATGATAAAAATGAAAATCAATAAATGTAAAATCATGATTTCATGGTTGTTTCTTTTTTTGCTGTGTGCATGCCAGGAAGATGAGGAAAAAATGAAATACGTAGATTTGAGATACAACCCTAAGACGGATTATCTGTTTTCCGCAGAGGCTGTTGAAAAGTATACATTTCAAGTGAAATCAACGGATGTGTGGAGAGTGTATGGGAAAAGCGACTGGTGTATTATTACACCGGATGAAGGAGAACCGGGTAAAAAATATGATGTGTCGGTGTCTTGCCTTGAGAATACAAATTTGGACGACCGGAAAGATACGGTTACTGTGCAGAGCGACCATTGGGTTGGCACGAAATTCGTTGTTTTTCAGAAGGGGACTGCTTATTTGAATGCGGCTGCCGAGGACGGCGGTGAGCGGGTGGTAATCACTAAGGAAGGAGGAACTAAAAAAATCAATATAGAAGCCAATCAGAAGTGGAAAGCGCAAATTCCCGAAGGAATAACTTGGCTTACGATAGAAAATGAGGAAGGTGAAGGGGACGGAACGATAAATCTGACTGTTTCAGAAGAGAATTTGGGCGAACAGCGTGAATGTTTTGTTGCCATCTTGGACCGTCACGGAAAGAAGAATCCCGATGTGGGAATTCAAGTCGTACAGGAAGGTGTCTTGCTTGTTCCGGATATAACCTACTCCAGAGTGAAGGAAAAAGGAGAAACACTTACAGTTCAAGTAGAATCCAATGCCGCATGGACTGTGGAAAAGGGTGATTTGAAAGATGATTGGTATGATTTACCTGTTGAAGAATTTAACGGTAATCAGTCTTTTGATATTGTAGTTCGTCAGAATACTGGAAGCAGTTTCCGAAATGCAGAAATTGTATTGCAAACGAAAGCTGTTGAGGGAATGATGCCCGTAGTGAAGAAAATAAAAATCAGACAGGCTTACAAACCGAAGGCTACCAAATTTACTTTTGCCGCAAATGATTGGTGGATTGATGCAGGAAAGGTTGATTATTCGGATGGAAAGGCTACACTGTCATCCGGAGCAGAAATGACAATGACAAGAAGTGATGTAGGGAGTGTTTTAGGAACCTATTCTTTCTATTTGTCGGACATATCGAACAATGCTACAACATTAACTTGCTATGTGTTTAAACCATGGACGGTTGTTATGTGGGGACTTTGGTCGGGGGGAAACACCGGATGGACAAAAATGAAGTTCGAGTCGGGAGCTCCGGGGCTTGTATCTGGAGATAAGGAAATAACACCTGCATGTCCGCGTCTGATTTCCATGAGCCTTACTACTGTAGGCGAAACAGTTGCATTGGAATGGGCTGTGGACGATGAAACGATAGGTACATATGTTGTCAGGAAAGAAAATTTCGATAATATTGATTTATCGGCTATTGGCTGGTTGAAACTAAGATGTAATGGAGGAACTTGTACGTTCGATTACTTTGAATATGCTCCACCTTTGGATTGGGATGATGAAGAACTGAAGAAATGAATGTAATGCTTGCTTAAGCGATTGAGTTTACAATAATAATAAATATAAAAAGAATTTATATATGAAAAAGAGTTTGATATTATACATTTGGATGATGCTTCAGGTGGTTTGTAGTTGTGCATCCGACTCTGCCGCATCTGGAATAATCCGTGATTTGAAAGAATTCTCCGTTTATGTAGGAGATACCAAATATACCGGAGTGATAGATGATAAGGCGAAAGAAGTGCGGATTGGGGGTATCTCATATCCGTATGTTATCTCAAAGGTAGAATGGAAATTGGGAGAGGGGGTAGTAATGAATACCCCTGACCCTGCAAGTTTTATGAATAACTGGAAGAAGGAAATGTCCTTCTCCATTCGTATCGCTTCGGGTGAGGATGTTACTTATAAAGTCATATTAAATGATTATAAGGACATCTCACTGCAAAAATATAAATCTGTGGGTTATGTTCTTGCCGGTCATTATAAATGGAAGCGGGAAAAGGTTAAATGGGATTATTTGACTCATTTGGTGATATTGGGTGTCAATGTTGATAAAAATGCGGAATTGGCACAGGGTGCTGTTGCGGAATGCATTGAACAGGCTGTGGAGGATGCTCATAATCATGGAGTGAAAATAATGGTTTCTATAACAAGAAGTGAAGGTCTGGTTGCTGTTGCTAAAGATGCTGCTCTGCGGACGAAATTAGTGAATAACTTGTTACGGTATGCGGAAGAACATCAACTGGATGGCTGGGATATTGATTATGAATGTGACAGTAAAAATGAGTTTAAGAATATACTTGAATTGTCGAAAGAAATGTATACAAAAAAAGGTTCTTTGCTGTATACAAGTGCCGTATGGGCAAAAGAATATTATATGAATATGTATACAGACCAATGGCATCGGTATTTTGATTGGCTTAACGTTATGGCATATGATTTCGGTGGATGGGGACCTGACGGAAAACTGGAAGGACAACACTCTTCTTATGATGATACGGTGCAAGGTATTAATGTATGGATGAATAAGTTGAAAGCACCTGCAGAGAAGTTAATCTTGGGGGTACCTTTCTATGGATTTACATGGGATAATCTTCCCGGTGAAGAAGGAAACACTCATTATATCTCTTATGCTGATATTATGAAAACTTATCCTGAGGCTATAGACGATGATCAAGTGGGAAGAACATATTACAATGGACGTGCTACGATAAAACGTAAATGTGAGTTAATGAAAGGTATGGGATTGTCCGGCATCATGATTTGGCATATTTTTTATGATTCGGATGATGAAAACTTCTCGCTATTGAAAGTAGTAAATAATGAATTGAATAAAAAATAAGTAGTTTATGAAAACACTGATAACAAATTTGCTTATGATATTTTCTCTGTTTTTTTGTTGTTTAAGTACTGCTTGTACGGACGAAGAAAAAAACAATAAGACAGACGAACGGACGATGTTCAAGCTTTCTTCGGATTTTCTGGATTTGAGTCTTGACCCGCTGAATGTGGAAGTGGGAACTTCCGGAAAAAGTTATGAAATAGCGGTTGAGGCGGGTGAAGGTGTTACTTGGCAAGTGGAAGTAAAGGAGGGAAATGATTTTATTGATGTCGAACCTGCGGAAATAAAAACGGGAAACGGTGTGATAAAGATAAATGTTCCGGAAAATCAAACCAAAGAAGAAAAAAAGGCTGTGGTTGTGATTAGTTCGATGACAAATGACCCTAAAGAAGTGTCATTTGTTCAGGAAGGATTGTCTGAGTATTCGTCTGCTCATTTTGCAGTAATGGCCGATCTACATTATGGAAACAATAAATACAAAGAGGGGACGATTGAAAAAATAAGAAGAGCTCTTGACTTTATAAAACAAGAACGGCCGGAACTGAAGGCTCTTTTCGTTTGCGGTGATTTTGCGGATGGAGGACTGGAGGAAGAGTATCGGGAAGTAGCGCAATTGATCAAAGAAAACTTGCCTGCCGATGTGAAGGTTTACTATATGTTAGGCAATCATGACAAATATGCGGGAGAACAGAGTTTGATGGCCTATAAAACGATTGTCAATCAGCCTTATCATCAGTATATAGAGAAAAATGGATATCCATATATTACAATCAGTACGGCTCTTGACAAACATAAGGATGCTTGCTATGACGATGGTGCAGTAGAGTTTCTGAGAAAAAGTCTGAGGGATGCGACTCAAAAGTATGAAGGAAAACCGATTTTTGTATTTTCACATTCGCCTTCCGATGAAACTCCATGGGGACCTGCCTGGGGATATGCTGATTTGCACAGAGTTCTGAAAAGTTATCCGCAAGTGATTCATTTTACAGGCCACACACATTATACTATTGAAGACGAGCGTTCGATTTGGCAGAATAGTTATACATGGATTAATGTGGGACCATCAAACAGCGCAAATGTTTCGATGGATGTAACTACGGCAGACGACCAGTATCCCAAAAGTGGTGGTACGATTAATGAAGCGTTGCTTGTCGATGTAGACGGAAACATGGATGTTACCGTAACTCGTTTGGATACTTATAGTAAAAAGAAACTAGAGGATGCCTGGATAATTAGAGCGCCTCATAACGGAACGTTATTCCGATATAATAATAAACCTGGTATGGAGGGGATGAAAGAACGTCCGGGCAATGGTGGAAAGCCGACAATGGATGAAGCCCCTGTCGTTTCGGAAATTTCGGAATATACATGTAAAGTTACTTTTAAACAAGGTAACGATGATTCGTTTGTGTGGCATTATATAATTGAAGTTATCAATAAGGGCACCAATAAAGTAGATTATTCCCGCAAATTGTTTTCCGATTTCTATTGGAGACATGAAGGAGAACCTCAAACACTGACTCATGCGATTGCCGGATTGCAACCGGGCACTGATTATAAGGTAAGTATAAGGGCGGTGGATTCATTTTTTAGCGAATCCGAACCGGCAGTTGCGGAGTTTGCAACTAAAGAATTGGTTGTAGACCCGGATAATGCTCTTAAAGCAGATTTGATTGATGTTGTTTTCAATAACAAAGGTGCCGTCAATGCTGTAAAGGGAATCGGATTGAATGTTAATTCAAGTGATAATGGTACGCCGGTTACTGAATATAATGATAATCTGAAAATGTATGTTGGTAAGTTTGCAGGGCAAGCTGGGAACAATGCTCATTATGTAATAGATTATAGTAGTAACAATGTCTATAAAGAGGGGATTTCAGATGGGTTCTCTTGGGAAGTATATTGTTCTTCTTCAGATATTGCTTCGGAACAATATATAATAGCCAGCCATGGTAACGGGGGAATGATGATTTCTCTGAATTATCCTTGGACGAGTAATCTCGGTGAAGGTGCGAAGTCAAAAACTATTTGTGCTGTAATGGCTAAAACGGCATCTTGGGGAGCTGAGAATATCGGTTATCAGTTTATCTCACCTGAAAGTGTTAAGTTCGGTACGTACTATCATTTATTGTTTGCTTGGGATAAAGTGAATCTGAAACTATATCTGAACGGTAAATTGATTGCTACGAAAAATATGGCGGACTTGATTCTTTTTGGAAAAACTCAAAGTCTGTTTGTCGGTGGACTCAATGCCGGAAATTGGGGGCGATTTATGGGTGATATTGCTATCGCTCGTGTTTATAACAGACCCCTTCCGGAAGAGGATGTTGCTGCTATTTATGAACAGATAACCAAGCGTGCCGAAATGACTGGATTTAGCGAATTGAACGACTTGCTTGTTAGCGGAACCTTAAGTTCGGAAAAAGCGGAAGAGGGATGGGCTTTAATGAATAGTCTCACGACAACTCAAGAGGAAGTGAATGCCTTTATTTCAGGCGTGTCTAACTAAAGTGAATACTTCTATCATTTTTTGAACACTATACAGATGAAGGTGCGTTAAAACAAAACCGCTGTTTTGATGCACCTTCATTATAGAATGATCAGCATATATATGTCAACTAGATGAATTGTAAAAAATGAAATAATTCATCTTTATTGGATAAAATTCTATTTTTTAAGTATCCGGCATTCTCTATCTTCGTAACTTCAAATCACCAATATTCTAATAACATGAAAAAAGTATTATATTTTATTTTAGCTTCAATGGGAAGTATGTTTTCCGCTGTAGCACAGAATGTCCCTTCTTCGTTTTTGAATACCATACAAATAGTGCAAGGCGATTCCCCTTCTGTCATTGTGGAAAAGGCTGCGCATATAGTGCCAACTGCCAATCAGATGAACGCTTTACGGGATGAGTTTATCGCATTTATTCATTTTGGTCCGAACACTTTCACTCGTAAGGAATGGGGAAATGGAATGGAAGATCCTAAAATCTTTGACTTGAAAGAACTGGATACCGACCAGTGGTGCAAGGCTTTAAAATCAGCGGAAATAAAAAAGGTGATTCTTACTGTCAAGCATCATGATGGATTTGTACTTTGGCAAAGCCGGTATACAAAACACGGTATTATGTCCACCGACTTTCAGGGAGGTAAAGGTGACATATTGAAAGAACTATCAGAGTCATGCCGTAAATATGGGCTGAAACTGGGAGTATATCTTTCACCTGCCGATTTGTATCAGATAGAAGCCCCCTCCGGGTTGTATGGAAATTTGAGCAAGTACACAAAACGTACCATTCCACGCAAGGTAGCCGGAAGACCGTTTGCCAATAAAACGGAATTTGAGTTTGAACTGGATGATTATAACGAATACTTTATGAATCAGCTGTTCGAGATTCTGACGGAATACGGGCCTGTGTACGAAGTCTGGTTTGACGGGGCGCATCCCAAGACCAAGGGCGGGCAGAAATATGTCTATAAAGCATGGAAAGAATTGATTCACGCTTTAGCTCCGGAAGCGGTGATTTTTGGTCGGGAAGATATTCGTTGGTGTGGAAATGAAGCGGGAGCTACCCGGAAAACCGAGTGGAATGTGGTGCCCTACGCTGAAAATCCTGATACCACATCTACTTTCCCTGATATGACAAGCGAAGATTTGGGCAGTAGAGAGGTGATTAAATCCGCTAAGTTTTTACATTATCAGCCGGCAGAAACCAATACGTCCATTCGTGAAGGCTGGTTTTACAGGGATGACGTGCATCAGAAAGTGAGAAGTGCGGATGATGTTTTTGACATTTATGAACGTGCTGTAGGCGGAAACTCAATATTTCTGCTCAATATACCGCCTAATCGTGCGGGTAAATTTTCTCCCGCTGATGTGAATGTACTGAAAGAGACAGGGGCGCGTATTCGGGAAACATATTCCATTGATTTGTTGCAGGAGGCAAAAGGTCCCCGGGAAGTTTTGGACGGGAATACGGATACCTATATCACTTTGCAGCAGGATGGAAAGATGGAAATATTACTGTCGTGTCCCCGTCCGGTGACCTTCAACCGACTTGTCATTCAGGAAGCGATAGCCCAAAGAGGTGAGCGTGTGGAAAAACATGCGGTGGATGCTTGGATAGACGGCAATTGGCAACAAATAGCCGGTGCTGCCAATATCGGATATAAGCGTATTCTGCGTTTTCCGGAAGTAACGACGGACAGGATTCGTATTCGTATTCTTGAAAGCCGCCTGAGCCCTTCCGTCTGTAATATCTCTGCACATTATTATAGGGCACGTGCTCCTCGTTTGGCTTATAGCCGCGATAAACAGGGAATGGTCAGCTTGTATCCCTATAAACAGGATTTCAATTGGAAATCGCATGGAGAAGATGCGTCCGTGAACTTGAACAACGGATATACCATTTATTATACGACCGACGGTAAAGAGCCCGATGAAACTTCGAAAAAGTATCAGGATCCTTTCTTTATGGATGGCGGCAAGTTAAAAGCCGTGGCTATATTGCATGGAGCGAAAGGTGCGATGCTGGACGAACAGATGGGGTTCAGTCGGGAAAGGTGTAAGATTCTTCCGGACACCCAATCAAGTAACGGGCATTCCGCAGAGTTGGCTTTAGATGCCAATCCTGTGACACATTGGGTGTCGGCAGGCAATCATCATATCGGTATTGATTTGGGTATGGAACGGGATATTCATGGATTTGCCTATCTGCCTGTGAAACAGAAGCCATTGTTGGGTATGCGTTATGGCGTTTTGCAAGTGAGTGTTGACGGGCAGCAGTGGAAAGATTTGGAATCCTTTGATTTTGGAAACTTGGAGAATGACCCGTCGAAGAGATATTTCTTTTTAAAGAAACAGGCTAAAGCCCGTTATGTCCGGGTTAAATCATTGCTTTCGGACAGAAATATTGCTATTGCCGAATTGGATATATTTTAAGAATGGTGTTTTGAAAATATTAATGAATAAGAGACTTGTATGATGAAATTTAGAGATTTAGTTTTGTATTCTTTGTTGGCGACTTCATGTTCGCAACAGAACACACGGATAGACTTGGCCGGTACGTGGCAATTTACTACAGATTCCACCCGCTGTAATACGACGATTCAATTGCCCGGTTCGATGGCATCTAATGGACTAGGGGGGGAGGTTGCTGTTACTACTTCCTGGACGGGCAATATCATAGACTCTGCTTTTTTCAAAAGCGACGATTATGCACGCTATCGGGTTTCGGACAATGTAAAAGTTCCTTTTTGGTTGCAACCGGTGAAATATTATAGTGGTGCGGCTTGGTATAAGAAAGAAGTCACTATACCTGCTGATTGGGAAAAACAGGATATTTCCTTGTTTTTGGAGCGTTGCCACTGGGAAACCCGCCTTTGGGTAGATGACAAGGAGGTCGGAATGCGGAATGCACTTGGTGCACCTCATCAGTACGATTTGTCTGATATCCTTTCCCCGGGCAAGCATACAATCACTCTGCGGGTAGACAATCGTGTGAAGGATATTGATCCGGGTGTAAACTCTCACAGTATCTCAGACCATACCCAGGGAAACTGGAACGGCATCGTGGGAGATATGTATATAGAAGTTCGTCCACAAGTAAATATAACGTATGCTGCTGTTTATCCTGATGTAGCCTCTAAAAGTGTCCATGTGAAAGCTTCTGTTCTAAATAGAAGAGAAGCGGAAGTCGCTGCGACTTTCACCCTTAAATCCGCAGGGCAGGAGTTGGAAAAGGAAGTTGTGCTTTCCCCCGGTGAGAACGAAGTGGAGGCAACACTTCAATTGGGCGAAACGATACGCTTGTGGGATGAATTTCATCCGAATCTGTATCAATTGGAGATGAGTTTGCTTGACAGGGAAACCGGAACGGTTGCCAAATGTTCGGAACAGTTTGGAATGCGGGATTTTAAAGTGAACGATAAACGCATCACTATCAATGACCGTCCTGTCTTTCTTCGTGGAGCACTTGATTGTGCGGCTTTCCCTAAAACAGGCTATCCTCCTACCGATAAATCCTCGTGGGAAAAAATATTCACTGCTTGCAAAAAACACGGGTTGAACCATATCCGTTTTCATTCTTGGTGTCCGCCTGAGGCTGCTTTTGATGTGGCAGATGAAATGGGGATGTATCTTGAGATAGAATGTTCTTCCTGGGCGAACCAGTCGACCACAATAGGTGACGGTAGGCCGGTGGATGATTTTATTATGGCAGAAAGCGAAGCGATAGTCAAGGCATTTGGGAATCATCCTTCCTTCTGCATGATGATGTATGGCAATGAACCGGGAGGACGGAGACAAAAGGAGTATCTGACAGCGTTTGTCAAGTATTGGAAGAATAAAGATGACAGACGAATCTATTGTGCCGCTGCCGGATGGCCGAATTTACCGGTCAGTGATTTTTTGAGCGATCCTAAACCCCGTATTCAAGGTTGGGGACAGGGATTGCATAGTATCATCAATGCACAGGCACCGCATACAGATTATGACTGGTCTGACTATAGCGGCCGATTTGAACAACCGATAGTAAGCCATGAAATAGGCCAATGGTGCGTCTATCCCAACTTCAAGGAAATCGTGAAGTATGACGGTGTGATGCGTCCCCGGAATTTTGAAATATTCCAGGAAACATTGAAAGATAACGGTATGGAAGCTTTGGCTGACAGTTTTCTGATGGCATCAGGAAAACTGCAGACGCTTTGCTATAAAGCCGATATTGAGGCAGCCCTTCGCACAAAAGATTTTGGCGGATTTCAGCTACTGGGGTTAAGCGATTTTCCCGGGCAAGGTACTGCCTTGGTGGGCGTATTGGATGCTTTTTGGGAGGAAAAAGGATATGTTTCTCCGGAAGAGTATAGCCGGTTTTGTCATGCTACGGTACCTTTGGTACGTCTGCCCAAGCTAATCTATTCGAATGGAGAAAAGTTGAAGGC
>OJNQ01002892.1_pt1 | contig 10630 bp, 7 predicted proteins | sample 1597621 | NCBI WGS metagenome assembly OJNQ01 (sample SAMEA2452137, study PRJEB22498) | human gut metagenome | reverse complement strand
TTCTTCAGTGTCCGCTTGCGAAAATCCTCCTCGCTGACCACCGCATAATACTGATAGGTGTTACCATATGCATGATGGCTTAGGAATCCCTTATCCTCCAATCCCCTCACAATGGTGGACAAAGTATTGAAATGGGGTTTCGGCTCTTCATAGAATGCCAGCATTTCCTTCACAAACAAGGGTCCTTTTCCCCAGAAAAAGCCCATGATTTCTTCTTCTTTTGCAGTCAATCCTTTCATAACATTCTTTGTTTTCCGCAAATAACTAAATTATTTAGTTCAAAAACTAATTTCTCTCGTTAAATAAAACTAAAGCTTTTAGTTTATCCAGCAAACACCACTCTCCAACCATCTCCCGACAAGCAAAATACCTACTAATAGTGATTGCAGTTCTCGGATAAAAGCCGTTACTTTGCGCACGAATTAAAGAATTAAAAACAATAACATACAATGAATGAGCAACATAAGTACCGCTCCACGGACAAGATGAGTGACCTCATCTGTGACAATTACTCCTTATTAATGGTGATGAGCCGCTTCGGACTGTCATTAGGATTCGGAGACAAGAGCGTGAAGGACGTCTGCGAAGCGCAAGGCGTAGATTGCCCCACATTCCTCGCCGTAGCCAACTTTATCAGCGAAGAACAATACTCTTACAGCGGCAATGAAAGTGACTTTTCCATTCCCGCCCTTATGGATTATCTGAAGCGTGCCCACACGTATTTCCTCGACTTCAACCTGCCGGCCATCCGCCGCAAACTCATCGAAGCCATCGATTGTTCCAGTACAAACGATGTAGCCTACCTCATCCTGAAGTTCTTCGATGAATATGCCAAGGAGGTACGCCGCCACATGGAATATGAAAACCAGGCCGTATTCACCTATGTAGAGCAATTGCTCCAAGGCAGACTATCGGACGAATACAACATCGCCACTTTTGCCAGCAAACATAATCAGATAGACACCAAACTGAAAGAGCTGAAGAACATCATCATCAAATACTACCCGGAAAAGGAGAACAACAATCTCCTGAATGCGGTCTTGTTCGATATATTCAACTGCGAACAAGACCTTGCCACCCACTGCCAGGTAGAAGATTATATGTTTGTTCCCGCCGTAGCGCAAATAGAAAGGAAACTGAAAAATGAACAATAATACTTCTTTGAAGATTGTCATTGCAGAAACTTCGGTCATCATCCGAAGTGGTCTGACGGCTGTTTTGAAGCGTATTCCCAACTTGAATGCACACCCTATTGAGGTTTCTTCTCCGGAATCGCTGCAAAACTATATTCACATGCATCCGGCAGACATTATCATCATCAACCCCACTTTCGGTGGCTGGTTCGACCTGCCCGCCTTCAAGGCAGAACACGGAAAATCCGGCATCAAGTACATTGCTATGGTATGCTCCGTCATTGACAACAACATATTGAAGGAATATGACGAGAACTTCGCCATGTGCGATGACATAGATGTCATCACCTCCAAAATCAACCACTTGCTGCACACCGAGGAGGAAGAGGAAAAAGACAGCGAACAAGAAACCCTGAGCCAGCGCGAAAAAGAAATCATCACCTGCGTTGTGAAGGGCATGACCAACAAAGCCATCGCCGACAAACTCTACCTCTCCATTCATACTGTCATTACCCATCGCCGTAACATTGCACGCAAACTGCAGATACATTCTCCGGCAGGGCTTACCATCTACGCTATTGTGAACAAGCTAGTGGAATTGGGAGACATCAAGGACTCTCTATAAGGTTCTTCCGGCAACTGTTTCCCTACCCACTACGGCCTATAGGGAAAAAACGGATGAATCCCTTGCAAAAGTATTCTCCCCCATACGGGAAAAGGCCTCTGGCTATTGATTAAGGTTTATCTTGTGACTGGCGATATACATCTTTAGCGTAAAGATGTATATCTTCAGCATAGAGATGTGCATCTTCAGGCTGAAGACAAAGCTCATCCCCTATGTCAGCCCTCCCCATGCTATGACTCAAGCAGTCTGACAAGTAGCCTTAACCAACCTTGCCCACAGTATCCGCCACGCCATACACAAATCCCCACTTCACGATATCACATCGGAAAGTGGGGATCCTTTTATCTTCATAAAAGTGGTTACGTAATTATGACTAACTAATTCATTCAAATCTGATGTTGCAAAGATAAGGCATCGGCAGACAGTACGCAATCGCTCAAATTAGGTATAATGAAAAAAGCCAGTCATTATAAATAGGTAGAACCACCCGCAAATCAAGCATTGGCATAGCTATGCATTCCTCCAAGGATGTAGTTCACCCCAAAATAGGTCATCAGGACTGTCAGAAAGGCGACAATCATATAGATGTGGAAGAATAACGGCCTGCGGAAAATGCGCAGGCTGCGCGCATGGAACGCCGCTCCATAAACCATAAAGGTAATCAGCGCCCATACTTCCTTCGGGTCCCAAGCCCAATATCGCCCCCAAGAAGCATTGGCCCAAACCGCACCCAGAAAAATACCGGCTCCCAAAAAGAAAACGGCGGGATAAAGCAGCAATCGGCTGAGCAGCATCAACATCCGGGCTGAACGGCGAAGACACAATGCCAGTATGCCGTTCAGCATCATAAAGGCAAACAAAGCATAAGACATCATTATCAACGACACATGCGTACTGAGCCATGGAGAAACAAGCACGGGCATCAAGGGAGTGATTTGGGGATTCATCTGTCCCAAATAAGACACTAGCAAGGCAAAACCGGACAGCAAAAAGCCGAAAGGCACCATAAACGGGAAGCGCCGCCGAAACAGACAAGCCAGGAACAGCGCACACAATGCCATGAACTGCATCGTTTCGTATCCGTTGCCCAACGGTATTCGCCCACCGATGTACCACCTCAGGCCATACCCGAAGAGCTGAAAGAGAAACGCCGCATAAAGAGAAAACGGGAAAAAAGTATCTGCCAAACGCGAAGAGAAAGAGAGCGCTACAATCCTACCGGAAGAGTCTGACAATGCCGACGAACGACGCAGGCCGCGATACAGCAGACGGAAGAAAGCCAGCATCCCCACCATAAGGTTGAACATGAACAGCAATTTGCTGAAAGGAATACGGTTATACAGCAATTCGGCTTGTATTTTAGTATCGGAAACAGGCTCCACACTCCCGTCTTCCGGCAAAGGACGAATCAATGTACCATTTTGGAGCATCAAAATCAGTCCCACCTTTTCATCCGCCTCTACAATGGCCTTTTCCAGAGAAGTCATTTTCTGATGATGGTCTTGCTTCCCCTTCCAGAACTTCTGCAAGCGATACTTCTCACCGTCGAACAAATCAGCCAGACATGCATAGGGTGTCTCCAAATGAAGCAGGCGACGGAGTGCCTCGTTTTTGATATAAATCATCGGCTCATTCTGCCAAACTTCCGGACGCAGAAGCCATCCACCAATCACCTGCTCCGGCGTCATGCCTCCATAAGACGGTTTTCCCGTCAGTTTCAGTACAAAATCGCGCGCAAGGGTATTGAAAGGAACCACACGGTCATTATAAATCACCTGCTTACGGGCGAGACTATCCGCCTGCTTGCGTGCCAGTGCCGGAAGGCTTCTCTTCTGCGCATGTACCCCACTTCCCAGACACAGCAACAATAGAACAAACATTCCTCCCTTCTTCAACAACGGATGCCTCAGCAGCCTGCGGAACTCTCCACCCCGGCTGACCAGCATCCAGAGCATGGAGACACCTAACAAGAGGTATCCACTATAGGTAACCCCTATCCCCCACGGGTCATAATTCACTGTCAGCCAGCTCCCCTGCATATCCTCATCAAAGGAAGACTGATAAAAGCGGAACCCCTGCCGTGAAAGAATACGGTTCATGGAGACGGGCGTCTCACCGTGAATATAGCTGATATAATCTGCAGGAGCATCCGTACCCGGATAGTACTTAATCCGGAAACTGTCCAGACGTAAGGTGAACGGTAACTCTACAACCTGCCTGCCGTCTTGTTCCAAAAAGCAGTTCACCTCACTGCCGACAGTAAGATGCACATATCCTTTTCGGCCACAAAGAAACGTAGTCATGGCTCCCGCCAAAATCACGAGGAAGGAGCCATGCAACAACAACGTCGGGAGACGCCGCCACAACCGCTGTCTTACAAGCACAACAACAGTCATCGCAGCAAGGGCTCCCCACAAACAACAGAACCAAATCGTATGATAAACATGCTTTTCTACAAAATCCGTACTGTATGTCTGCTCTACAAACGTAGTTGCAGCAAGTAAGAGCAGCAAACAACCATAAACAGCTATGAGAAACTTTTTCAATTAAGAGCTATCAATTAAAAGTAAAAAATCAATATGGAGCAAACTCCTTGTTTTCTAAAGACTTGACTCCCATACATTCCATCTCTATCAGCCAACCCGGACGACATACGGGAGCATATACAAACACTCTCGGAGTATCCGGAAAACGCTCGTCATACATTCCTTTGACCACGGTATAGTCTGCAACATCCCGCAGATAAACAATCATCTGTCCTAAATCATCAAACGTACAGCCAGCCTCTTTCAACAAAGCCTCCACATTCTCCCACATACGTTCCGTCTGCTTGCGAATGTCTCCGGGACATACCACCTCACCTTTATTATTGATGCTCGCAGTACCCGAAATAAACACCTGGCGACGGTCGCCATAATCCACATACGTACCTCGCTCGAAACTCACACCGTATTCGTATGTGGGATTCAGATGTGTCGGTGCGTAAAGGTAGTGAATTTGTTCAGATTTCAAACCATCTACAGCATAAGTATCCATCTGAACCGTCACTTTTGGGTCGGCATGACGGCCACCGATACCGGTACTGGAAATATAATGAGTCTTCTCCGTCAAGTCCTGGGTAACAAACACCTCATTACGCGCCTTCACCACTCCGGCATAATTCACATCCACGTTCTGTACAAAGAACCAGGTACGTATGCAATTATCAGCCAGCTTACAGCCCTGTTCCATCAGCTGCATCACATAGTCATTCAACAGCAGACGGGTCTGGTATTCCGAATTGGCAGCACGATTGAAAGAGCCGCCTCCCCAAAGGTGACGGTAGGCGCCATGTCTCACTTCGAACAATCCGTTATGAAGCACCTGTGTTTCTACACCTTTCTGCAGATAGACCCACAGTGCAATCTTTGTACCGTTCAACGGCGGCTGCTCTACCACGGAGAGTGCACAATCCGAACATTCTGCCGAAAGCGCCAGTAGCATATCTGCTTGATTGGCGGCGTCACTTAGAAAGTAGCGTTTAAAGATGGCAACAGCACCTTGTAGTTCACTTTCACGCAGTTGGCAGTAAGTGTCGACCACCGCATTCAGCTGTTCTTCATAAGTCGCTTCCGGTCTGGTGGCATGAATCATTACATGATATTCCGAAACACCCGCTTCTACCTCATATTTAAAGATTTCGGTTAAGGTATTCTCCAATTGATTAGTTTGTTGTTGTTTATTTTTCATATTAAATATCAATTAGTCGTTGTTGTTCAAAAAAGTACCGGTATTACCAGTAAGGCCCATCATTATTACGGCTGTGCACCATCGTCAATCCAGTTGCCAATCAAAGACTGCATATCAGATGAGGTTATCATCTGAGAATGGTCTATACGCCAATCCGAGCTGATGTCCGTACCCAATATGAGATGCAAGACACTTTCTGACGCATTACCGGGCATAACCCTCATTTTACCGTCCACCGTCGTTGAAGCCCGGTTGACCAGATCAGCATGGCTATGTCCTTCCAGCAGATTCAAGCCACCACCCGGAGTGGTGCTAAGACCATGGCAAGCCGTACAAGTGGCATTGAATATTTTTTGTTGAATGGCATTGTACATACTTGCATCAACTGTTCCTGCATCCATAAGTATAGTATCAGCGATTTCAGTACATTCCATTGCCACCAAACTGACAATGCGCTTCCTCAACTTATTGATTACACATAGCTCGACAGTTGTCACCTCATCCGTTATGCCGGACATTGTCAACTGGATTTCATCATTATCCGATTCGGATGCCGGAACAACCTTTGAAACAATGGCATAATCGCTTTCATCATCAAATCCTGCCACTACCACACTATAGTCGCCCGACCACTTATCCACACCACTAATCCGGCCTGTCATCTTCACTGTGCGTCCTTCACCCGTGGCCACAACGGCATTCTCATAAATTCTCCCCTCATCGCATGCATGCAGACCTATAAGAAGCACGGGCAGAAAAAAGAAAAGAATGTATTTTTTCATAGACGAATCCTTTCCTGACTTCATTTAGAATGTATATTGAAGCATCACCGTGGCAGAGTGAGTGGCCAGACCTAAATTATCATTATCACGGTCGAGCTGCGTGTCGTGTCCCCAACGGGCTACATACTGATACATTGCCTGCAATTTCAAGTTGCATCCTCTGAAAAAGTAGTTCATACCTACAGCAGGCATATTCAGGAAACCGTCGTCATCCGTACCGTTACGATTGAAGATATCGTAGCGTGCGGCAAGCTGTAGGCGGGGAGCGACAAAGTAACCACCTTGCACATAACCGCCTAAAAAGCTATACGATTCATTTATCTTTTGCCGTTTGGTGAAACCTACATTCATATAATAAGCTTCAGCCGCCAGATAGAGCTTGTTCTTCAACATGGCAAATTCCAACCCCACACGGGTATCATTGGTACTCTCATTTTCACTCTCCACATTGATAGAACCCGAAAGACCGAATAATATCTTATCCTCGTTCAAACGGTTAGGATTACCTTGTGTGGAAGGCATCACCCCCTTGGGCATATAAGTCAGACGTCCGGCATACAGCAATGAAGGGATATGCCAGTCATCACTCATCGTCTTTGAAGCTGTATTCACGGAAGCTCCGGTTCCATTGAACAAGCCGACTTCATAACCGAACTTATCTGCCACCAGACCGTGAATTTCAACACCCAGGTCAAATCCCGTACCGATATTAGGCGTCACGGCATTCAACGAATAAGGCAAAATTACAGAAGACGTCAGAGAAACCGGCAACTGGGGAAGCAGTGTTTCGCCAAGAGTTGTCAGATAGGCATGCGAGAATGGAGTCTTGAACTTTCCGACACGAATCGCAAATTGTTTTTTCAGCTGTACATCGAACCACGCCTGCTGTAACAGCGCTCCTCCACTTGCAGCAGCATTGATGGACAGATTGAAAGCCACTTTTCCAAAAGCCTTGCCAGTAAAGCCAAGTACGGCATAAGGAATGGAAAAACCCGAATTGGCAATATTATCTTGGTTATAAGCCTTATCCAAGCCTTCATCATCATACCAATTGAAATTAGCACTCGTTTGTACCAACAGATAAGGCTTGAAAACAAAGTCACCTTTCTTTGTTTCAATGGTAAAACCTTCTCTTCCGGCCAATGACACTACACCATTCTCCGTATCTTCCTCATGTTGCGCCATAGCGGTCAAAGGCAAAACAGCCAGCATGGCGACATATAAAAATTTCTTCATAATTACTTTTTATATAAAGCTTATTAGTTCTAAAGTGAATTTAAAAATGCAATCAGGGCATCACGGTCATCCTTGCTCATGTTCTTAAAGAGATTTTTCGATGCTTCTCCCTCTCCCCCATGCCACATTATGGCTTCAACAAGATTGCGGGCACGGCCATCGTGCAAGAAGTAGGTATGTCCGTTTACCTTTTCCTGAAGCCCGATACCCCAAAGCGGAGTAGTGCGCCATTCATTGCCACGCGCCAACCCACTTACATAGTTATCATTCAGACCGACTCCCATTATTTCGGAGCCCATATCATGCAGCAAAAAATCCGAATAGGGGTGAATTGTCTGACTTCCCAACCATGGCAAACGGGTACCGTTCAACAGCACGGAGCCCCGAGGCTTGGTATGCAACGTGGTGACATGGCAAAGATGGCACTTGGCTTTATAGAAATTCTGTTCTCCCCTTATCACCTGCGGGTCATTCACATTACGCCGTGCAGGAACACCAAGACTCTGCATATACAAGTCAACATCTTCCATATCTTCTGTAGAAACATCCAACTGAGCATAAGAAAGCCCCATCATGCTGCCTTGATTCACCTGGGCCTGCCCCTCGCATATCTCTTCCGGATAGCGGCTATTGGTAACACCCATATCACTTGAAAAACCAAGTTCAACAGTCAAATCCGCATGTTGAGCCTTATTTCCCGACAGCCCCAAGCTTCTCACACCACGTTCGGTAATGTAATTGCAACGGCCACTTATACCATACTCCGGATAATTACTTTTTGCAGCAAGCGCTTCAATCTCCGTAGGTTCCAAAGCCATTATTTGCCCCATACCGACATGTCTCAACGGGATACGCACCGTACAGAACATATCTTCAGGCTTTATACTGTCAGCATACCATTCGGATATGGAATAAGCCGGTCTGCAAAGTTCATACTTCTCTCCGTCGGGAAAGGTAAAAGTCTCATAAGTATACTCCACAGAAAGCTTTCCCTCCGGTTTCACTCCATAAATGGCCTGGTCATGGAGAACACGGCCATAATCCTGAAAAAACGCACCATTCTTGCGGCTTATATAAACCAGCATCGAGGAAAACCCGTAACTACCCGATCCACCTTCACTCCACAGCGTCGGTTTGGTACGGCCGGCATTACGATGACAACTGCCACAAGAATACCCCGCATAGACTGGGCCAAGACCACCTCCCATGCCATTGCTACTCGTACGCACATCATCGTAAAGCCCGTCACCATCATTAAAGCGACTGTTGTAAACACCCGACACCCAATCTGCCGGTGAATCATAGGCCTTGGATGAATTCATGAAGATTGTGGACGTTCCGGCAGACAGAGCGTATCCTTCAGGAATCTCTATATCCAACACGTCAATCCCATCATCATCACAAGCAGTCAAACCTGCCGACAAACAAAGGAGAAGACATGAATATCTCATTAAATGATTCATCATCTTTATCTACTTTTTAATAATGGCATATCCAAACATGCCAAAGAAGTAAAGGCAGGATTCTCCAAATCCCCCCCTTTACTTCTTGAGTATTGTTTATAAATAATTCTTATTTAACTGTACGAGGCTTGCCATCCTTGAAAAGCAGGAATTCCAAAGTATGGAATCCGCGTACATTTTGGGCAGATTCAACTTTTGCATCATCATCACCCTCGCTCCATTCCAAATCGCCCCATTTCCGGGAATTCAGAATCTGGACAATGGCGTTCTGGTCCAAAGGCCAACTATCCATATTCGGGTCAAGTCCCAGCTCATCCACCGGCCCAAATAGGAACGCCTCACTTTCCTCCCAAGGTTCACGGGCTGTTATCCAAGCATTGCATGCCGTCTCAAAAGCACTGTTAGAGGGATTGTTGGCAAGAGCCACCACAGCGTCATACAGCGTACTATTCTTCTCCTTCAAATCCTTATAGGTAGGCAAAACCACAACATTGACATAATTTTCAACAATCGGGTCAAGTGCTTCATTGCTGTTAATGGTGCTATTGTCCCTGATATAAGGTTTCAACTCCTTATCCAATACACTTTCCAGTTCTTCACAAGCCTTGATAGCCGCTACCGTTTCCTGACTGTTGATATTATTACGGAAAGGTTGGGGAATAGCCTGAATAGCCGATGCTGCCGTAGTGATAGCTGCCGACACTTTCGTATCCAACTCCGCATTGGCTCCAGCCACCAATTTTGAAATTGACTTGTCGCTCACCTTACCGTCCAAAGAGCCGTAATAGGCATTGCGGATTGAGTAAATATTATTGGTATAATCATCACGGGAATGCCAGCTATACCATGACTCAACAGCATAGAGGGCCTCTGTAACATTGTTTGCCATATATTTATTATATGGATCACCAATCTTCGTCTCACCTACCTCATTGGAGATTTCAACACAACCGTCGATAACCTGCTCTATACAGTTCCAGGCACTTGAAAAGTTATAGGCACCATTATGAGCTTTGAAGGAAGTTGCAAAACTTGCCCCACCCTTATAACTCGTATTCCAAGAATCATAAAGATTGGTGGCATCTGTCTTCAACAAAGCCGCCACATTTCTCATGTAGTTGTGCCAACTTGCTGCATTCCCCGAATTATACTCAATGTCAGCAGGATTAACTGTACTGTTGTCATCATCATCGCTACAAGCAGTAGCCGTAAATGCCAGCCCTAATACCAAAGCTGTCGCATAAAAGAAATTTTTCTTCATTTGTATAAAATTAATTGATTACTATTCATCTACTTCTTGACAAACCAACCGATATAGGCAATACCGATCGAAAACTCATTTTCACTATTATACTTGCCAGTTCCAAAAACCTTGTTTGTTCCGATTTGGCGGGTGGTGTAATCAGCCTTTACCACCAGATTAGGCAAGGCATACCAATTCAATCCAGCAGTCCACATGCTTACTTGACAACGTTTCTCCATTATCTGGCTAGCCTCTCCCTTTTCTTGCGGATTGTAATATTCATAACGTGCAAAGGGGTAGATAACCGGAACTTTCTTGTTTCCTTTGAAGAAAGCGCTGATATTCAAACCGGCCTCGGCTGCATAACTGACTACATTCTTTGCAATGGGGGTTATACGGCTGTAAGGAGATTTATTCGA
>OJNQ01002882.1_pt1 | contig 10642 bp, 9 predicted proteins | sample 1597621 | NCBI WGS metagenome assembly OJNQ01 (sample SAMEA2452137, study PRJEB22498) | human gut metagenome | reverse complement strand
AGCAAACGTAGCAAAGACAGGTCTGGATAGCGCAGATACGGCGAATTTGCATGTTAAATACCATACCGTTGACGGCACCGTAATGGTAGGAGACAAGCCATATCTGCCGCCGAAAGAGTGGGGGAAACAACCAAATGACGAACTGGAAGAAAGCATTACCTTTGCTTCTGGGGATTTCTTCATGCAAGGGGAATACGCGGAAGCTCCTATTCTGGATTCCGATTATGCAAACCGTGTAGACGGTGGATTTTACGATTACCTGAACAAGCGGCATGATTATGTGTTTCTGATAACAACAGTCGGCGGGCCGTATACGCTAATACCGCATTTTGAGATTGGAGGGAAGTGACATGGCAGGTAGGACATTTCATTTTCCGGGATTCTCTTTAGTGCAGGGAGATATAAGAGTTGATGTGAGCCTAAATCGTTTTGAACGACAGTATGAACGTGCTCAATACTATCTTGATAGTCAGATCATGACGGATATGGTGCCGTATATGCCGCATAGAGACGGAAACTTTGTGAATGTAACGAGATTGCAGAGCGCAGCATTGGCAGGAAGCGGAAAAGTTGTTGCGGCTGCGCCACCTATGGGACGTTTTTTGTATGAGGGTAAAGTTATGATTGACCCTGTGACATGGTCACCCTGGGCGAGAAAAGGAGCAAAGAAAGTTGTGACAGAGCGACCGCTTACATACAGCAATCCAAAAGCTACACCGCATTGGTTTGATACAGCAAAAGACGCGCACGGTAAAGCATGGGTAAAAGGAGTGAAGCGAATTGCCGGAGGAGGCACTAAATAAACCGAAAAGATATGACATAGATGGATATGATGTTGTGACAAATGCAATCAAGGATTTGCTGAACGACTTTCCGGGACTGTTAGAGGGTGAATCAATTAAATTCTCCACGCTGGAAGAAGAAAGCGGAATTTCGTTTTACCCCATTTCCGGCCCGGTGATTGCTACAGAAACAACATCTGTAACCGGGAAAGTTAATCAGCTTTGCAATTATCCGTTTTATGTGGTGTACCGAACATCAGTAGACAGTCAAAACTCCAAAATTGATATTAAAGAGTTTTTGGACAATCTCGGTAAATGGCTTGAAAAGCAGTCGATAACCATTGATGGAGAACAGAAGAAGCTGAAAGATTATCCGGCACTGACAGATGGACGGGAAATCACAGAGATCGCGCGGCAGACCCCGGCATATCTGGACAGCACATCAGAGGGAAATGTGCAGGACTGGGTTATCAGCCTTGCACTGAAATATAGGAACATATTTTACAAGAACAGATAGAAAGGAAAAGAGACATGGCAAAGTTAAATCGTGAAGCACTGGCGCACTATCTTGATACATCTTTTAAGAATGTTGCTGAAAGTGCAGAGTGGGAAATTATTGGTGATGACATCGAAGAAATGTCTAATGAACTTAACCCGGATATGGAAACATTGAAAAACATCCTGGGTCAGACGAAAACAAAGGATAATGGTTATGAGCCGACAATGGATGCCGACCCATTTTATGCAGACCCTGCGAAGAAACTTTACCCGAAAATCAGAGAAATTGCTTTTGATCGTTTAAAAGGGGATTCCTGTAAAACTCTTATGTTAGAAGTTATTGTGGAAGATACGGAGGCCACAAATCATCTGGCGTATGTGCAGGAAGTCATTGTTAAACCGCAAAGTTATGGTGGGGATACAGCGGGATTGAATATTCCATTTCAGGTATCAGAAGATGGAGCAAGAACTAAAGGATATGTATCTGCTACATCGTTAAAAACAGGGAACCCAGAATTTACAGAGGGTGAAATTCCTGATCCGTCTATGCTGAAGTTAGAAAAAGAGACGGAGGGCCTTGGCGTCTAATAACTTAAAGGCGTGTGCAATATCACGTCTTTATCTTTATAAAAATTAATGAACATTGGGAGAACGATATGAAAAGTATTACAGCAAATATAGGGGAAAAAATAGAAGTTAAAGACAATAATGGTGATGTCATGGGTTACTTTTATTTCAATCCCGCAGACCCTGACATTATAAGAAGATGTAATGTAGTTCAGGACAAACTTAATGAATTAACCAATTCTATAAGTGATAAAGGAGATATTAATGAGCTAGAAAAAGTAAATCTGGAAATCAGAAAACAAATGCAGTTTCTTTTGGGCGAAAGTGCAGGTGATACATTTTTCAGGTACAATTCACCACTTGCAATAACAGACGAAGGCATTTTGTATGCAGTGTACATATTTGATATTATTTATGAGTTTATTAGGACCGAAGTAAATGCGCGCTCTAAAAAAGTAAAAGAAGCAATGGAAAAATATACAAGGAAATATTCTGATGATTGATGTATGGTCCTTACCACAATCTATTTGTATAAACGGACAAGAATGTGCAATAAGGAGTGATTTCAGAGCTATATTAGATATATTGTCGGCATATAACGATTCTCAGTTTAATGACCAAGAAAAGACTATGATTATGCTTAAAATATTTTATAAGGATAAAATTCATATTGGTTGTTTAAGAGAAGCGTGTGACAAAGCTATCGAATTTATAGATTATAGTTTTGAAGATTCTAAGAAGAGAAAAGCACATAAGTTAATGGATTGGAATCAAGACGCTCCTATATTAATTCCTGCAATTAACAAGGTTGCTGGAAGAGAGATCAGAAGTATACCCTACTTGCATTGGTGGACATTTATGAGCCTATACATGGAAATAGGCGAAGGATTATATTCCCAAGTTATTAACATAAGAAATAAAAAAAGCAAAGGAAAAAAATTAGAAAAGTGGGAAAAAGAGTTTTACCAGAGCAATAAAAAGCTCGTTGATCTCAAAGTAAGAAAAGCGGAGAGAAGCGAAGAAGAGAAAGAAGCATTGAGGGAGCTTCTGGGAATTAAAAAGTAAGTAACAGTGTACCTTGATAATCGAATATTGGCTAGAGTTTTGAGAAATGCGATTGAAGAAACAGCGGCGGCATGGTAGAATATGAACAGGGAATAACCGTGTTGCAGGGTGGCTGACCTCTATTCTTACATAGAATGGGGGGGTGGTGCTGATGAACAACAATAGAAATCATTTTGATTTCAAAGACCTTATGGCCTTTGGCATGTTCATTCTGGCATTGCTGACATTCGTTTTTACGTTTATCAGATAATGTTTTAAGCATAGAAAAACCACCCCAAAACTTTGACCGGTAGCAGGGTGGCAATTCTATGTGTCACTAATGTTTTAAGGTCAACCACTTTGTGGGCGGTTATTCCTTTTCTATAATATAGCACAGTCTAAACGAATATTCAAGACTACTAGCCAATATCGGTTAGTAGTTTTTTATTTTAGAGCCAGTCGCTAGTCGCAGAGCCATGGAAAAGAGGTGGAATTGTGGCACAAGCGGATGGCTCTATTATTATTGATACACGAATTGATACAGATGGAGTGTCAAACGGAACAAAAAATATAAAATCACAAATGCAAGGGCTGTCTGGCACTGTAAAAAAAATAGGCGGCATAATAGCTACTGCTTTTGCGGTTGGAAAGATTGTAGAATTTGGGAAAGAATGCCTAGAGTTGGGTTCTGATTTGCAAGAAGTACAAAATGTTGTGGACGTGACGTTTACCAGTATGTCCGACAAAGTAGATACATTTGCTAAGGATGCGGCAAAGTCGTTTGGACTGTCAGAGACGATGGCAAAGCGATATGTAGGTACTTTTGGAGCCATGGCAAAAAGCTTTGGATTCACGGAACAAGAAGCTTATTCCATGTCTACCGCATTGACAGGGTTAGCCGGGGATGTTGCATCTTTTTATAACCTGAGCCAAGAAGAAGCGTATTACAAGCTTAAATCTGTATTCACGGGCGAAACTGAGACATTAAAAGATTTGGGTGTTGTAATGACTCAGTCCGCTCTAGACCAATATGCGTTAGCAAACGGATACGGAAAAACCACGCAAGCCATGACGGAACAAGAAAAAGTTGCCCTTAGATTTGCGTTTGTGCAAGAACAGCTTTCAGCAGCTTCAGGAGACTTTATTAGGACTAGCGATTCGTGGGCTAACCAAATGCGTGTGATGCAGCTTCAGCTTCAATCTATCAAAGCTAGTATCGGACAGGGATTGATTAATCTTTTTACCCCAATTATAAAATCAATTAACGTTTTCCTTGAAAAGATCGCAACAGCAGCGAACGCATTTAAATCTTTCACGGAATTACTGACAGGGAAAAAAGCTACTGAATCAAAGCCCATACAATCCGCAACAAATGACTTATCCGGTTTGGAAGACGAATATAATAGCGTGTCTAATGCATCTAACAATATGGCATCGAACACAGAGGACTCCGCAAACGCAACAGCAGATCAGGCAGAAGCTACACAAGAAGCAACAGAAGCCGCCGAAGATTATCTCTCACCACTTGACGATATTAATAGGATGAGCAAGGAAACTGCGAGCCAAGAAACAGGGACAACTCCGAGCGGAGGGAATGGAGCAAGCGGCAATGGTGGAATTGTCGGAGCAGGTGTTGACTTTGGAGAAGCAGCAAAAGGGAATACGGTATTAGATGAAACAAGCAGTCTGATAGATAAAATCATTGCAAGAGTAAAAGAGCTTGGAGATCTATTAAAAAAAGGCTTTTGGGATGGACTTGGGGATTATAAACCAATTTTAAACGAGCTTAAACGAGATCTATCTTCTATTGGCGCATCTTTAAAAGATATTTTTACGGATGCAGATGTCCAGGCAGCCGCCAGCCGGTTTATTGATTCTTTTGTTTACAATGTCGGTAAGGTATTAGGTTCTTTAACGAGTATTGGCTTGGCTATTGCTAGTAATGTTGTAGGAGGGGTTGAGAGCTATTTATCAGAAAACAAAGAAAGAATAAAAAATCATTTAGTATCTTTGTTTGATATAGGTGCCGAAATTTCTGATTTAGCTGGAGGATTTGCGGCAGACTTTGCAGAAGTTTTTTCGGAGGTAATTAGTTCTCAGGCTGCACAAGATATAACAGGAAATATTATTGGAATTTTTGCAGAAAACAGTTTTGGTCTATTAGAGATAGGTGCCAAATTAGGAAGAGACCTTTTAGACGGAATCACAAGACCTTTTAGAGAAAATAAGGACGCAATCAAAAATTCGTTATTAGAGACGCTTGAACCAATAAGGACAGTTACTCAGTCACTTGAAGAGTTAGTGCAGCGTGTATGGGATAAAGTCAATAGTGTCTACGATGAAAGTATAAAACCTTTTATAGATTCAATTTCTAGTGGAGTATCCGATATACTCGGAAAGCTTTTAGAAGGATACAATACTTATATTGTTCCGGTTCTTGATGGTTTATCTCAGAAATTATCGGAACTCTTAGAGGGACCTGTTGGGACCCTAATGGAATCTGTTTTAACATTACTTGGGAAAATCTTTGAAATATTAATGGTAGTCTGGCAGGAGGCATTGATGCCTGTATTTGCTTGGATTGCTGAGAATGTTATGCCAATTTTAGCTCCTATTGTTAATATTATCGGAACTGTTTTTATTGAAGCAATAGGATTACTTATCACAGCCATTACGTCTGTTGTTGATACGCTATCGGCACTTCTGGAATTTGTCAAAAACATTTTTTCAGGAAATTTCAAAGAGGCTTTTGTGGGACTTTGGAATGACTTGCAACAGATATGGTACAATCTCGGTTCTTATTTTGCCGATGTATTTAACAGGATGTATGAAAAGGCAAAAGAAATAGCAAGCAAACTAGTATCAACTGTTACTGGAAAATTTAAAAGTCTTAAATCAGAGGCAGGAAAGATATGGGATGGTATTAGATCAAAGGCCGTAAATGTATGGAATAGTATTGGTAGCTTTATTTCAAGCAAAGCAGAACGAATAAAAGATGCAATCGTTGATAAATTTAATGCAGCAAAAAATACTGTTGAGGATATATTTAACGGAATCGCTGATACCATTCGATCAATTATAAACAACGCTATAGATATTGCTAATGGCGCTATTGGACTTATCAATGATGCAATATCAAGCGCCGAAGATGCTTTTACGTTTGGCCCGTGGGACGTACCTACACCGTTCGGGGATGTGACGATTGGCTATGAAGCATCGTTCCCAAGAGTTCCGACTATCCCTTATCTTGCATCAGGAGCAGTAATCCCGCCGAACAAAGAGTTTATGGCAGTACTTGGAGATCAGAAACATGGTAACAATATCGAGGCTCCTGAGAGCTTAATCAGACGGATTGTCCGGGAAGAAGCTGCTGGCGGCGGAAATAAGTATGAGGTAGCTTTGAAAGTTGGACGGCGTGAACTAGCAAAACTGGTAATTGATGAAGCAAAGTTGATGAGACAACAAACGGGTAAAAATCCTTTTGAACTTGCATAGGAGGAAAGTTATGGCACAACAGTATTTAAAATTTAATGATTATACAGCTCCTATGGTCGATGAGGACGGGTACCAAGTGGCTGAAGCTGTTACATCAGTGTCGAACAGAGGCAGAACCATGAGGGGAGACATGAAGGGCGGTGTCCTGTTTACGGTGGAGGCGTACAACTTAAAATGGACTAATATTTCCGCCAAAGATGTAGCAGAGATTAAAAAGAGAATACTTGGGAAACAACAATTTGATTTTTACCATTTTAATTCTTATACGGCACAATGGGAAACGAATCCGTTTATAGCCAATAATATATCTTCTTCTTACTATTCTTTGGTTGATGGTCACGAGATGGCAAATGAGTTAAGTTTCCAAGTAACAAGTGTAAATCCATTGGATATAAAGGAATAAGCAAATGAAGAACGTAAGTAATGCATTTAAGAAAGTAATAAAAGACGGCGGACCTTTCTATGCTTATGCAAAAGTAACCTTATCAAATGGTACGCAGCTAGAACTAAATTCCAAGGATGATTTTTACATTTCTGGGAATAATTACACAGAATCCAGCGAAAGTGGTTTTCCATTGGGAGTTGCTGTTGCCAAAACTATTGATATAGGCATTGATAACTCCGATGAAAGATTTTCTAATTATGATTTTTACTATGCTCGAATTGCATTTTATACCGAAGCTGATCTAGAAGATGGTAGAACAGAGAGAATTTTAGAAGGAACCTTTACAGTTGTAGATTCTATTGCGCCGGGAGATACCATTGAATTTACTGCATCCAATGATATGTACAAAGCGGATATCACCTATGTACCCAAAGCGTCTTTTCCAGCAACAGCATTGATATTTTTGAAAGATGTATGTACTCAGTGTGGTATTCGTTTGGGGGATGCTGCGTTTGTTAATGATAATTTTGAGATACAGCAAAAACCGGACGGGTTGACTTGTAGGCAGGCAATAGGATACGTAGCCCAGATTGCGGGTGGTAACGCTATTGTAGATGAAAATAATAATTTACATATCAAATCTTACCAGTCTTTAGGGATTACAAATACAGACCTGATAAGCGGTGGAACGTTTAAACAGGAATTGAATAAAAGGATTAGTGGCGGAAGCTTTGGCCAAGACACAGATTTCTTGATAACCAGTGGAGATTTTAATGCCACTGATGACTATATTATGCTAACTGATTTTTCGTCAGACCCTGATGTTGGTACAGATGATGTGACAATAACCGGACTTGCGACAGAGGTAGAGGTAGAGACAGAAGAGGGAAGCAGCGAAACATCCACTTTGCTTTATGGTACAGATGATTATTGTCTGAAGATTGATAATCCGTTGATAAAGGGAAATGAAGAAAAAGCTTTAAGAATGATCGGTGATATCTTAATTGGACTATCTGTGCGACCATTTTCGGGAAGCTTTTTCCCTAACCCAACGATAGAATTTATGGACCCTGTTTATTTGGTAGACCGTAAAAATAACGTTTATAGGTCTTTTGTATCGTCTTTTACTTTTAATTATTTAGGAGATTGTACAGTATCCAATGATACGAAAAGTCCTGAAAGAAATAAGGGTATTTATTATAGCAATGCAACGGAAATGTACCGAAAAGCTAAAGAGGAAGTCAAAAAAAACAAAGCCGAGTGGGAAAAAGCCATGGAAGATTTGGCTGATCGTATTAATAATTCCTCGGGTTTATATATGACAAAGGAAGAACAAGAAGACGGCAGCAGCATTTATTATATGCACGACAAGCCTACTCTGGAAGAATCTATGATTGTCTGGAAAATGACCGCTGAGGCTATGGCGGTATCGACAGACGGCGGAAAAACTTGGAATGCCGGGCTAACGGTTGACGGCGATCTAATCACAAAAATTATGAGCACGATTGGCCTTAACTTTGACTGGGGTGTTGGTGGAACACTGATTATCCAGACACCCTCCGGGGAACAGACATTGTATGTCAATGCAAAAACGGGTGAAGTACACATTAATGGGTTATTTACATCAGAAGAGCTTTATGGCGGTAAAAGAAAAGGGCTTACTGTAGAAGAAGGTACCATAAGAGGTTTTTATGGAAGCACTACAACGGGCTTACTTGATTTGTCTGCAATGTACGATGATGGTGATAGGCATGTGGTGCTTAAAGGATATGACTATTTACACTTGCAAGCAGGGACGGAGATCATCGTAGAAGATTATATATCTTTTATAGATTCAGTATATTTTAATAATTCAGTAGAATTTACAAACTGGGTTTATTTTACCTCAGATGTAGAGTTTGAATATAAATCGCATTTTCGAAAGGCGCCGGAATTGTATAATTTAGATCATGTATCCAGTGGAGGACACATAGTGTTTGGTTCAGACGGTGTAACTTTAGCATATTTAGCATCTTCATCGAAGCGTTATAAAAATCATGTAAAAGATATGACCGATCGGGACGCTGAGAAACTTTTAGATATTCACGTCGTATGGTTTAAGTATAAAGATGGATATTTAAGTCAGACAGATCATATGTGCGGTAAAGAAATTCCTGGGTTTTATGCAGAGGAATTGAACGACGTTATTCCGGATGTTGTGCAATATGATAAAGATGGGAAGCCAGAAGATTGGAATTATAGAGCTATGATACCTTATATGGTACAGCTTTTAAAAAAGCAGAATGAAGAAATAAAAGAATTAAAAAATGAAGTAAATAAACTAAAAGGAATGATAAGGAGTGATTAGATGCCAACTTTACAATTTGCTTTAAAGGGCCAATATATCACCCGGATAGATAGCCTGCCCCCAGTAGCAAAATCTCGGAATTATTTTTATGCACATTTTGATTTTCAGACACCGGAATGGACGGGCATTAAAACAGCGTTGTTTACCCAGGGCAAGCAGACCAAAGCTGCGGTCTTGGACGATAATAACGAATGCTTAATCCCGTGGGAATTCTGGGACACGGACCGGGAATGCGTGGGAAGCGTTTCTGTATTTTGTGGAGATTTAAGAACTGCGAATGAGGCATACATCAAGATTTTCAAATCAGGATACCAAGAAAGCGATGCTTCCGCCCCGCCGTCCCCGGGTGTCTATGAACAAATATTGCAAAAGTTAGAAGAATTGTCCAGAAAGCAGATCAAGACAATAAGCGGTGGTACATTTACAGACTGGAAGGAGTGAGAAAATGGCAATAAAAAGTAATGCTCTGGCGGAAAACAAAGCGGCAATCTTGGCAGAAGACGGTGGAACGATATACGCCACCTTGCAGATGCGACATGGAAAAGAATCCGAAATGGACGAAAGTAAGTTTGTCCCGGCAGAGATAGGGGTAGCGACAGATACCAAAAAAGCAGTTATAGCGTTTGGGCCAGGAGATACAAAAGAGTTTGCCTTTAAGGACGATATTCCAGATCAGGACTATAACAACCTGGAAAACAAGCCCTCTATCGGTGGAGTGGAGTTATCCGGGGACAAAAGTCTTGAACAACTAGGAATCCAGCAAAAAGGGGACTATATAACCGAAATTCCTGCGGAGTATGTCACAGACACAAAACTAACGGAGAAATTAAAATCTTATCCAACAAAAGAAGAGCAGGCAGAGGAGTTGGAAAAGAAGCTGGACAAAGACCAGGGCGCAGAGAATACCGGGAAAGCTCTTGTTGTTGGGGAAGACGGAACAGTAAAGCCGGGGGAAATCCCAATCAAAGTAGATGATACTCTAAGCCAGACGGGACAAGCTGCGGATGCGGAGAAGGTTGGGGCAAGACTGCATGAAATTGATGCTGTAAAATTACGAGGGCCAGTTGAGACAGTCAGCGGGGAAATTTTGCAGATTGAGAATCCAGCAGAACAGCCGCCAGTAGGGATGAGAGTATATGGTAAGGCCGAACAGAATACAACGACAGGGGCACAGTTACTCAATGCACCAGATAAAACTAATAAAATATTTGGAGTAACCATGAGTGTTTCTGGGGGAATAGCATCTTTTAGTGGTACGTTGTCATCAAACAATGCAACATTCTGGTTCATTGGAAGTTATAACGGAGTGGATGTAGTGATGACTTTGCCGGCCGGAAAATACTATTTACAGAACTGTTCCATGCAAACGCTGGGAAACAGTGCATTAAAAACAGGCGCGATAACCAGTGAGACAGAAATACAGATCACAGGTGTTGCGTATACTTACACAGATTCTTCACCAAAAACCATATACCCTATGATAAATGCTGGTTCTAAGGCTTTACCCTGGGAGCCTTACACCGG
>OJNQ01002879.1_pt1 | contig 10649 bp, 6 predicted proteins | sample 1597621 | NCBI WGS metagenome assembly OJNQ01 (sample SAMEA2452137, study PRJEB22498) | human gut metagenome | reverse complement strand
ATCCCCGAGGTGTTTGGTACGACCCACTAATTTCAAGAATATCGTACTGGTAGTAGCGTCCATCTGGAACTGGTTACGGACGTAGTTCTGCCCACCATTCGGGATCATGGACGGATAGAAATCGACATCATCCGAGATCCCGCCGAAATCATACTCCGCCGTAGCCTTCACGTAACCGCCGATACCCAAGGCGAAACGTCCCTTACGATCGGTCAATACGAAGCGGGGGGCTTTCGGGTCGTGGAAACGAGGGCTCTGCGTCTCATTCATTATCCTCACGATTTCATCACCTGCCTTGTCTTGGCTGACAAGGACTATCGAATTTGGCGCATCATCCTCGATGACCACCTTTTGAGCCTTAGCGGGAGCCGATAAGAATCCCATACCTAGCAGTAATACTGCTCCTTGTACAAATAGTCTCATAAATGTGTTTTGTTTAGATTAATTACCTACCTTGAACAAGGCTATAAAGAAAAGGTTCTGATTTTAACAACCCTACGAGCACTTTTTCCACCCTATTGCCCGTTCAAAAAATATTCATATTTGCGGAATATATTACTTGGGATGAGAAGATTTTTATTGTTCATACTCGCTGTTCTTTACCTCGGGGTTTCCTCCGGGTTTGCGCTGAATTACCATTATTGTATGGGTAAGTTGGCGGAGGTGAGTTTGCAGTATCTTGACACTTGCCCCAGTTGCGGTGAGGCGGGCACGTCCCATAAGTGCTGCTCTACCGAGACGGAATATGTTAAGTTATCCGTCGATCAGGATGTGGCGAATACGCTCGTGCAATTGTCCGCTCCTGTCGCTGTAGTTTTGTTGTTCGATCTACTCGACTCCTATAAGATCGCCGGGCGAGACGAGACAACACGTTCCAATCCCTTTATTAATCCACCCAAGGAGAATAGCGCTATCCCGTTATTCGTCCATCATTGTACTTTTTTGATTTAGCGTATAGGCTTCCTTTTTAAAAGGCGATTTACGTCTGTTTACGCACGAGTACCGGCGTAATCTATTGCGAGTACTGGAGTAATCCACCGCAAGTACTGGAGTAATCCATTGCAAATACTGGAGTAATCCATTGCGAGTACTGGCGTAAAGCATCACGAGTACTCATGTGATCGCTTGCCTTCAAAGACGAACAAATAAGCGTTCTCATATGTTTTCAAATCATAAAAGCTCATTCAAATGTTAAACAGAATCATTCGTTACTTCCTTGAGAACAGGGTGGTAACCTTACTTTTACTAGTGCTGATTATCGTATGGGGCATCTCCACGTCCCCCTTCAATTGGCACGGGGGGATCATTCCCCGGAATCCGATTCCGGTAGACGCCATCCCCGATATCGGCGATAACCAGCAGATCGTGGCCACGGAATGGATGGGCCGCTCGCCGAAGGATATACAGGACCAGATCACTTATCCGCTGACCACCTCTCTTTTAGGTATCCCGGGAGTGAAGACGATCCGTAGTTCCTCCATGTTCGGGATGTCCTTCATATACATTATCTTCGATGACGATATAGAGTTCTACTGGAGCCGTTCCCGTATATTGGAGAAGCTGAACTCCCTGCCTCCGGGAACCTTGCCGGAAGGCGTACAGCCTACTTTGGGACCGGACGCTACCGCCCTCGGGCAGATCTATTGGTATACGCTGGAAGGACGGGACCCCAAGACCGGTAAACCTACCGGAGGCTGGAACGCCGAGGAGTTGCGTACGATACAGGATTTCTACGTCAAGTACACCTTATCCTCCGCCGAGGGGGTATCCGAGGTTGCCTCGGCGGGCGGCTTCGTGAAGGAGTACCAGATCGAGTTGAACCCAGATGCCATGTACGCCTTCAACGTCTCCGTGATGGATATCATGAGCGCCATCAAGAAGAGCAACCTCGATATCGGCGCCGAGACGATGGAGATCAACAAGGTGGAGTACCTGATCCGGGGCTTGGGGTATATCAAGAATGTAAAAGATATAGAGAATGCCGTCGTCACCGTTCGGGAAGGCGTGCCGGTTCGCATATCGGACGTGGCGTTCGTGAATATCGGCCCCGGAACCCGACGGGGAGGGCTGGACAAGGAGGGTGTGGAGGCCGTGGGCGGAGTGGTAGTAGCCCGCTATGGCTCCAACCCCTTGGAGGTTATCAATAACGTAAAGGCGAAGATCAAGGAGATGGAACCGGGATTGCCCCAGAAGGTACTGGCGGACGGGACGATCTCCAAGGTAACCGTCGTGCCGTTCTACGACCGTACGGGGCTTATCAAGGAGACGATCGGGACGTTGGAGACCGCCCTCTCCCACGAGATATTGATCTGCGTGATCGTTATCATCGTGCTGGTGCTCAACCTAAGGGCCTCTATCGTTATCGCCAGCATGCTACCGATAGCGGTGCTCGCCACGTTCATCATCATGCGTTATACGGGGATAGCGGCGAATATCGTGGCTTTATCGGGTATAGCGATCGCCATTGGCGTGATGGTGGATGTAGGGGTCGTCTTCGTGGAGAGCATCATCCGTTACCGGGAGATGCCCGAGAACAGGCATATACAGGGGGGAAAGGCGTTTGTCAACCTTATTTATAAGGCGGTAAGCGAGGTGTCCGGGGCGATCAGTACGGCGATGATCACGACGATCGTCAGCTTCCTCCCCGTCTTCACCATGGAGGCGCAGGAAGGGAAGATGTTCTCGCCCTTGGCCTACACCAAGACGTATGCTTTGGCTTCCGCCTTCGTGCTGGGATTGATCTTGCTTCCTTCCCTATCGTATTGGTTGTTCTCGATAAAGATCCATTCAAGGCAGATACGGAAAATACTGAATTACCTGTTGATCGTGGCCGGAATCGCCTTACTTATTATTTATGGAAGTATTCCGGCTATCGGGCTAACGGCAGTCGGGTTGAATAATCTATTGTCCGGGTATTGGAAGAAGCCTCAAATGAGCACTTATATCAATATCGGTATCACCCTCTTTGTCACGATCTATTACCTATCCGAGGAATGGTTGCCGATGGGGCCGCAAAAAGGGATGCTCGCCAATATATTGTTCGTGGCGGGTTGCGTAGCCATCATCCTAAGCATCCTGTGGCTGCTCGTTATTTATTATGAGAGGATATTGCGCTGGTGCTTGGATAACCGCTGGAAATTCATGTTGATTCCGGGAGCTACCATCGTATTCGGTTTCTGGATATGGAGAGGCATCGGACAGGAGTTTATGCCTAGCCTGAACGAAGGTTCTTTCCTACTGATGCCGACTAGCATGCCGCATTCCGGTATCGAGCAAAACCTTGATTATATAGAGGCGCTCGACAAACGGCTGGCCTCTATCCCCGAGGTGGAGACCGCCATCGGTAAATGGGGCCGTGTAAACTCCGCCCTCGATCCAGCGCCGGTACAGATGTTCGAGAATACGATCAACTACCGTCCGGAATATATCCTGAATGAGGACGGGAAAAGGGAACGTTTCAAGGTAAACCGGCAAGGGGAGTATCTCCTAAAAGATGGAGGCGTATATAACCCCAAAGACGGTTTCCGGCTGATTCCCTCAGACAGCCTGATCCCAGACGCTAAAGGCGATTACTTCCGCCAATGGCGACCGGAGATCAAGAACACGAACGATATCTGGCAACAGATCGTGAACGTCACCCATCTTCCGGGATTGACTTCCGCCCCGAAGCTGCAGCCTATCGAGGCCCGTCTCGTCATGTTATCCACCGGTATGCGTGCCCCGATGGGTATCAAGGTGTATGGCCCGGATCTGGAGACGATCGAGAAAGCCGGAAAGGCGATCGAGAAGGCATTGAAAGAGGTACCCTCCGTTATCCCCTCTTCCGTATTTTACGACCGTGCGGTAGGCGCCCCTTATCTGGAGATCGAACTGAACCGTGAGAATATGGCCCGTTACGGCGTAAACGTGGAGGACTTGCAAGAGATATTAAGTGCCGCTGTCGGTGGCATGGTACTGACCCGCACCGTGGAAGGCAGGGAACGTTTCCCGGTGCGCCTACGCTACGCTCGTGAGCTTCGAGATAATCCGGAGGCGCTAGGTATGATCCTCGTACCGACCGCCACTGGGGCGCAAGTCCCGCTTAAAGAGCTAGCCGATATCAACTATACCCGTGGAGCGCAGATGATCCAAAGCGAGAACACTTTCTTGGTAGGCTACGTCATCTTCGACAAACTGGCGGGGAAGGCGGAAGTGGATGTCGTGAAAGAGGCTTCCCGCATCCTTGAGCAACAGATAAAGGAGGGCGAGTTGAACCTTGATCCCGGCGTATCCTATAAGTTCGCCGGCAATTACGAGCAGCAGGAGCGTGCCACCAGCCGGCTGATGATCGTCGTTCCCCTCGCCTTGTTGATCGTCCTGCTGGTTCTATACTTTCAATTCAAGACGGTCACTGCCTCACTGATCCATTTCTCCGGGGTGTTCGTGGCCTTCGCCGGAGGTTTTATCTTGCTATGGCTTTACGGACAGGATTGGTTCATGAACTTCTCCATCGCCGGAGAGAATATGCGGGATCTTTTCCAGATGCACACGATCAATCTGAGCGTGGCAGTCTGGGTCGGTTTCATCGCCTTGTTCGGTGTGGCTACGGATGATGGGGTATTGATGGGAACCTACATCCATCATGTATTCCTCGAGCGAGCCCCCCGCACCAAGCACGATATCCGGGAAGCGGTAGTAGCCGCCGGACTGAAACGGGTACGCCCTGCGGCCATGACTACAGCCACTACCCTGATCGCTTTGCTCCCCGTACTTACCTCTACCGGTAAGGGGGCGGATATCATGGTACCGATGGCTATCCCTACGTTCGGAGGAATGCTGATCCAGAGTATGACCATGTTTGTCGTTCCCGTCCTGCAATGCTGGTGGCGGGAGAACGCTATAAAGAAAGAACAAAAGAATAAAATTCAAGAGGAGGTAACGACTTATGAGATATAAAAGAATCAGATCAATCATCATGGCAGGTGTACTGGGGATGCTAAACGTCCTTTTCGCTTACTCCCAGCCGGCCGATAGTTTAGGCTATTATCTGGAACTGGCGGCACGTAACAATCCGCAGATCAACGCCGACTTCTCCCTGTATAAGGCATCTTTGGAGAAAGTCCCGCAAGCCGGAGCCTATCCGGACCCGGAACTGGAGATCGGTTTCTTCCTGAAACCGATGGAGATCTTGTCCGGAAAGCAAATAGCGGATTTCACCTTGATGCAAATGTTCCCTTGGTTCGGTACCCGGAAGGCGGCCCGCAACGAGGCGACCGAGATGGCCCGGATGGCTTACGAACAATTCCGTAACAGTCGCAACAACCTGTATTACGAGGTGAAGAGTCAATGGTACCAGCTTTGCAATATCAGCGAGCAATATAAAAATACGCAGGCGAACCTTCGTCTGCTAGACCAGTTGGAACAGTTGGCATTGAACCGCTTCTCCGCTCCGTCGGCGAAGGCGGGCGGTTCCTCCGTCTTACCCTCCCCCGTATCTTCTGCTCCATCGACTCCTCCCGCCGGTGGAGGTATGTCGGGTATGGGAGGCAGTAGCATGGGAAGCCCTACGGTACAAAGCACGGGAGCATCCGGTAGTACGATGTCCGGAATGTCCGGCGGTAGCCCTATGGGTGGAGGCTCTATGGGAAGTGGCAACTCCATGGGCGGAATGTCGGACGTACTGCGAATCCAGATGGAGAAGGTAGAACTGGAGAATACGCTAGCCTCCTTGTTATCGCAACGGAAAACGGCCGAGGCTGCTTTTAATACGTTGCTCAATCAGTCGCTAGCTACCCCGATTTCCGTCCCCGACTCGTTGGAACGGCTTCCTCTCTCATGGAGTGAGTCGATGGCTCTTGACAGCGTCATCTCCAACAACCCCATGCTTACCATGCTGGAGGCGGAAGGAAACGCTTACCGGGCCAAGGCGGAGATGGACAAGAAAATGAGTTACCCCATGCTAGGTATCGGCCTCCAGTATTCCTTGATCGGGAAGAAACCGGAAGATATGTCTATGGGCTCTATGTCCGGTATGAACGGAAAGGATATGTTCATGCCCATGCTAAAGATCAGCCTTCCTATCTTCCGTAAGAAATATAACGCACAGCAACGGGAAAGCAAGCATTATTGGAAATCCAGCGAGTTGAAGTACGAGAACACGATGAACCAACTGCAAGCCGAGTATATCCGTATTACCCAGCAATTGGAAGATGCCGCACGGAAAATCGATTTGTACCAGAAACAATACGATCTATCGTTGGCCACCTACCAACTGATCGTCCGGGAATTCTCGACAGGAAGTACGACCTTGACCGACGTGATCCAAGTGGAGCGACAAATGTTGGACTATCACTTGAAGAAAAGCGAAGCGATAGCGGAATATAATACCCAAATCGCCGGAATCGAGAAATTAATATCCACCTCTGTAAACGAATAAGAAAATGAAAAATATAAATGAAACCGTAAAATCCAAGTACCTGATATATATCCTATTCCTAGCGGGCGGCCTCTTGTTGGGCTGGCTTCTGTTCCATAACTCCGATACCGACAGCCATACGTCACAAGCGAGCGAGACCGGCACGGAAGTTCACGACCCTACGCATGGCCACGACCTCCAACAGAACGAGGCCGGCGAGTGGACTTGTTCCATGCATCCCCAAATTCGCCAAGACAAGCCGGGTAAATGCCCTATCTGCGCCATGGATTTGATCCCTGTACGTAAGAGCTCCTTCTCCGACAAGGCCATCGATCCCAACGCCATTCAGCTTTCGGAAGAAGCAGCAGCCTTAGCGGACGTACAAACCTCCAAGGTATCCCGCCAGAATCCGGTCAAGCAAGTCCGTTTATACGGCAAGATCGTACCGGACGAGCGTAGCCTGCAATCTCAAACAGCCCATGTAAGCGGACGCATCGAGAGCTTGAACGTTGATTTCACGGGTGAGACGGTGCGTGCCGGACAGACCCTCGCTACCCTCTACTCCCCAGAGCTTTTCACCGCCCAGCAAGAATTGTTGGAAGCGATCCGCATGGGACAATCTCAATTGATACAGGCCGCCCGTGAAAAACTATATTTATGGAAGATGACAGATGCCCAGATCGCCGCTATCGAGAAGTCCGGCTCTATCTCCCCGGTTGTAGAGATCAAGTCGAACACGAGCGGTATCGTCCTGTCCAAGCGGGTAAGCCAAGGTGATTATGTATCCCAAGGAGCTATCCTTTTCGACGTGGCGAACCTCACGAAGGTATGGGCCTTGTTCGACGCTTTCGAGGTGGATCTCCCTTTCCTTAGCAAAGGTGATCCGGTGGAATTTACCTTGCAAGCGCTACCCGGCAAGAAGTTCTCGGGTAAGATCTCTTTCATCGACCCGATCTTGAACACGACGACCCGTACCGCCAAGGTCCGTGTAGAGGTACCGAACGCCTCTTTGGAGCTCAAGCCCGAGATGTACGCCACGGCAAACGTAAGCGCCCCGCTCCGCAACTATAAGAACGAGATCGTCGTACCGCAAACCGCTGTGCTCTGGACGGGTAAACGTGCTATCGTGTACGTAAAGCAACCGGATACGAATACCCCCGCTTTCTTGATGCGTGAGGTGGAGCTAGGCCCTTCCCTTGGTAACTCTTATGTTATCTTGAATGGCTTGCGAGAAGGTGAGGAAATCGTAACCAACGGAGTCTTCGCCATAGACGCCAGCGCACAGCTGGAGGGAAAAACTTCCATGATGAATAACGGCGACGAGCCCGCCAAGCCTATGACTGGGCATGAGGGGCATATGATGCATGCGCAAAGCGCCACGGGGGTAGCCTCCGAGCATGCCATGTTCGGTGTCAAAGGCTCTTGCGATATGTGCAAGGAACGTATCGAGAAAGCGGCAAAAGGGGTAAATGGTGTGTTATCCGCTCATTGGGACAAAGATACCCAGATGATCCATCTCCAGTACGATCCCCAAAAGACCTCCCCGAAAGCGATCAGCAAGGCGATCGCTAAAGTAGGCCATGACACGGATATGGATAAGGCGGATAAAGCCGTATATGATAAGCTACCGGCTTGTTGCCACTATAGATAAAGTATTGGACATTCGGGGGTGTGTCAAAAGTGTGAACATGGCACGCAGATAACGCTGATTGAGCAGATGACCGCAGATTTATGATATGAAAATCAATATATTATCTGCGTAAATCTGCTAAATCTGCGTGCCATAATACCAACTTTTAACACACCCTCCTTATTAGTAAAGATTCCAACGAAAAGAAGCGACTGCTTTAGCGGGAACCTCGTAGGTAAACGAACGTTCGCCGCTGTTTACCGTTATATTTTTAGTCCCGTCCGTATTATTTAGTAATACGAGCGCTTCCGTTCCATCTAAATTCTCGAAGGCGGAATACATAATCCCATCAGCCGTATACCCTTTAGAGCCGATCCGTACTGCCCCCGGTTTCACCACAGAGGATAAATGACCGATAATATAATAATGAGAATTCCGGGTAATCGTCTTATAATCCGAGCGATCGATATCCACGGCACCATAACAAGTCTGGCAACCACCCTCTCGGTTCGGTCCCCGCTCGTTGTCCAGCATCAAGTTCCATACGATAACTGCCTTACACCAGTTATTCACCGTACCCAAGGCCGTCTCCTCCATATCTTCCATCAAGCGTTTCTCTAAGTTACGTCCATCATTCCACATGCCGATAGAAGTTTCCGTAAATATTAATTCTTTATCGGGGAACTTGCCGTTTACGTTATTCAACTCCTCCCGGTCGCCCCCGTAATTATGGTAAGCGGCACCTGTCAGGAAAGAAGCGGCATTCTCATCCTCGTAGATTTTCATCGGATAGCCTTGCTGCTCCAACATATTATCGTAATTGTAATTATGGTCGAATGCGTAGATCTTCGTCTTGAGGCCAGTCTCTTTCAGTTTAGGGCCTAGAGCGTCACGCACGAAAGAGAGTTGCTCCTCCCATCCCATAAATAAGGAAGCGGAATTTCCTCGGTTCAAAGGTTCGTTTTGGGGAGTTATCGCCTCAATAGGAATCCCCTCGGCCTCCATCGCCTGTATCCATTTCACGAAATAGGTAGCGTAATCTTGATAATAGGCGGGATTCAGCTGTCCGCTAGTCCACGACTCGAACGGACGTAAATCCTTTAAGTTATCCACCTTCATCCATCTTGGACAAGTCCAAGGCGATCCCAAGATTTTTATAGAAGGGCTGATCGCCAAGATCTCCTTCAAGATCGGTATCACATACTCCTTCTCCTCGCTCTGCAAGGCGAAATTCTCGACACCCTTCGTGTCACAACAAGTATACTCACTTAAAGAAAAGTCCGAGCAGCCGATCGAGATACGGATATAGCTATACCCCATCCCCTCCGTATCAGAGAAAGTCTCTTTCAGGAAAGCTGTCCGATCCTCGGGAGCCATCCGCATCAAGTTATAGCAGGTAGAGCCTGTCACGGCGGCGCCAAAGCCATCCATCGTCTGATAGCGGACCGAAGGGTCTATCGTTATCACGGAAGGCGAGGCGGCTTGTTTGTCCCCCAAGGCGATCTCACTTCTCACGAAATCTTTCGCACGATCGTTTGTCGTGACATACACCGTTACATTGTCCGAGGTCTTCGCTCCAGAACATGCGTTCAAGCAAATCAAGACCATTAATAAAGAAAAGAGAACCATACGTATTAAATTAAATAGTTTATCGAATTACCGGGTTTCTGAACCTTTCAAGATCGCCTTCACGTGATTCTTTAAGATGTGGAAGGCAGGAGCGGCCATCGATCCATGATCATATCCGTCCAACTCATAGATATAAGTATTCTTATGTCCGGCCACTTTCATCATACGCCAAAAATAGGCGTTCTCCTCATAGCGGCCCAGCATCTCCATCTCCCGGTCGCCCGAGACGATAATCAATGGAGGAGCGTCAGGACGTACGTAAAACAAAGGGGCGAACTCGTCGATACTCGGTTGGGTATCTTTCATCCCCTTCGCCTGCCGATAAGCGAAATGGCTGATCGCATGACCGCTGAAAGGGATTAATGCGGCGATGGAATCAGCATCTATCCGGTACTTAGTCAACCACTTCTTATCCAGTCCGACCATATTCGTTAAATAACCTCCGGCGGAATGACCTGAGACAAAGATTTTACGCCTATCCCCACCATACTTCTCAATTTCGCTGAATGTCCAAGCGACAGCGGCGGCGGCATCATCGATACAATCGCTCAACGTGGCTTTGGGTAGCAGACGGTAATTTACGGCGATAACGGCTAATCCGCAGTTCTTCAATTCCTTCGGGATGAATTTGCTACCTCCCGACAAGCCGCCTCCGTGAAACCAGACTACCGTAGGGAAGTCTTTTGCGTTCTCGGGATAATAAAGATCCAATTTACAACGTTCCACCGCATATGGATTTTTCGATTGGGTATAAGAGATATCTCTGACTATTTTATAGTCTTGATCTTGCGCCGCAAGGATATTACAGATAAACAGACTAAATAGAAATAAATAGATTTTCTTCATGATATTAGATAATAGATTTAATACATCAAATTTAATATAAAAAAAGGAGTCACCCCTTACGGACTGACTCCTCTCCATCGGCTATCGCCTTCTTCAAGACGGCGGCTACCTACTCTTCCACTGTTACGCAGTACCATCGGCGTGACGAGG
>OJNQ01002873.1_pt1 | contig 10666 bp, 6 predicted proteins | sample 1597621 | NCBI WGS metagenome assembly OJNQ01 (sample SAMEA2452137, study PRJEB22498) | human gut metagenome | reverse complement strand
GTTTCCGCCGTTGTAGAGAAAATATCTCACGTTGTACTTGCGGAAAATTTCCAACACCCGTTTATAATCCGTTTCGTCCTCTTCAAAAGGCTTTAACTTGTAGCGTACCGAGCCCAAGGCGGAAGAGGGCATTGTTTTGAGCAGTTCAAGCTCCTCGCGGCTCTCGGAGTTTATGTCGAACAGGTCGTCGTCGAGTATGCCCTTTATGCCGTAGTGCGCGCCGAGTACGCGCGTAATGCAATCGTGATTGAACGCTTCGCTGAAAACGCCGTAGGCGCTGGCGTTTATTACCGAAGTGGGGCCGCCGGACTGACCGAAAAGCAACGAGCCTTTGAGTTTTTCCATCTGTGAAGAAACCTCCGCATATAGTCTATTGAAATTATAGCAAAAACAGAATAAAAGTTCAATCGTTGCGGGAGAAATAAAAAAATTCCTTCAAGCAAACCCCGCCTGCCGACTGCACCGCACTGCACGAAAAACGACAAAATACGACATAATAATTGCCTTGCAGGAAAATGTGTGATAAAATGAAGCCAAGGAGGATTTTTTATGCAGGTAATCGCAAAAAGGCGTATAGGCGGAGCGATTGTGTGGTTGGTTTTCGGAGTTTTGTCGGCTGTGTTCGGCGCGGTGACGCTTGCTACGGGGCTTGGCACGATGAGCGACTTGGCAAAAAAAATTGTCGGCGCTTTGTTTGTCGTTTCGGGCGGCGTTTTGACAATTGTGATGCTTGCAAGGTTGCTCGGCAGACCTGTTGAAATTCTTCTTTGCGACGAATTTATGCTCGCGGTAAACAAAAAGTCTAAATTTACCTTGTCGGCAAAGCCCGACGCCGCAGACGACAAGTATCTGTATTTTCGCAAAAGCGATGTGGACAGCGTGTTTTACTGCAAAGCTCAGCGTTTCGGAAAAGACAAAGACTATTTTAAATACTTATGGCTGTGTGTATTGCTGGGTTTTTTAGGTTTTTTTATAGTTTGTTTAATTATTTTAATTGATAATCGCGGGCAGTATTATCCCGCCAAAATCATCTTGAAATTTTCGGACAAGCAGACGCTTGCTCTGTACAATGTGCGAAAGCCCGAAGAGGTTTCACGGTTGCTCAAAGGCTTCGTCAAGGACAGGGAGCCTGTGCCCGTATTCGGGCTTTCGGAGGACGGCGAAGCTCAAAGCCGCGATAACGCCGCAGACGTCCAATCAAAGGACTGAAAGGTAGCGGAAGAAAGAGCAAAAAAGGGGAAGTGGAAAAAAGTTTTTCACAATATTTTTGGAAAAAAGTGAAATAAAAATTCGGACAGGGCGCTTGACAAGGCAAAAAGCAGATATAAAATAAGGGAAAAGAACGGACTCAAACGGGTTCGTTTTTTGTTTGCTGCACCAAACAGTAGAAATCCGAACCCAAAGCCGGTAGGCGAAGGGTTCGGATTTCTTTTTGTGTTCGGTGATATGTGATGCTGACTTGCTGTTGTTGGCATCACGCCCGCGCACCGCCTAAGTAAATATCCTTGATAGTTGATGCCAAACGAAAACATTCTCAAGAAAGGATATTTACAATGAAAAATCAGATTACTTATACCGAACATAACGGACTTTACTACCCCGATCTTGCGCTCCCCGAGCAGACGAGTTATCCTCTTGGCAAGTACGCCAACCTGCGCCTTGACTTTATGAAAAAGCACCGTCGAGGAACGTACACCACCCTGCTAACCGAGGGACGATTGAACGAATATCTCCACGAGATCGACTTACAGGCTCATGCGATGCTCGATGACATAATTCCTCGCCTTGCCAAAGAACAAGGCATAGACGAAACTCTGAAGGCACACGATGCGCTTCAATGGGCAGCCGAGATGAATAACATCAAAGCAAGTGCCGAAGAAATTGTCTTGGGGGAGGTGATCTATCAATGATGTCAATCATTCAAGAACTTTGGCATGGAAACATAATTCCGCAAGAGGATAGCCGAACCAATTCCAAGGAGATGAAGGAACTGCTCAGCTATATGTCACGGCATCACGAGGACTTGGAAAAGAGTTTTACGGACGAACAGAAAGAAACTTTTGAGAAATTCCACGATTGTTGGAGCGAATACATGAGCCTTTCAGAAGCAGCCATCTTCGAGTATGTATTCAAGTTGGGAATGCAAATAGCTATAGAAGCCTTGTCAGAATAAAAATGGAAACTCATCGTGGAGAGAAGTCGGCGATGAGTTTCTTTTTCAATAAACCCTCATAAACCCACAATAAACTCTCATAACAGATTGACAGTATACCAAAAATATTGTATAATAAAGTAAGTACTTATACCTTTATGTCGAAGGAGGTTCGTATGAACAACGAAACAGAAAGATGGTGTTCTCTCAAAGAGATTATGGAGCATCTCGGTGTTAGCCGTGATACCGTCTTAACTTGGATTGCAAAGCGCGGAATGCCTGCCTCAAAGGTCGGCAGACTTTGGAAGTTTAAGATATCCGAGGTTGATGCTTGGGTAAAAGAAGGTAACGCAGCAGAATAACAAATCATTATTAGGAGGATCTCGTGAAAGAGTTGTTACCAAAGATCAGCGAAGCAATGAAAGAAACCTTTGTCGGTAACTATGTGTTTTCTGATGAAGAATTGGCTCGTGTATATGATTTCACGGGTTGTTTGCTTCGTAACTATGATGGCGGTTGGGGAAACACTATATCGCAAGGATATGACCAACTTGTTTTTGTTGCTATGGTGAATGCCGTAAAAACTTGGAGATCGGATGAGGATACCTTTTGGTATTGCATCTATAAAAAGTTAATCGGTTCATATGGCTCACAGAAAATTTATACATATCTCACGGGTGTAATTGATAGACTCGGCAGGCACGGTAAAATAATGTATTTGTCAGGTTGCACGAAACGATATTACGCCACTATTTTGGCGCACGCATTCGCTCCGCTCAATTCTACAGAATCTTTTTTGGAGTTGTGTTGGAATCTGTATTCCGAGGATATGAATTTTACATACACGAAGAACGATGACACATTTGCTCTCGTTGCTGAGGAACTTAAGAGAACCTTCTCTAACGAGAAATCCTTGGAGGATGACCTCAAGCTTGGTAGCGGTGTATATTCCTTGCGTGCAGGAATCAAAAGAATGGCAATTGACGCTCCCGAAGAAATGATAAGGTATATCGAAAACACGATAACTTTGTTAGACAGAGTGTTTGGTGGCGAAATCCTTGATAATGACCGATATTATAACACTCTCGTTCGTGATTGGTGGACGGAAAAAGAAAAGAGCTTTGGCGTTGCCAAGCCCAAGAGAAAAGCCTACGAACGAGCAATAACCGATTACTCAACCATTAGACCTAAATACAGTTACAACGGAAAACAAGCCATTTTGACGATACCAAGTATTCGTCTGAAAAACAATTTTTACGATATGCCTCTTCTGAATATTTATCGTAAAGGCGAGCTTGTGGATCAGCAAGAGATGCGCACTTTTGGTTCGGGTCTCACTATGGCAACAAAAGAAATGTATCTCTATGCAGATAATCTCGTGTTCGAAGATGGGGTGATAGATTGCACCTTGGAAATCGTGCATTGCGGAGATGTCATTTACAACTCAAAGACAAGCTTGTTCCGAGAGTATATTCTCTTTAGAGATCATAGAGAAATCTTGCAAGAAGAATGTCTCCCCGGAAACTACATATTGTTCGCTCCTAAATTGGAGGAGTTCTCAGCACATCCCGAAAGTATAAAGAAAGTTTCGGGTGAACCAAATTTGTATATTCTTCAGGCACAAGAGGGCGAACTGTTACAAAATTCGAACCGAACGGTGTTCTTCGTCGTTGAAAAACAGAAACGCAGCATAAGAATTTCTGCGGACAGAAAGAACAACGCAAAGTTCATACACGACGGCGAAGAATATATCGTTATTGATGGCGAATTGCGAGTTGTTGTAAAATCCGAGATTGATATATCTAAATACGGTGTGCGTTACGAATCTACCGACTTTAGATTGGGTGCGTTCACTTGCGCGGAAAGCGAAGGATATAAAACCTTTTTCATCACGGAACTTCTCAATGTGTGTGAACCGCAGAAAATCAACATTTTCAGCTATGCGGATAATAAAATCGAAGCATCCTATAATGTTGTAAAGTTCAACAGTATCAGCATTACCTACGATAAAAAGCTGTATTTTGATGAGGAAAACCTTGGCACGGTGCGCTTCCATACAGAGAAATACGATAAAAGCGTATCGTTTGACATCAACCAAGGCGAAATCGTGATTCCGTTTGATGACGGAGATATTGTTCTTTCTCCACCCGTGTTAAGATGGAAATTTGGCGACGGTGATTTTTCAATGCAGTACGGAGAAGATTTGTGGTATAAGAATTACTCAAATTCAGCGGAGCTCGTCATTGATTTACCTACAGAAATGGGTTATCAAGTGTTCTTAAATAACAACACAGTTTTGTCCGAGAGCGCATCATTCAATTCCTTTAAACTTGGCGAAACCGTCTGGTCTATGCTGCAAGATAGTAGAGATGAAATTATCGTGTTCGTAAAGGTTGAAGATATCGGTGTTGTTCCGATTTTAACGGTTTGCTTGAAGGAAAAACTCAAATTCTCGCCTTTTGTAATAAGCGGAAAAGAGATGCTGTGGGATGTGAGCAAATCTTTTGTTGGCGATTCCACACCAAAATTCAGACTCTCTTTCTGTGAGAATGATACAGTAAAGCATAGCTTTGATATTAACGAAATCATCGATGAAAACTATAAGAGTAGATACTTCTCATTAGCTGAGCTTGAAATAGGTATTTATGATGTTATCGTAGATTTGATGAAGCGAGTTGGATTTATCGAAAAGCCTATCCGCTTATTCGAGCAACAAGTGATGCTTGGCGATATCAACAAGATACGCTTCAAGGGAAAATGTCTGCGGTTTGAGAAGGTGATGCTTACAGGTAAATCATCGTATGAGGAAATCAAACCGTTCTATGTGGATCATCTTTGGTACATAGGAGAGTTTGATGGTTGTCACTATTACACAGGTAGTGCTTATATCATTAATCGCAACGGATGGAAAACTTATTTGAATACCATGCTAAACAGTAGAGGGGAATTTGATAAGATCAATCCAATAAGAATCGAACTCAGAAGCGAAAATTCCTGTTTCATCGTTGCTGGTGTCAACCCCGACGATATTAATGAATTTTTAGACGAATTTACTCTTGATTCGAAAAATCAAATAAGCAATTATAATACAGAACCAAATGGAAGCAAAACGAGAGGAATAGATTATTTTCTCTTTAGCACCGAGGAGGTGAAATAGAATGTTCAATCCGGCGAAAGCATCGTCAAACATAAAAGAAGAATTCATAGACTATATAGCGACAACGCACGCATTTTCAAATCCATCTTTGCAAGAGCAATTTGTTAAAGAGCTACGGGCGAATATTGCACGCGGACCCTTGCTCGAAATCAAGGATGTGTTTAAGAGCGGCAAATCCATCGAAGAAATGATCGAGGATGCCGATTGTCCTCTTTCTCCGCTGTTCAGAGAGCTTGAAGCAGGCAAGCCAAATGATAAGTTGCACAAGCACAAGCTTCCGATAACTCGTAACTTGTATTTGCATCAGGAAAAAGCAATTCGCGCCATCGTTAGTGGAAATAACGCCGTTGTTTCTACAGGTACAGGTAGTGGTAAAACGAACTGTTTCTTAATTCCCGTACTAAATGAACTGCTACGAGAAAAGGAGCAAGGCACACTCGGTAAAGGTGTTCGTGCATTGTTCATTTATCCTATGAACGCTCTTGCAAACGACCAAATGAAGAACATCAGAGAAATCTTGATGTGCTATCCCGATATAAGCTTTGGTGCATATAACGGCGGTACAGAAAACGATGAGGAAAGTGCCATTGCCGTGTACGAAGCGATGTTTGCAAAGGAAAAAGTGCCTGAGCTTCGTCGCAGATTGCCTAACGAAATTCTATCCCGTGACGAGATGAAGAAGAATCCGCCGAATATCTTGTTTACCAACTATGCGATGCTTGAGCATTTGCTGCTGCGTCCGAAGGATGATGTGCTTTTCTCAAATGCGGATTTTAGATTCGTTGTTTTAGATGAGGCGCACATATACACAGGTGCGACCGGTATCGAGACATCAATCCTTCTTCGTAGACTGAAAGCAAGAATTTCGGCTACTAAGGATACTCGCTTTATTTTAACGAGTGCTACCTTGGGTAGTGATAGCAGCGTAGACGATGATATTATCACCTTTGCAGAGAACCTCTGTGGTGTAAGCTTTGACAAGAAGCATATTATCAGAGCCGAACGAGAGCCGTATGTTCCTAATGCCACGATCAAAAAATATCCAAACGAGCTATATGAAAAGTTAGCGGATGGCGAAAATTTTGTGTGGCAGGTTCTGAATGATTACGGATTTAATGTTGATAAAGCAACTGACGAAAAAGAGCTTCTGTATGATTTTTTGCTGACTTCTGATCTATACCATGCATTGCGCCTACGCCTTGGCGGTATTTGCGAGTTATCCGAGATCGGTGAGAAGTTATCTGTTAGCATGGATGTAGCAATTGCGTTCATTTCGCTTTGCACTCGCGCACAAAAGAACAAAAAATCCTTGATTGATGCAAGATATCACTTCTTTATTCGTAGCCTTGAAGGTTGTTATATTACATTGAACGGCGATAAGCGTTTGTTCTTGAATCGCCAAAGAACCTATTGGGAGAATGGCAAGGAGTCTGCCGTATTTGAAGCGGCCGTTTGCGACGATTGCGGAAGAATTGCACTGGTCGGTAAAATTGAAAGTCGCAGATTGGTTCAGGCAAGCAAACTTGAGGAAGAAGTCGAATATTACTATCTCGATGCCGATGATAATGCCGATATTGAAGATGATGACATCGAGGACGAAACCGACGGAAAGAAAGAAGCGTTCTATCTCTGTCCGATCTGTGGAGCAATCGTTGCCGAAAATGAGATTCATAATCTTCTTTGCGATTGTGGCAAGGAAAATTATATCAAGGTTATTAAGGCAAAAATCCTCAAAATAGGAGCAAGATGCGGTAACTGTCACACTGGTCATTATAAGAGATTATATCTTGGTAATGATGCAGCAACGGCTGTTTTGGCCACCTCTCTGTATGAAGAACTTCCCGAAATCGAATATGTTGAAAGCGAAGAACAATCCAAAACTAAAAACATATTCGCAAGGGCGGCATCTGCAAACAAAAAGGTCGCAAGAAAGACCGGCAGACAGTTCTTGGCTTTCTCCGACAGTAGACAAGAAGCAGCTAAGTTTGCATGTTATTTAGGTAAGAGCTACAATGAATTCTTGCGCAGGCGTGGTATCTGCCGTATTATTGCGGAAAGAAAAGACGAGATTGTCGCTCACGAATATACGATATCCGATTTCGTCACTTTGCTTACAAATTATTTCACAGCAAAGAAAAGCTTTGCAAAAAGTAATTCTGATGAAAGCAATCTTACATTGGATAGCCGTAAAAACGCATGGGTTGCACTTCTCAACGAATTGGCTCGATATAACTCGACCACCTCGCTTACTGCGTTAGGTCAAATACAATTCGAGTATAAAGGCAATACGCCGGAAATTGTTGAAAGCATTGCAGAGTTGTATAATGCTGATCCTGTTTCAGTAAAGGCATTGCTCGATTTGTTAATCTTCGAAATCGTTAAAATGGGAGCAATATACACAGACTTCGATAGTGATATCGATGATAGCGACCGAGAATACATATTCTTCACTCCGTCACAGAGATTCGTTGCTTTCATGCAATCACCCGAAAGAAAGAGAGCAACGGTATCAAATTGGATGCCTAAAAGCAAGAGCAATGGAAACGGATACTATAAATCCAATCGTCTGTATTATGTTTGCTCCACGCTTGGTATATCCGAGGATCGTGCGATAGAGTTTTTAACGCAGTACTTCGAGTATCTTTCCGATCCCGAGTGTGGTAATCCGTATTGCATGGATGATCTGAATAAAGATGGGACCTATGTGCTTCGAGCAAAGCATTTTCTCGTCAAGATCAACGGATCTCCCGACGCACATTGGTATCGTTGTAAGAAATGCGGTAAGATAACACAGTTCAATTTAGGTCATTGTCCTTCCGTCAGATGCGAAGGAAAGCTCGCCCGGATCTCGCCCGACGATATTACGAGAGATAACCACTTTGCAAAGCTGTATATGAGTGATAGAATGTCTCCGTTGCTCATCAAAGAGCATACCGCACAGCTCAGTAAAAAAGAGAGCGCAGAATATCAGGAGCAGTTCATCAAGAAGGAAATTAATGCACTTTCTTGCTCTACCACCTTCGAAATGGGTGTTGACGTTGGTGACCTTGAAACTGTGTTTTTGCGAGATGTTCCACCGTTGCCGTCCAACTATGCACAGCGTGCCGGACGTGCAGGCAGAAGTCTTGATGCGGCGGCGTTTGTGCTAACATTTGCAAAGTTAAGTTCTCACGACTTGGCATTTTTCAAAGATCCCAAGCGAATGATTGGCGGAACAATACTTCCTCCGTTATTCAAAGTGGATAATGAGAAGATAGTTCGTAGGCATATCTATGCGGTTGCTTTGAGCATATATTTTGCGGATCATGAAGATCAATACAACCACAACGATGCGGATAAATTCATAAATCAAAAGGGATATGAGGGATTCATTGAGTGGATCAATAGTCATCCCCAAAGACTTTTAGATATGCTGAAAGCATCCATCCCCGATCTTGATAATTTGCACAAGCGTCTCGGTATTGATGATTTCTCTTGGATTGAAGAATTCAGCGGCGCCGAAGGAGTGTTTACGCAGCTGATTCAGGAATATGAAACCAACATTCAAAATTTTGAAAAGCTAATCAAGCAATTCAAGAGAGAAAACGATTTGGCAAAAGCCGCTATGTGCGAAAGAAAGCTTCAGCATTATAAGAAAAACAAGCTGATTGATTTCTTGGCTCGTGGTAATATACTGCCAAGATACGGTTTCCCCGTTAATACAGTTGAGCTACAGCAAAATACAACCGCAAACACTGTCTCCAAGTTGAGGTTGAGCAGAGATTTGCAGATTGCAATAGCTGAATACGCGCCTTCCTCTGAGGTTGTCGCTGACGGCAGACTATATACGAGCCGTTATATCAAGAAATCCGCAACAGGTAAAGATAAGCAGGATTGGTATACCGGATACATTGGAGTCTGTCGAAATAAGGATTGCAACACTGTAAATTATAGCATCACTCCTATAACAAGCGAAGGAATTCCCTGTTCGGCTTGTGGCAGAAAGTTGTTTAAGATGGATTTCTATGAAAGCATAGAACCACGCTCTGGATTTGTTGCTGAACGACAAGATCGAGATGTTCCTATGACTCGTCAGGAAAAGAATTATCGTTCCGAGGATTATTACATCGGAAATGTTGCCGCAAGAACGATAGATAAGCATAGGTATCTGTTTAACTCAATAGAAATTCAGGTTGAATCCACAACCAACGACTCCTTGATGGTTAAATCCGTTAGTAACTTCTATGTTTGTTCTCTCTGCGGTTACGCCGTAGCAGAGGATGAAGGTATTGGCGAAAAAGAGATTGAAAAGCAGATGCGTGATGGAGCATTGTCCGTAACGACAACGAAATCTCACGAAAGCTTATACGGACAGTACAACTGTAATTGCCATGAGCTTGTTAGACGATCGCTTCACCATGAATTTAAAACCGATGTTGCTAAAATATCCTTCAAGTGCAACACATCCGACTACAACACGATGGTGTCGGTAATGTATGCGATCTTGAATGCGATGGCTAAGGATTTGAATATCGAAAGACGAGATATCAAGGCATGTTTGTCCGCCAAGCTCGTTAGCGGTATTTTAGATCTCTCTATCGTTATTTATGACTCTGTTCCCGGTGGCGCAGGTCACTCAAGAAGATTGGTAACTAAGGACGGAAAAATGCTGTATAGCATCTTTATGTCGGCGTTGAGATCAATGAGTGAATGCAACTGCGAGCCGTCTTGCTACAACTGCTTGCGTAGTTACGAAAACCAAAAGATTCACGATTTGCTCGACAGAAAATTAGCAATTGAATTTTTGCAACAATTTGTCGGAACGGTTGAAACAGTAGAGGAAGATGAGGATACAGATTCAATACCATTCTAATTCAAAAAAGCGAACGTTCTCAATGCTAAAAGATTCTTGTTTCCCTTATATGGCAAACGTGGATGGAATTCAAGCCAAATAAAAATTCTAATAATTATATGCCGCTATCAAAGCGTGATATGCACGCAGCGATAGCGGCTTTTTCCTTTCTCGAATTTTCGTAAAACCTATTGACAAACTTTCTTTCATATGCTATAATTACTACACGGTACAATTGTACCTTGTGTGATTTGGAGGCATTTATGAACAAGTGGAGTCCCGAAAGAGCGGAGGCGATCCGCCAATTTATAGACGAATATTTTATGGAGAACCGCAAGTCTCCGACGGTGCGCGACATCGCGGCGGGGACGGGTATCTCTAAAACTTCGGTGCAGAGATACCTCACCGATATGAAGGAACACGGCGAGATCGAGTACAACGGTCGCCGCAGTATCGGAACAAATCTCTCACGCAATATGTTTGAAACTACGCCCGCAATTCGATACGATTCCACTGTGTCCTGTGG
>OJNQ01002859.1_pt1 | contig 10710 bp, 4 predicted proteins | sample 1597621 | NCBI WGS metagenome assembly OJNQ01 (sample SAMEA2452137, study PRJEB22498) | human gut metagenome | reverse complement strand
GTTGGCTACGCCGATGCTCTGGCGCGTATGACCGGCAATACATTTGCCGCAGATTATGTGCGCCACATCAGCGCCCGCCAGCCCGACATACTCGAACAGGGAAGCACCTCGAAAGCCGGCGGCCTTGCATGGTTCCGCCTGCAATGCGACAAGCCCTTGCCGGACGGGCCGGGTTTGAAAGACCTTCCCATGGGACATGTATTCCCGCAGAGCGGACTGGCCTCGTTCTCCACCAACCTGGACGATACCCGCAAAAGCGCCATGCTCAGCTTCCGCAGCAGTCCTTACGGCAGTACCTCGCACGCCATAGCCAACCAGAATGCTTTCAATACTTTCTGGAACGGCCAGTCGCTCTTTTACAGTAGCGGACACCATACCAGCTTTACCGACATACACGGCGTTTACTGCCACCGCGCCACCCGCGCCCACAACACCATTCTGGTGAACGGCATGGGACAACGCATCGGAACGGAAGGTTACGGCTGGATTCCCCGTTACTATGTCAGCGACAATATCAGCTATGTGGCAGGCGATGCTTCCAATGCTTACGGAAAGGTTATCTCTCCGCTCTGGTTGCTACGCGGCGAACAGAGCAACCTGGAATTTTCTCCCGAAAACGGTTGGGACGATACCGGCCTGAAAATCTTCCGCCGCCACATCGTAACTTTAGGCAAAAGCGGTTATTCCTTTATATACGACGAGCTGGAAGCCGAAGAACCCGTGACCTGGAGCTACCTGCTACATACGGTTACCAACCCCATGAATGTGGACAAGACCCGGGAATACGTACACATACAGGCCACCAGCAAGGACGGTGCGTCCGATGCCTATCTCTTCTCCTCCGGAACGCTGGAAACGGATACGACTTCCCGGTTCTTCGTACCTGCCGTCAACTGGCTGCGTGCCGATGAGAAGGGACACTTCGCACCCTATCCCAACCACTGGCACTTCACCGCAACGTCGGACAAACAGAAAGTGTACCGCTTCGCTACAATTGTGTACACACATGCCAAAGACAATGATGCGGAAAATGCACAAGCCGCTCCCCGCAAACTGAAAGACGGTAGTATCCAAATCGGTGACTGGAATATCAAAGCAAACATATCCACTGCCGGGAAACCTTCTTTCGAAGTACGCAACACGCGCAAAGACTGCGATGCAAGCGTCAGTTACAAGGATTACGGTGCAACCGTGATACACGATAACGGCAAAAAGACCGAGTTGAAAGACGAAGTTCCCGAACTGGAAATCTAACAACAAGAAAACATATACGGACACATGAAGAAACTGCTACTGCTCACAATCGCAATCTGGTACCTAACAGCCGGCTGTTACAGCCAGACAGACTGGAAAAGTTTCATATCCCGGCAAGACATGACCTGGACCCGCCTGCCCCAAACCTGGTACGAAGCCCCCTTCATGGGAAACGGCAGCATGGGTTCCTATATCTGCAAGGAACCCGGAAAAAACGCTATACGGGTAGATGTAGGCAACAGTATGGTACACGACCACCGCACAGACGATGCGAGCATCTATGGAAGAGGCCGGCTGCTTATCGGTTATTTTCTCCTGCATCCCGTGGGAGAAATAAAATCCGGCGACCTGAGGCTGGACTTATGGAACGCTGAAACCACCGGGTGTATCCGTACCACCCGGGGAGAGATAAAGCTGAGAGCCTGTGTCACTTCCGAGAGTCCCTATATCCTGGTCGAAGCCGAAGCTACGGCAGGCGAAAAGGAGTTCACCTGGAAATTCTATCCGGAAAACACGGATTCGCCGAGGCAGTTGAATGCAATCCGGAAGGGTAACAAGAACCACCTCAAAAAAGACTATGTGTCCAATCCCGCCCCGCAACTGTCCGCACGCAATGGGCTGAGCCTCTGCTGGCAGCCCCTGCTTGCCGGCGGCGGTACTGCCACAGCCTGGAAAGAGATTAGGAAAGAGAATACAAGCACGCTTATCGTAAGCAACGCACATTCCTTTCCCGGAACAGAGGCTTTGCAAAAGGCGGAAACGGCACTGGCAAGCCTGCAGGAAGCCGACCTGCCCGTGCTCCGGAAAGCACACCGGGAATGGTGGCATAACTACTATCCGCAAAGTTTCGTGAGCCTTCCCGACAAGAAGATGGAGAATTTCTACTGGGCGCAGATGTACAAGCTGGCATCGTCCACCCGCACCGGCGGCGGACTGCTCGACAACAGCGGTCCCTGGCAAGTGCTGACTCCCTGGCCCAATGCCTGGTGGAACCTGAATGTGCAACTGAGCTACTGGTCCGTATACCCATCCAACCGGCTGGAACTGGGCATGCCGCTGGTGGACGCAATAGGAAACAATCTGGATAACCTGATAAACAACGTTCCCGAACCCTACCGGAAAGATGCCGCCGCACTGCCCGTAGCCACCGACTTTACCCTGACGGGGGCAACGGTGAATGTTCCCGGAACCGAAAAGAAAGCCCAGGTAGGTAACCTGACGTGGATTTGCCATAACCTCTGGCTGCAATACCGCTTCAGCATGGACGAATCGATATTGAGGAATACCCTGTACCCTACACTGAGACGGGCCGTCAATTTCTATCTGCCTTTCCTGACAGAAGATAAATCGGGCAAGCTCCATTTGAAAAGAACCTATTCTCCGGAGTACGGTACTGCCGAAGACTGCAACTACGACATCGCCCTGTTGCGCTGGGGATGCAATACATTGCTCGAGGCAAGCAGGATTCTATCTGTCGATGACGAGCTGATACCCCGCTGGAAACAAGTTGCAGAACACCTGACCGACTACCCGCAGGACGAAAACGGCATGATGATAGGCAAGGATGTACCTTTCAGCCGCTCGCACCGCCACTACTCGCATCTGCTGATGTTCTATCCGCTCTACCTGTTGAATGCAGAGCAGAACGGCAGCAAGGAACTTATGGAAAAATCCGTAGAGCACTGGCACAGCCTGCCGGGCAATATCCTCGGATATACTTATACGGGGGCTTCTTCGCTGTATGCTGCATTCGGCGAGGGAGACAAGGCGCTGGAGAAACTCAACGGCCTGTTTGCCCGCACCCTGCGCCCCAACACCATGTACATGGAAAGCGGACCGGTTATCGAGACCCCGTTGTCGGGCGCACAGTGCATACACGACATGCTGCTGCAAAGCTGGGGCGGAAAGATACGTGTATTCCCTGCCGTACCTTCCCAATGGAAAGATGTACAGTTCAAGGACCTGAGAACCGAAGGCGCTTTCCTCGTATCCGCTGTGCGGAAAGGCGGAAAGACAAGCTTCATCCGTATCAAAAGCCTTGCCGGAGAACCGTGTATCCTACGCACCGATATGGCAAATCCGGTTGTAAAGGCAGGCAATGCCACATTGACCCTGCAAAAAGAGGGTGAGTACCTATTGGATTTAAAGAAAGGAGAAAGCGTAATTCTAACTGCCGCAGGGGGGAATATTCCCGTTATAAATCCTGTCGGCGGAGAAGGAGAAAATTATTTCGGACTGAAGTAGAAGGGCGGCTTTGGCGGAATAAAAAACAGCCTTCATTTTTTTGTTTATCATTTAGCAGAAATGAAGATTTATTTATATACCTTTGCATATTGACCTTTAAATATTATATATGGTAAAACTTTTAACTATCCTGATAGCCAATATACTACTATCTTCTCTTCATGCACAAAAACCAGAGCAAACCGATTTTATCCATATCAGTGTAAATGAAGGATTATCCCAAAATACAATCTTTGACATCGCCCAAGACCAACAAGGACACATGTGGTTTGCTACTGACGATGGACTAAATAAATACGATGGATACGATTTTACAATATACCGGCATGACGAACAAAATCCGCATAGTATCAGTAATGATATAATTAAAGCATGCATTGTAGATACAGAAGGAAGGATATGGGCAGGAACAGAAAAAGGAGTGTCACTCTACGATGCTCCCCAAGACAAATTTTATAATTTTACATATTTAAAAGGAAACAAAAGCTTACCTATCCGCGATATTGTCGAAGTAAATAATAAACAATTGCTCCTTTTTTCCGAGAAAAAGAACGGTTTATTCCTTTTCAACATAGAAACACAACAGTTCTCTGAAAAACCGTTGCACCCTTCGCTTACAGGAATTCAACCAACTATTCTCCATAAACAAGGAGATTATATTTATATAGGAAGCTACAATGGGATTTACTCTTATTCAATCTCTAAAAAATCTGTAGAACATATTCTACCAAAACAATTAAAAAATAAACAAGTTTATTCTATTTTACGGCAATCTCCCATCTATTTATGGGTAGGAACAGAAGGAGACGGACTGTATAAAATCAATATGCAGACCCAAAAAGTAGACAGTTATGTAAATATTCCTGGTAAACAAGGCTCCATTAGTTCCAACTATATACGCTCACTTATTCTCGATTCCGAAAACATTTTGTGGATAGGAACTATTAATGGATTGAATATCTATGATGAAGACACAGACTCTTTCAGTACTTATACCAACATTCCTGAAGTTAGTGGCAGTCTTTCACATACATCCATTTTAGACATATTTGCAGATGCTCAAGGAGGCATGTGGTTAGGTACTTATTTCGGTGGAGTAAACTATTATCATCCTTTAAAGAATCGTTTCCATAATATACAATTCACCGCAAATAAAAATTCATTAAACAGCAATGTCATAGGATGTATCAAGGAAGATGCCAAAAAGGAATTTGGATAGGTACCAATAATGGCGGACTAAATTATTATAACCCCCAAACTGGCATTTTCAGACACTACACACAAAAAGAAGGACTCACATCCAATGATATTAAATCAATATATATTGATGAAGCGAACGACCTTGTATATATCGCCACTCATACGGGGGGGGACTTAATATATTAAATCGAAAATCAGGACATATAAACAGATATCATAACAGCAAAATAAAAAACATATATGACATACAACCCACAGAAAACAAAGAATATTGGCTAACTGGAATGACTCAGTTTCTTCGTTATAGTCCTCAAAATAAAACCTTTGAATATGTTACAAATCAAACAAATGGACAGTTTTTGATAGAAAATCGGTTTACCTACCTGAAACGTGACAGCAAACGGCGTCTTTGGCTCATTGGCGAAAAAGGAGTATCTGTATATATAGAACAAAAAGACGGATTACTCAACAGTCATCTATTGCCAGAAAACTCTCCCCTATCCTATAAGGGTGTCAACTGTGTACATGAAGCACACAACGGCATATTCTGGATAGGTACCCGGAACGGCATCTGGCGTTTTGATGAAAGAAAAAAAGAGCTTAAACAATACACAACGAACCATGGTCTTCCCAATAATGTAATACATGGTATTTTAGAAGACTCAATAGGCAGGTTATGGCTCAGTACCAACAAAGGCTTAAGTTGTTTTCAACCGAAGACAGAAAAGTTCCGCAATTATACCAACAATGATGGGCTGCAAAGTAACCAGTTCACTGACAATGCTTATTGCCAAACGGCAGACGGACAAATGTATTTTGGTGGTATCAACGGCATCACTACCTTTCATCCCGAACAAATAGCTGATAATCCCTATACCCCACCTGTTACTATCACCCGATTAAGAGTTTTCAATAAAACGATATATCCCAATGATAATACCGGAATACTAAAAAGAAATATCAGCAACACCCAAAGTATCACTCTAACAGCAAAACAATCCATGTTCTCATTAGACTTTGTTGTATCCAACTATATATCAGGGAATCACAATATATTTGCCTACACATTGGAAGGATATGATAAAGAATGGTATCAATCGCACACACAACGTACAGCATCATATTCTAACCTACCGGCAGGGACTTACACTTTTTTGGTTAAAGCAGCCAACAGTGATGGAAAATGGAACGAACAACCAACCAAACTTAAAATAATCATATTACCAATATGGTATAAAACATGGTGGGCCACTCTTCTTTTCATTTCAGCTTTTACCATTATTACCATTTTCATATTTCGCTATTTCTGGATGCGTAAAAGCATGGAAGCAAAACTGCAGTTAGAACGCATGGATAAAGAACGCCAAAAAGAAGTGAATGAAATGAAACTGCGCTTTTTCATCAACATTTCCCATGAATTGCGCACCCCGCTTACCTTGATTCTCGCCCCAGTACAAGAAATGCTGGACAAAGTGAGCGACCGTTGGCTGCACAAGCAATTGGAACACGTACAAAAAAACACTAACCGACTATTGCATCTGGTGAATCAACTGATGGATTACCGACGTGCCGAATTAGGAGTATTCAATCTGAAGGTAAGGCCTAATCCGATACATAATATAATTGAAAAAGATTTTTTATACTATGACCGTCTGGCGCAACGCAAACAAATAGTCTACAACTTCAACTCCAATGTAGAAGGACGCACAATTCTCTGTGACCCGGATTATATGGAGCTCATTGTTAACAACCTACTGTCCAATGCCTTTAAATATACCGGTGAGGGTAAAAACATCACAGTGACGTTGAAAGAAGAGAACCGCAAACTGCTACTTCAAGTCAAGGACACCGGAAACGGAATTCCCATAGATAAGCAAGGAAAAATATTCGAACGTTTCTACCAGATAGACAATGAACATCTGGGAAGTGGTATAGGATTGTCATTGGTACAACGACTCGTAGAGCTACATCACGGACGTATTGAGTTGGAAAGTGAAGAGGGTGTCGGAAGTACTTTTTCCGTCTATCTACCCATTGAAGAATCCGCATATCTATCGGAAGAAAAACAGAATACATCCAATTCTGTAGAAGAAGAGAGAGTCTATACTACTAATAACCGGGATATGTATGTTATTGATACGGAAAGCAAAGAAACTGTAGAAGAAACAATAGTACAAGAAGAGCAACGCAAAGAAACCATTCTGGTTGTAGAAGACAATACCGACATCCGCCAATACCTCTGTGAAGAATTAGGCAAGAGTTATCACGTATTGAAAGCAAGCAACGGCGAAGAGGCGTTATCCATTGTAAAAGAACAAGAAGTAGACCTCATATTGACGGATGTCATGATGCCCATAATGAACGGATTGCAACTATGTAAACAGATAAAGCAGAACCTGCGTACCTGCCATATACCTATCATAATGCAGTCTGCCAAAACAGATTTGAAAGAACAGTTGGAGGGGTTGCAGGTAGGCGCGGATGACTACATACCCAAACCTTTCTCAATGACAATGGTTGCTGCAAAAATCAAGAACTTGTTCCGTACGCGCTATCGGGCTATCGAGCACTACTCCCATTCCCTGGAAGTGGAACCCGAAAAGGTAGCGCTCAATCCGCTGGATGAGGAATTACTGAAAAAAGCGATAGAAATAGTAAAAAAACATATGGACAATGTGGAATTCTCCACCAATGACTTCGCACGTGAAATGTGCATGAGCCGTTCCAACCTGCACATCAAGATGAAAGCGCTGACAGGAGAATCAACCAACGATTTTATCCGCAAAATGCGCTTTAACCAGGCATGCAAACTATTGCAGGAAGGTCGGTATACCGTATCCGAAATCAGTGGAATGGTCGGTTTCAACACCCCGTCCTATTTCTCAACCAGCTTTAAAAAGTATTTTGGTTGTCTGCCGTCGGAATACGGGAAATAGCTATCCGGACATACTTAAAATACAAATCTACAAAAGTGAGGCAAGGACAATCTTGTCTCACTTTTTATTTAACTTATACAAATTTGAAAGTGTTTTATACAGAAATGCAAGCACTTTATACTCAAGCAACAATTCGTTCTACACCATTATAAGCTGTTTTCATTCCAACCCGATACCTTTGCATCGGTTAGCTTCGAATCATTTTAAGACCAATATAATTATGAAAAGACAGCTTTTTATTCTCTTGGCATTCTGCCTGACACTGATTACCGCACAGGCCGGAAATGTCAGTCGCATACACGAAAATGTACGGGAAACCCCGTATCCGCAGCACGGACACACTTTATATATAAATCCCACACCGCTATTGGTTCCCCAAAGCACCAGGCAATCGGGCTATCTGCAATTCAACCTATCCAGAAGCAAAGACTTTTCGGATGCAAGCACTATTTTATCCAAACCCAAACCCTGGTGCATGTTCAATCCGCATAAGATATTGGAAAACGGTACATGGTATTGGCACGTACGCTCTGTAAGCAAAGAAGGCAAAGAATTTCCCTGGAGCAGAACCTACAGTTTTACCGTAACGGACGGTGTTCCTCAATTCGTCACTCCCGAAGCCGGTGTTTTTTTAAGCAACATCCCCAAAACGTATCCCCGCATCTACTGCTTTCTGAACGATAATCTGGAGAAAGCACGCAAGAACGTACGCTCCCATCCCGAATTCGAGAATATGATTGACGACTCGCGCAATGCACTCAGTTCAAACTATACCAACGATACCAAACCATACAGGCAAATCACCCGTATGGCTGCCGAATGCGACAACCTGAATACAGCCTATCAAATGCTGCAACTGGATGTATACGCAGAAAAAATGGTACAGAATGTACGTTGCCTGCTGGCCGTAGAACCCGACCCGAAAGTCATCAACAACGACTTCAACGCAGGAGAGCTGATTTACACCCTGGCATGCACTTATGAAAATTGTCATGACCGCTTCACACCGCAAGAGCGCAAACAGATAGAAAGCATCATCATGGACATCCTTTCGCTTTACTACAAGAAACACATGATAGGAAACGAAGAAACCCACATCTTCGACAATCACTTCTGGCAGTTCGCATTTCGCCATTTCATGCAAGCGGCATTAGTGATGTACGATAAATATCCGCTTGCCAAGGAGTATCTGGAATACAGCTACGAATTGTGGACGGCACGTGCTCCGGCATCCGGTTTCAACCGCGACGGCTCATGGCACAACGGCACAAGCTATTTCAGCGCCAACGCCGTTACCCTGGCCTATGTCCCCACTTTATTCAGTTACCTTACGAAGACAGACTTTATGCAACACCCCTGATATAAAAATGCCGGTCTTGGCATGCTATACAGTTGGCAGCCCCGTTCGTTGAGCGCCGGTTTCGGCGACGAACATGAGAAGAACAACGGCAAGCCCCTGCGCATCCGCAGCGCTTTTGCCGACTTCATGGCAAGTACCACCGGAGACCCCTATGCAGCCTGGTATTCGTCCATCAACAACCATTACAAAACGGAATCCGAAACACGTCTGTTCCGCATGGCATGCGGCCTGCAACGCCCCCGAAAGGCAGAATTACCCTCAAATGCCCCCAAAGCCGTATGGTTTAAGGATACCGGTGAAATGATAGCCAACAGCAATCCGAAAGACTATAAACACAATATCAGCCTCAGCTTCCGTTCCAGCCCGTTCGGTTCCGGCAGCCACACGCACTCCAATCAAAACGCATTCAACCTGCACTACGGTGGAAAGGCCATTTATCATGCAGTAGGCCATTATATGAACTTTGCCGACCCGCACAATCTGTTGTCCTACCGCCATACACGCGCTCACAACACCCTGCTGGTTGACGGTATCGGCCAGCCATTCACCACGCGTGCATACGGAAACATAGTACGCATGTTCAACGGAGAGCATATATCATATGCCCTGGGAGATGCGTCCAACGCCTATTGCGGCATCAGCGAATATCCCATGTGGCAGAAAAACTTCGCCAACCACAAGCTTGAACAGTCGCGGGAAAACGGCTTTGGAGAAACTCCCCTGAAAAAATACCGCCGTCATATATTCCTACTGCATCCCAATATTGTGGTAATCTATGACGAGCTTGAAGCCGACAAGGCGGTCAGCTGGGATTGGCTGCTGCACAGCCCGGTAAAATTCGAGATAGACGAAGCGACATCGACCCTGACCACCCGTAACAAAAAGAGTAAATATACCTCTGTCGCCCGCCTGTTCAGCGAGCAGAAATGTACTATCGGCCAAACGGATAAATTTGCAGCCGAACCCAACAAGAAAATAGGCGTACGCGGTGAAGATTTCACAGCTCCCTGGTCGCTGACGGCCAGCTATGAACCTTGTAAGGCCAATCGTATCCTCACCATCATCCAGGTGGAGGCAGACGGTAACCGGATAGTAGAGATAGAACGCGGCAGCAGCAACAGTTTCCAATGCGGCGACTGGAAAATCGAAGCGGAACTGAATGCCCGACGTCCGGCAAGCCTCTACATCCGGAATAATAAAACAGAAACCACGTTCAGTTACGGAAAAGAAAAACCGGTAATCAACGGAAAGGTATATGAACGCAAAGAGAAACAGTCTTCCGTATTATACGACAGTTTTAACGGAGTATGGGAAGTGCGGGAAATGCAAGACTGTCCCGCACAAATTACCGGTAAAATAGAATAGCAGAAAGGCATACCACAACTTTGACAATATCTCCCCATTTTAAATTCAAAAGTATAAGACATAGAGAATAACTTGATTGATAAGGACAAAATCGCTTATTTTTTTATTTGTTCCGTTATCCAATATCACTAATTTTGCAAAAGGCAATTTGGGAATACAGCCCAATGATACGGTTAAAGACAAATAAAATAAAGCTTGATGAAGTTATATAGAACAAATGACTAACTTTGTATCCTAAATATAACGTGAGTTCGAAATAAAATTAGAAAATAGCAAGTTGTCCGTCATTGACAAAATTTACGTCAATGGCGGGCTTCTTTTCAAAAAAGCAGTATGCCGCGATAGCCGACA
>OJNQ01002847.1_pt1 | contig 10737 bp, 9 predicted proteins | sample 1597621 | NCBI WGS metagenome assembly OJNQ01 (sample SAMEA2452137, study PRJEB22498) | human gut metagenome | reverse complement strand
AGTTATGAAGACCTTGGAGAGGGTCTCTAAAAACTACTACTATATAATACGAGGAAAAATGAAAAAGATATTAAAAAATGTACAGCCTTCAATTCGTGCCTATCTAGGTTTGGCTTGCTGTTATAGTATTATTGATGAGCAGGCTTTCAATAGTGGATGGGTGTATGATAAATATATACATTTGGAATACACGCCGTATGATAGTCAGATTAAGTATGCCGATTATGAGCACTATGATTTTGTATCTGCTCAAGGTGTATTTGCTAAATCATTTATTGAATATCCTTATGATTTTTGTAGTGAAACCATTCTTTGTGATTATATCTGTAAAATGCTTGATGAGGGCGAGTATTGTTTTGCGTTGTGGAACGAAACCATAATTACTAATTATTTATATGAAAAACAAAATCCGGGAATTTACGAGCATGGATGCTTCGTATACGGTTATGACAAGGATAAGAAGGTGTTTTATACACAAGGATATTTTGATAATGAAAACTGGGAACATGCACAAATCCCATTTGAAATTTTTTACGAGGCTCTTTCATATTGCCCGGAAAAGGGTGAAATTGCCTTGATTGGTTATCGTGAAATACCAGATTATAAATGGGAAAGCAATATTCCAAAAATGATTCGGGAATTAAATGTTTATAAGAGAAATTCGAAAAACGACTGTGAAGATACAAGATATGACTTGAATGCAATTTTATCTTTTTTTGCTAATTTAAGATTAGGCGTTCCGGTTCATGTACCTTCTTTATATTGTATTTATGAGCACAAGATGCTTTTTGAAAAAAGATTAGATTTTATGAAAAAGGAAGGTGTTCCAATAAGAGAGTCTGATTTGAACAAGGTCAAAGAACTGATAAAAATTAGCCGCAAGGTGATGCTTTTGGGAAAATACTATAATTCCAATCTTCAGGAATCTTCTTTTGCAGCTATGTTGGATGCGGCGAAGAATTTGATTGAGCTTGAGAGGGATTTTTGCGAAGGAGGATTACAATTAAGATGAGAAAACTTATGGAGGTAAAATCTAAAAACTGCAACTTTTTTGTCTTCTAAATCGTTAGATAAGTAAAGAGTGTAAATTACACAAAAAAAGGAGGTATTCTTATGAAGAAAGTATTGTTGTTTAGTGCAGCATTGTTTGTTATTGCATTAGGCATGGGGGTCTCAGCATCTGCTGAGACAAAGAAAATTGGGAACTTCAAATATGAATATGACAGTGCTCCAAATGGAAACGATGTATGGATTACCAAAATTACGCCGGTTACGGGCAGTGATATATCCACACTAAAGATTCCGTCCAAACTCGATGGAAACAAAGTGATAAAATTGGGAGCAAAAGACGATACGGACGACAATTTTTACAATAATATTTTTGGTATGAGTATTTCGGAGGAAGATAATAATCTTGTACCAAAACAAATTGTTTCAGATGTTGCCATAATAAAGAAAATAGTTCTTCCGTCAGGATTAAAGGAACTGACACCAAATTGTTTTCATAGTATTCAAAAGGGAAAGACGATTTCTGTTCCTAAAACCTTAAAAAAGAATATAAGAGCACTTTGCAATTTGCAATGGAAAAAGGTTACAATCAATAAAGGTAATAAAAAATATAAAGTGAAAAGCGGATGCCTTATATCAAAAAGTGGAAAGACATTTTACGGTTATTTGGAAACGAAAAGTAGTGTAAAAATTCCAAATAGAGTAAAGACGATAGCAGAAAGAGCACTGTATGGTAATAAAAGCCTTAAGGAGATATATATTCCAAAAACAGTTACGAAAATCAAAGGGGAGGCATTTAGTTACATGAAAAAAATACAGATAAAAATTGCCTCTAAAAACAAATACTACTTTGTTTCCAAAGGTTGTGTGGTTAGCCGACGTACTGGACGTCTTGTTGTGGCAGTTATAAAAAAAAGAATAATAACAATTCCAGAAAAGGTAACCGTGCTGAAAGAGGGTACTTCTTTTGCGGGAGGAGAATGTGACAAAATAATATTTCCAAAGACATTAAAGAAGGTTTATTCTTACTGGAATACTTCGCTGAACAGTGCTAGTGACATAAAACTTGTTTTTAAATCCAAGGTGCCGCCAGTGCGTGAACGTGATGCGCATTTGCCATATGGAGGTGTTGTATATGTTCCAAAAGGGAAAAAACAAGTGTATAAAAAAGCTATGAAAAAATTTGGCTTGGATTTGAAAATCGTAGAAAAGTAGTAGGAAGGAGCTTCATATGAAAAAAATAATATATGCTGCCATGTTTTTTCTCGCGATTACAATGATGTGTGGAAATGCTGAGAAAGCAGAGGCAAAGTCCTATAAGGCAGGAAAATTTAAATACCAGTATAAGAATACAAAAAAAGGTGTGTGGATAACTAAGATTACACCGTTATCATCCAAGGGAATCAGCAAGCTTGATATTCCGGCTAAGATAAAAGGCAAGAAAGTAGTAAAGTTGGGTGACACAAAGGACAACTATCACACGTCGGACGAGGCTAGAGACCTTTTTGGAATTATGATGTGTGATCCTCAAGGAATAGGGGATTTTACTATATCAAATCCTAAATTACACAAAAAAATAGCCAAAATCAAGAAGATTAAATTACCATCCTCGATTATGTCAATAACGCCAAGCTGTTTCTATTATGTGCAGGATGGAAAAGAAATTAATATTCCAAAGGGTGTGAAGAAAGAGGTTGCAAATCAGTTTACGAGGGTGAAGTGGAAGAAAGTAAAAATATCGTCAAAGAACAAAACGTATAAAGTAAAGAGCGGTTGCCTTCTTTCCAAGAATGGCAAGATATTGTATGGCCTTGTATATAAGAAGAAAAGGGTGGTTGTACCGAAAACGGTAACAGAGATTAATACGGCAGATACTAGAGATACCGTAGAAAATTCTATAGGAGATCATGGAATGTCATTTCGGGGTTGTGAGATTTTAGTACTGCCAAAGAGTGTAAAAAAAATTAGTATTTTTAGTTACTCAATGATGAAAGTGGAAGTGGATTCTGCCAGTAAGTATTTTGCGTCAAAGGACGGTTCGGTATACAGTAAAAAAGATGGCACGTTGGTATGGCTATATCAGACAGATGGTATATACAATATTCCAGACGGGGTTAAGGAAATACCTTACGACTTTGGTACATATGGAAAGGCAAAAAAAATCATTATCCCGGCGAGCGTAAAAAAGGTGTCAAATATCGTGCAGTATTGTGGCATTAAAGCTCCAATAATTGTGTGCAATGGAAAGGAACCACCGACTTTGTTAAAAGAACAGACGAATTCGGTAGTTGGTCTTGGCGACGAGGTAAACGTTAAGGTATATGTTCCAAAAGGATGCAAAGATGCTTATGAAAAAACATGGGTAATCGATAAAAGTAATGTGAGCTCAGAAAGAATTAAATTCACATTTATTGAGCAATAAGTTTTAGAAAAGCATAAGTAAATAAACCAATTATAAGGAGACTTATATGAAAAAAACAGGAAGAATACTTACATTAATTTTACTATGCATAATAGGGATTAGCGTGGGAAATAACAGACACATATTTGCAAAGTCAAAGAAAATTAGCAGTTTTCAATTTATATACAAGATTGATGCAAACAGTAAGGTTCGGATACAAAAGGTGAAAATATGTAATGCAAAAAGAATTACAAAACTGGTAATTCCATCCAAATTGGATGGTAAACCGGTTTATAAATTATGTAGTGAGCAAGAAGAACCTGTTGGGGCAGATAATTTGTTTGGGATATACGTTGATGATGAGAATAGTAACTTTGTGCCGCAAAAGATTATTAAACAGACTGCGAAAATAAAAAAGATTGTTTTGCCAGATACAATTGTTGATATTTCTGAATATTGTTTTATGGGGTTACAAGATGGCAAGAGCATAAATATTCCCAAAGGCCTTAGAAAAAATGTGGAATATATATGTAAAGATGTAAAATGGAGAAAATTTAAAGTATCAGGAAAAAACAAAAAGTATAAAGTACAAAATGGGGTGCTTTTATCAAAGAATGGCAAAACGATGTACACTACCGTTTGGCCATTAAAGAAATTGAGTATTCCTAAAAGTGTAACAAAGATAGAAAATTTATATGGCAGTTGTTGTTACAGTAAAGATACTGTTGAAATTTATATTCCGAAAACATTGACACAGGATGATATAGGGTGTTTGTTTGCTTCCAATCATTATGTGAAGTTTAATATTTCGCCGAAAAATAAGAAATACGGGGTTGCTAATGGCTGTATCTACAATAAGAAAAACAAACATCTTGTTGTTGGTGTAACGAAAAATGATACGTTTGTTGTACCAAAAGAAATTAAATATTTGAATAGGGTGCATTTTGCTGCTAAAAGAGTGAAGAAGATGGTGATACCTGCATCTGTTAAAGAAGTAGTAAATGTAAACGCAACAGGAGAGTATCATGTAAAGGAGTATTGTTTTTTGTCTAAAAAGCCACCTGTTTTAAGTAGATTTGAGATGAGTTCGCAAACTTTTTGCGTTCCTAAAGGAACAAAACAAACGTATAAAAAAGCCATGGAAAAATTTAAAAAATATGATTTAGATTTGAAAATTGTAGAAAAGTAAAATCGGATAGGAAAACAAAATGATAGAATTAGAAAAAACATATATATCTTCATCCATGGAGGCGCAGATTGCTGAAATGATAGGGAGAGATGAGAAGAGTAATGACTATCGATTCTATCATTTGTTTTCCTCTCTTGTTTTTGACAAAACAAAGAAGGAACTGAGGTTTCCAATTCTTCGAGAGATTTGGGAAAGTGGTGTTGCAAAAAAAGTTCAAAGTTATTCCTATAGTGGATATTCAAAGTAAGGCAAAGGAGGAATACGTATGAAAGTAAAATATAAAACGATATTAATGATTGCATTTGTTAGTATTTTAGTATGTGGAATTGAAATCTCAGCAAAAGAAAAAAGAGTTGGTGCATTTCAATTTAGTTATGTTACGTTAGATGGGGACAATGTACAAATAACAAAAATTATACCTACACAGGAAACGATTCCTGATAAGTTAATCATACCGGATAAAATCGATGGGAAAAGCGTTGTAAAACTGGGGGATTTATATGATGACGATGATGGCGGCCGGGGTATTAATTTATTTGGTATTTATCTTTCAGAAGAATCAAAAAAAATGAAGTTATTGCCGACAGAAAGATACAAACAGATGGGTAAAATTAAACGTATTGTTTTGCCGTCAGCTTTAATTGAGATTACTCCCAATTGTTTTGAACATATGCAAGACGGAAAGGAAATAAATATCCCGAGTGCTTTTGAAAAAAATGTTATTTCGTTATGTCAAATTGAATGGAAAAAGGTGGTTGCTCATTCGACAAATAAGAAATTCAAGGTAAAAAATCATCTTTTGCTATCGAAAAGCGGTAAAAAAGTTTATGGATGTATAGAGAAAAGCAAAAAGATTAAAGTACCTAATGGAGTTGAAACTATAATAAATGATGCGTTTAGTGGGAGGAGAATTAAGGAAATAGTTTTACCTAAAACAACGAAAAAAATTGGAAGTGAAGCTTTTTCCGGAAGTAGAATCACAAAGTTTTGTATAAATCCGAAGAATAAATATTACGCTTCGAATAATGGATGTCTATATAACAGAAAGAGCCGAGAATTGGTTGCGGTGCGCGTAAAGGGAGGTGTTGCTCGGATTTCATCCAGAGTTAAAGTGATACCTAAAGGCGTGTCATTTTATCCGGGATATGTGAAAAAAATAGTGTTTCCGAATGAAATCAAAAAACTTTCAGCTTATTGGAGACATTCCATTCCATATTTAAATAAAATTAAATTGGTATTTACAGGTGAGTCTTTGCCAAAGCTGGCGAGAGCCAATGCAGATTTCCCAATGGATTCTGTAGTTTATGTTCCAAAAGGAAGGATAAAAACATATAAAAAGGCTTATCAGAGAAAATACGATGATATGGATTTGAAATGGGAGGAATTGAAGTAAGAGATAAATAAAATGTCCGACGGCACACTGTGGTAGGTGCTAACTGTACTTTACATGAGCCATGGTCAGTGCATTTGTCTTGAGATTGTCGATGAGACGAGGGTTGCCCTGGGTGAAACTGTGTTGCTTCAGCGTTATGTTTCATTGTTTCATTTGTTTTGCTCATAATCGGGCGCTCAGCCCATAAAAAGGAATCGGTCATGAATTGTGTGCGAGCACACATTCGTGACCGGTTCCTTTTTATGGGCTGAACTTTTTCGAAAAAACTTTACAAATCCTATTGACTTAGTAGGGAATAGGTGATATGATAGGCACAGTTAAATTATACAAACCCTACATGAATAGTAGGAAAAGGATGGTGAAAGCGATGGCTAAGATTGCAAAACAGTTGACAGAATTAATCGGAAATACTCCATTGCTGGAGTTGACAAATTATGAAAAGGAAAATGAGTTAGAGGCAAATCTGATTGTAAAATTGGAGTATTTTAACCCATTAGGAAGTGTAAAAGACCGTGTGGCTTATGCGATGATTGAGCAGGGAATTGCGGATGGAAAAATTAATTCAGATACCGTGATTATCGAGCCAACAAGCGGTAATACAGGAATTGGACTTGCGTTTGTGACAGCGTCAAAGGGATTACACCTGATTCTTACGATGCCGGACACTATGAGTGTAGAGAGACGCAAGATTGTATCAGCGTTAGGTGCTGAAATTATTCTTACACCGGGACGCGATGGTATGAAAGGTGCGATTAAAAAGGCGGAAGAGCTGAAAGAGGAATATGGAAATGCATTTATTCCACAGCAGTTTGAAAATGAAGCAAATCCGGCAATTCATAAAAAGACAACCGCACAGGAAATTTTGAAAGACACCGATGGCAAAGTTGATATTTTTGTATCGGCAGTCGGAACCGGCGGAACGGTTACCGGAACCGGACAGGGATTAAAAGAAGCAAATCCGGATGTAAAAGTTGTGGCTGTTGAGCCTGCCGGCTCACCGGTATTGTCCGGCGGAAAGCCTGGACCACATAAAATTCAGGGAATTGGAGCTGGATTTGTACCGGATGTTTTGGATAAAGATGTTTTGGATGAAATTATTCCGGTTGAGAATGATGATGCTTTTGAAACATCAAGAAAAGTAGCAAAGAGTGATGGATTGTTAGTTGGAATTTCTTCCGGTGCAGCACTTTATGCAGCTACACAGTTAGCAAAGCGTAAAGAAAATGCAGGGAAAAATATTGTTGTTTTACTGCCGGATACCGGTGAGAGATATTTGTCCACTTCTTTGTTTGTAGTAGAAGAGTAAAGGAGCAGGCGATGAGAAAAAGAAAGAAGAGTGTCCTTCTTTTTCTGGTACTTGTGCTTATCCTTAGCGGCTGTGGAACGAAGTCGGATGTTATCACGATAACGAATGTTTCGTATGACCCGACAAGAGAATTTTATGAATCTTATAATACGATGTTTGAAGAGTATTATAAGAAGACTTATAACAAGAAAGTTCAGGTGATACAGTCGCACGGCGGCTCCGGCAGTCAGGCGAGGTCGGTTGTGGAAGGGTGTAACGCGGATGTTGTTACACTTGCATTAGAGCATGACATATCCCTAATTGAGAAGACGGGGCTTGTTGATGCCGGATGGATTAAAGAATTTCCGAAATTCTCTGCCCCTTATACATCGACCATTGTGCTGTTAGTGCGAAAAGGAAATCCAAAGCAGATTCACGACTGGGATGACTTAACGCGGAAAGATGTGGAGGTCATTACACCGGATCCGAAAAGCAGCGGAGGTGCCTGCTGGAACTTCTTAGCAGCTCTTGGTTACGCAAAGACTAAATGGAGCGATGAGAACAAGCAGAAAGAATTTATGAGGCGGTTGTATCACAATGTATCAGTTATGGATTCCGGTGCCAGAGGTGCGACAACGACGTTTGTGGAAAATGGTAAAGGCGATGTGCTGATTGCATGGGAAAATGAAGCGATTGCAACCATGAAATCCTACGGCGGTAAGTATGAAATCGTAAATCCGTCTGTCAGTATTTTAGCACAGCCAAGTGTTGCAATTGTGGATGATAATGCAAAAGCAAATGGCTCAGAAGAAGTGAGCAAACGGTATTTGGATTTTCTTTATACGAAACAGGCACAGCGGTTAATTGGAAAAAGCGGTTACCGCCCAACCGACAAGGAAATTTTACAGGAATTTGGAAATGAGTTTGATTTGTCTATAAGGTTATGGACGATTGACGATTTTGGCGGCTGGGAGAAAGCATATCAGAAATATTTTGATGATGATGCCATGTTTGATGAGATTTATAACTATTAGAAGAGGAGTTTTTCGGATGAGGAATACGGTAAGACAAAAGAGAGTGAAAAAAGCAAGAGTGATTCCCGGATTTCGCTGCACATTTGGAATTGTTGTGTTAATGCTTTCCCTGATTGTGCTGATTCCGCTGGCTTCAGTGCTTGTGTATTCCTTGAAAATATCACCGGGAGAATTTTTCTCTCTTCTTTGGAAATCAAATGTAAGAAATGCTTTTTTAACAAGTATTGGCTGTTCACTTGTGGCGGCAGGAATCAATACGGTGTTCGGCGTTATCGTGGCATGGACTTTAGTAAAATATGATTTTCCGGGCAAGCGGATTGTGGACGGGCTGATTGAACTTCCCTTTGCACTGCCGACAGCCGTAGCCGGAATTACACTTTCTAAATTATATTCGGAAACCGGATTTTTTGGAAAAATGTTAGCCGGTATTGGAATTAAGGTGACTTATACGAAAACCGGATTGGTTATCGCACTTGTGTTTGTCGGACTTCCCTTTGTAATCCGGGCGGTACAGCCGGTCCTTGAAAAACTGGATGGACAGTATGAAGAAGCGGCTTATATGTTAGGTGCAAGCCCATCGAAAACATTCAGACGTGTGATTTTACCGGAATTAAGACCTGCGATTTTAACCGGATTTGGTCTGGCACTTGCCAGAGGAATTGGTGAATACGGCAGTGTCATTTACATATCGGGCAACAGTGCAAAAGAAAAGACACAGGTTGTTTCCTATGTAATTATGCAGAAATTAAGTTACATTGATTATGAGAGTGCGACGGCAATTGCCCTTGTGATGTTAGTGCTGTCCTTCGTGTTATTATTGTTTGTCAATATCGTACAGGCACGGCAGGCGGCAAGAACAAATCTGTTATAGGAGGAAAAAAGGATGGAACGACGAAAGAAAATAACAAAAATTATTTTAATCACGATTACCCTTTTATTTCTTCTGCTCATGCTTGCAGCACCACTTCTTTCGGTTCTTGTTAATTCGCTGAAAGAAGGAATCGGATTTTACGTGCAGGCAATTTCAACACCGTATGTGGTAAGTGCTCTGCTTGTTACTTTATTAGCGACGGTGATTGCGGTTGTCGTAAATACCTTTTTTGGAATTTGTGCGGCATGGCTCTTGACGAAGTTTTCGTTCCGGGGCAAACAGATTTTAGCTACACTGATTGAGATACCATTTTCCATTTCTCCGGTTATTGTAGGACTTTCCTATTTGATGACATTTGGAAGACTGGGATGGTTTTATCCGGCGATTCGGGCGTTTAACCAGTTCTTTGGTACGAATATACGAATTACATTTGCAATACCGGGTGTTGTGCTCGCAACCATTTTTGTTACCTTCCCGTTTGTATCGAGAGAGATTCTTCCGGTGCTGAATGCACAGGGCAAAGATGAGGAAGAAGCGGCGGCTCTGATGGGTGCCAAAGGTTTTACGATTTTTCGTAAAATTACCCTTCCACAGATGAAATGGGGACTGATTTATGGTATTATTCTATGTGCAGCGAGAGCACTTGGTGAATTTGGCGCGGTAAACGCGTTGTCGAAAACGAGGGGCGAAACCTTTACCCTTCCGCTTGAAATCGATGCGTTATATATGTCGGGAACCGACACATCCGTAACAGCATCGTTTGCGGTATCGTCACTGCTAGTGATTATCGCAATCGTCATATTGTTTGTGAGAAATGTATTAGAACACCGAGATGGTAAGGAGAAAAAAGTATGTATGTAGAAATGAAAAACATTGTAAAAAAATATGGTGATTTTCTTGCTTCTGACCATGTAAGTCTTGGTGTGGAAAAAGGAAAGTTAGTTGCCCTGTTAGGACCGTCCGGCAGCGGAAAGACAACTTTACTGCGGATGATTGCAGGACTTGAGAATCCAAATGAAGGAGATATTTACATTGATGGCAAGCGGGTGAATGATGTACCGGCTGCCAAGCGTGGGATTGGTTTTGTCTTTCAGAATTATGCGCTGTTCCGTTATATGACGGTATACGATAATGTGGCATTTGGACTGGTGCTTCAGAAGATGCCGAAAAAGCAGATTAAGGAACGGGTTACGGAATTGTTGGCGATGACCGGTTTGTCAGGGATGGAAAAACGATATCCGAATCAGTTGTCCGGCGGGCAGAGACAAAGAGTTGCTTTTGCCAGAGCGTTAGCACCAAATCCAAGAGTTCTCTTACTCGATGAGCCGTTTGCTGCGATTGATGCGAAAGTGCGTACCGAACTTCGCTCGTGGTTGAAAGAGATGGTTGTAAAACTTGGTATTACAAGTATTTTTGTCACCCATGACCAAGAGGAAGCGGTCGAGGTTGCAGACGAAATCATTATTACCAATCATGGAACGATTGAGCAGATGGGAACGCCGGTTGAAATTTATAAAAGTCCGGCAACACCGTTTGTAGCAAGATTTATCGGCAGG
>OJNQ01002843.1_pt1 | contig 10755 bp, 17 predicted proteins | sample 1597621 | NCBI WGS metagenome assembly OJNQ01 (sample SAMEA2452137, study PRJEB22498) | human gut metagenome | reverse complement strand
TAAGATGTTTTGGTAATATTTTTTTAATAAATCCTCCGATAAATGTACCAATAAAGACAGCACATACATTTGTTAGAACGCCAACTGGCATAAAATCACCACCTTCTGTCCTATTATAACAAAACATAAATGAGTTGCACATAGAAAATTATGTACACCAACATATAAAAAAATTGTTAGACCTATATAAGATTTAACAACATGTAAAACAATTCTTTAATTTTATAAGTATTTAATATACCCCATATAATCAAATAAAAGGAAATACAAACGATCGTAAAACCTACTAATCCACCAATTTGAAAATAATACCAAAAGCCAAAAACAATGCATGCTATTAATAATATTATAAATCCACATTTCTTTTTGTACTTCTTTATATAATCATTTACTATTGGTAAATGATAGATATTTATTAATAAAGCAAAAATGACTAACCCATTAAACATACAATTTATAAAATTATCCGTTCTAATAATAGAAGTAGACAATATCAAACAACATAGAATAATCATTGTAATCTTAAATAAACTATTATTTAATATTCCATTAATCTTCACTTTTACATGATTTTTCATATAACACTTTCCTTTTTATTTTGGTAGTGTCAAAAATCTATATTAAATAGCGTAAATACACTACCTTCCAATTTATCTATATAAACAGTAAATGATTACTGAGTATATCTTAGTAATCATCTTTTTTTGTTTTATCATAAAAAAATAAATAATCATCTAAAACATTATTAAAACAAATTAATTTGTTATTCATTTTTTTATCTACAAAATCTTTTACTGAATGAATCATAAATGCCTCCTTATTATATAAATGAAAAAAGAATTATAAAATTTGATTCGGAATTATTACGTTTTTCATTTGGGAGAATGAATTTTATTTTTAATCAAAAGTTATAATTCTTTAAACTACTTAGAATTAAGTTACCAATTTATAAAAGTACGTATTTATGTGTGCATAAAATATAATGATTAAGCATGTATAGAAATGATTTACAGTAAAATTATCTTTTTTATGAGGTTTTAATATTTTTTGGGAAGTTATTATTAAAATGAAAATCCCTAATATCATATTCTCATAGATACACCCTATTGTTTCTTTTATAAATTATTCATTCTACTTAAATTCTTTTTTTACAACTACTCAATATTAAATAAGAATTGTTATTTAAACACTTAATGTTTATTGGAGAATGCTACCTGTCTATAAATTTAAGAGTTAGGATCATTAAATGGATTATAATATCTATAATTGTGCAATGTACCAAAATTAATTTTTATCTAGACATCTTTAACAATAATCTTATTTTTAACTTTTAGAATATTAACTTATAAGCCTACCCTCTATCTAAGATTAACAAGCGATTTATAATATTAAGTTTTATAGAGTGGTAGCTTTTTAGATTGCTATTAAAATCTAAAAGCTTTCATTATTTTGTGTTGTATCACCTTCTATAAATATTTTAATGAATAAGGTTTATATGTAATAAAAATTTAAAGAAGTATTAAAAAACGAGCTTGTACCTATTCATTAATAATTAACTACTTTAGATAGCAAACTGAACCGATTGAGTTTAGTTTACCTAAGCTACAATAAATGCTTTAATATTTTGAACACATCTATTTATAACTTGATGGTATGATAGCATACAATTTTATGCGTTTTTTCCCATATTTTTTATTTATCTATTTAATTTTTTGAGAATATTAAAATAAACAGTTCCTATCAAATTTTTAATATAGAAATTATTGCAAGAAGAATATATTAAATCCTTTTGACTTTATCAATATTTTGGTAAAGTAGACTTATTCAACGTATTGAAAGGACTTTTCTAGCGTAACATTCAACTCAGCAAGTCTATGTTTTCAATTTATGAGTACAGGATAACTTAGTAAACATTTGTATAAGTGCTTTAGCTGATATCTAATAACCAAAAATTTTAGATGGTCAGGTTCATCGAAATGATTGATCAACCCCATCGGAATTTAATGAAAAATAGCAGTTGATCAAGTCTATCGGAATAAGTGATCAACTAGAGTGGAATAATCATTTAACCACTTATGTCATTATTTTACGGCTTATGAATTTAAAATATACTTTATTTATTATTTAAAATAAAATAGTGGTTGCAAGGAGGGATTTTTTGGAAAATATAGTTGATTATATATTAAAAAAAATGAATAAAAATAATTATATTCCTCAAGATATTAATTTATTTAAGTATGGATTAAATATTTTTATTAGATATATTATCTTTTTTTTAACTATTTTTTTTATTACATCTTTTTGTGAAAATTTTATAAATGTTCTTTTGTTTGATTTTACACTGATTGTTCTAAGATTTCATTGTGGGGGATATCACTCTGAAAATATTTATACTTGTTTCTTTTTATCTGTATTTGCAATGGCAGTTTTACCGCAAATATTAGTCAGAATTAATATAAATAAAGTAATAAATTTTTTTATTACTGAATTATTCATTATGTTACAAATTATTAAGAAACCTATTAAAAATATAAAGAAAATCTACGATAAACAATTTATAAAAAAAATGAAAATAAGAAAAACTATAATATTAGTTATAATTAATATTATCTATTTATTTCTTCTTTATTATGATTGTAATCTAGGTAAAATGGTAACATATGCTTGTGGAATTAATTATCTTAGTATGCTAAATGTAATTATTTTAAAATGGAAAGGAGACAATAAAGATGTTTGTGTTTTTAGATAGAATTCTAAGTTTAATCGGAAAGATTAACGTTAATATGATGTGTGACTTTATTTATTATCAAGAAGATGAAACACATGAATTGTTAAAATATAGAAAATAGTAATATCAATTCGTTTGCTTTTAGCTAGTAAATATAAAATGATATATCAATACGAAGAAATTGAACTTACTTTAAAATTATCCTACTTTGCTAAGATTCATTTGAGAGAACTAGAGAATATATTACAAATAGACAATGATAGAAAATATAATCAAGATTATATATTTTATTCATATATTGTATATATTGTTGATTTTTGGTTAAATTCTTTGTTTCCAGATGAACAAAAAATTATTTTTTTAAGAATATTTGAGAAGAAAACATATGATTGTATTGCAATTGAAACAGGTTATTCAAATCATAGTTCTATTGTACGAAAATATAAAGAAATAGTAAAAAAAATATACAATATTCATAATAAATCAATATAAAAACATATACAGATAAAAATAAAAAATATTTATTATTTTAATATTATAAGATAGCGATTATGATTGAGATTTTAAAAACTCATAATAATGAAATATTTAAAAAGGTAATTTTTAAATAATAACCACATTATGATCAATTAATATAGATTGAAGTTCAAACAATGTTTATTTATAAGCAAAAATTTTTTTTGAAAAAGGAAAAGTTGAGGAATGAGTTAATTTAATTAGTGAGGTAATAATTCTTCAAAAAAAGTATAAATAATTTTTTATGTTTATATTTTGTTTTAAGGATACTACATAAAACTAATGCAATGGAGGTTTGGAGAAAATCAACAATGTAATTATTAGAAGTATTAGATATAACTCCTATTATAGCAAATAGGAATTATATCTTTTTATTTAGTATTGTTTTTAAAAATAATTATTGTGATGAATTCTTTCGAATCAACATCAAATTTAAATTGTACGAAACCATCATATTTTTTGACTGTCTTTTTTATATTATCTAAGCCATAGCCATGTTCATCACTTTCTTTGTTAGATGAAATAAACGTATCGTTTATTTCAATTGTATGTATACAACTATTAGTGAATTTTATAATCTGGTATTGGTTATCAGCTTTTGTTTGTATTTTTATATGTCTGTCCTTACATTTTTCACAAGAATTTATAGCATTATCAATAATATTAGCGTAAATAGTATTTAAATCCATGTAATTAATAAAATTTAAATCTAAAGGGCGTATTTCAAAGTCCATTTTAATATTTAAAGAATAAATCTTATGTAGTCTGCTCATTAAAACTAAATCAATAAATTCATCACCGCTTCTAATATCCAAAAGCTCACAATTTTTAAATACAAAACTTGCTATTGATTGACCTTCATACCATTTTGAACCTACTTTCACACGTACACTATCTCCACATTGTAAATTATTTATTGTTTCTTTTTGTTTATAAAATGTTTTTATTAAACCATGATCATAACTACAATCCAAAAATTTTGAATTTATTCCTTTTATACTTTTCAATACACCTTTTTTTGCATTAGAAGTAAATTGATGTAATAAGACATTTCCAAATGGATTGTATTGAATCTTATTATCCCAGTTATTATATCCATTATTTGATCCATAATTAGCAATCCATAATGTCCATGCAGAAAAGCCTTGATTTACTAATTTAGTTTTAAACCAATCTTGATTAGCATAAATACCAACAGCATATCCTGCTTTTTCAATCTCATCACAAAATGACTTTGCAATTTTATAATACATTTCATTACTCAAACTTCCTTGATAATCAGAATATTCTAAATCATAATAAATAACACTCACGTTATAATTACTACATGCTTTCAATGCTAAATTTGCTTCTTTTTTTGCTTCACTTTCATTTCTCGCATAGCAAAAATGATAAGCAAACAATGGAATTCCTAATTTATTAGCCTGTGATGCATTATTACTCCATTGTTTATCAATATTTTTATCACTCCAACCATAAGAACATCTAGCTATTACACCAGAAATACTTTCTTTAGCTTTACTTAAATCAACCTGTCCATTATGGTATGAAATATCAATAATCAAATTATTCATTTTCATTAAAATTATCAATCTTTTTTGAAGCAACTTCTAATCCTTTAACTAAAACTTGCGGAACATCGCATCCAGCTTCAACAAGATTTTCTAATATACTCCTATATTCATTTATAATTAATGAAGCTAAAACATACCATCCAAGAAATGCCAATATTGATAAATCAATATTAATTACAGCTCCTAATTCTTTAAAACATACTGGAATAACAAAAGACAACAATACTAAAATCCATTGTACTAATTTTTTCATAATTCCTTTTAATCCTGCCATTGAATTTTCCTTATTATTAATTCTTGATTTTATCCATCCTGTTAATGTATCAATAATATTTAGTAATAAAAGTACCATAAATAAAATCCAATGCTCACCTAAAAAAAGAGTCAAAATGGTTAATATAATAGAATATAAGTTACCTATATGTTCAATAAATCTATTCATTATTCATTTTTCTCACTTTATCTATTATTTTTCTATATTTTCTTATAATTGAACTATGATTAGCATAACCAACATGTATTGATATAAGATCAAAGGACATTTTTTCAAAATTTCGTAAAGTTATAATTTCTAGTTCATCTGGTAATAACTCTTTCATCCAATTATCAACAATAGAAACAATATGTAAATAATACAAATAATCATTTTTCTCATATTTATTAAAATCTTCTAATCTTTCAATTTGCTTTTTTTGATTTAATTCATTTATATGTGATTTAGCAATAGAATATAAGTTTAGAGTAAGCTCAATTTCTTCATTAGAATAATTCATTTCTCACTTACTCCTCTTTTTGTAATTTGTAAAACGTTTTACAATTTTAATGTATTACATTTTCTAAGCACAATTGTGCTTTTCTAACATAAATTTCTATTGCAAATTGATGTCAAGACTATTAATAGGAATTTTTACTGATATAATAACTAATTGAGGTGATTGTATTCATGGAAAATACTATATATTTCAAAGATATTTCAAATTGTGACAAAAATAATTATCCTAATAAGATTTATCGAGTTGAACATTCAAAAATGCTAATAGAAATTTTAGATGATCAGCACATTCAAGGTAGTGCTCAATATTTTAGTAGCATTCGTTCAAGAAATAATTTCATTGATAGCATTAAAAATAATATTTTAAAAATCAGCATAGATGAACTTAAAAAAATTCAACATTATTGGAAAATAAAAAATGAGGCTATAGATTAAACTAACATTTATATTAGTTTTCTATACCTCTTTTCTTACTTACTTTAAAAAAGCAAGTAATTATTTTTTATTTTACAACATAAATAATACTATTGAAATCTCTTAATCATTAAAGTTTTATTTCTTTTCTATACTTATTACAGATATATACTATTTATTTTAATATTCATTTCCTAAAATTAATATTCCTATCTATATTCAAACATTAAATTGTCATAAAATTTTTTAGAATATAACACATCACATTCCTTTGAAAAATTATATAGATTTGTATCAAATGTAACAAAAATAATATCATTTGTGTTTATCATATTATTTGTTTTATTTATAACTATAGATTCGTCCATACATGTTACTATAGAATAATCTAATCCATCATTTTTCTTTATTTTTGCCCCACTATAAACACATCTTCGACACATTCTAATCCAATATTTCATGCAATTTTTTGACATTCCCATTTTTTCTAATTCTTCCACTAATCCTTTTAAATGATTATCATATTTTTCAAACACTGTTTTATCATCTTTTTTTAATTTACAAAATAGTTTATGAACATATTTTGTCCCTTTTACATTTTGTATTTTGGGAAATTTATGTCCATTTTCTTTTATTTGTGGCTCAATATATGAAATCATATTTTCCAAAAGAAAATTAAATAGGTCATCTATTTCTTTATCATACCATTCATTTTTTAATTTTAAATCCGAATAATATTTATATGAAATTTCATTTAGTTTTATTTCACATATTACACCTGCTACATAATAAAAATTTCTTAAGAGTAAAATACCATAATATTCTGCGAGAAATTCTGTTATTGAAAAGCATACTTTGATTAATAACTCATTTATTTTTTTCACTTCGTACTCTCTTTTACGTTCAATAAAATGATTAATATCAACTTTATTATCTTTATATTGATCTTCAAATAACCTCAATTCAAACTCACCATCTGTATCATTCAATATAGAAAATTTTACATTATACTTATTTTTAAATTTAATAATTTGATCATAATAATAAGCAAATTGATCAATTTTTTTTGTTTTTTTAATACTTTGCCAAAAAATCTCATATAATGTTTGAGATGTAATAAAAAGATAATTCGCATTTTTACATTCATCATAAAACTTACTTTCGTTTATTTGTCTATTTTCTAAAGAAATAGTATTACTACACTCCTTTTCATTCCTCATCAAATAAATAAAAGCATTTGTATCTAATAATATATTTTTATTTTTCAATATATTCCCTCCACATCTTTAAAAAATATTATCCTTTCCTCCTTACTATAGATATATATCATATATTATAATAAACAAATACAATAAAATATAAAATCTTATAAAGGGTATAAAAGACTAGAAATCTAATTTCTAGTCTCTATTGATACATATATTTGTTATAATTTTGTTTTAATACTTTGCAATTATTTTAGGAAATGTAATCAATTAAACCATCTAAAAAATTCAAATATTTAAAGAGTTTATCTAATTCTTCATTACAAAAAACTAATTCACCTATTTGATTATATAACATTTTAGATATATTTTTTGGACATTCTTCATATTGATGTATCAATTGCAATGTAACTATAGCAGATTCCAGTTGTTTCTTTATTCCTTTTTTTAACAATTCTATTGTATCTGTCATTTCATCAATATCTTTCATAATTCATTTTCTCCCACAGGAACAAAATAACATATACTGATAAATATTATAAAAAATAGAAAAAATTGGTCTTTAATCTTAATAAATAATTCTTTATTACTTAAAGAATCATTTGATTATTAATTTGACCCACTCAATTTCTTTATCATATCCTCTGCTGAATAACTTATATCTGCATCATTCTCATCATAATATTCAATATCATCAAATATTTCTGACATTTGATAATTCAATTTTTCAAATTCTTTTAATGACACTAAAGATGTATTTACTTTAATTTGAGGCTTAAAATATTTTGGGTTCTTGATTATAAATTCTAAGTTTGGTTTAATTTCATCAACATGTTCGTACTCGTTAATGCTTCCATTCATTTCAACAATAATTCCAACAGGTTCAACACCTACAATTTTAAATGCATTAATAAAATATTCATTGAATATTTTATTGTATTTAAATTCTTTTTTTATATTATTTTTATTGTCACAAACTATATTGTTTCCGTTCGTACATAATTCAATAAAAATCCATTTGTATTCTTTATGAACATACTCAATGCTATATGTTTTTCCATATCCTGCATAACCTCGATGATACTGATTTCCTGGTACAGTTAAATCAACATCAGATATAATCTTAAATTTCTTATACTCTTCTTTGAAAGTTCTTTGAATATATTCATAAAACAATGTCCTCATTTGTTCTTCAGAAACACTAGGAGTAGAAACATATACAATCAATAGAACAAAAATTGAAATAAAAAGAATAATTATTCTTTTCATACTAATTTGGAGTATTTATAATCGCCTTTAACCCTGAAACATTTTCCCAGCCATTTGTGTCACTGCTAACCCAAGCATGATAATTCTTTGTATGCTGTGCAATTTTGAAATCCCTGTAATTACTTTTTTGTGAGCCAATAGCTGTTACAAAAGCAACATGATTCCACTTTCCATCAGCTTCAGAATCATATGCAATAAACTTTCCTTTAGAAACTTTATTTGAAAATGTTTTAAAGCTGGTTGTAGAGTAAGCAACTTTCCAAGTTTTGACAAATGTATCCGCCCTTACCCAAGACGTTGAATAACTTTGAGTAGAATTATAATACCAATTACTTCGGTTACTAATTCCTCCCGCTCTAGCAATTTGAGAAGCAAAATTTGTACAGTCCCCATTAATAAAGCATGCATAAGAATAGTTATAGCTACTTGCCCATTTATCAGCATAATTTATCGCATTGGTAACATTCATTGTAGTACAAGTATTTATTGTTGCCTTTCTTTCATACTCTTTATAATATGGGCTTGTATAAGGCATAAGTACTGCCAATTCATCCATTGAATAATCATCTGTTTTAACTATTTGTCTTATTTCATTATTAAGATCACAATTATCACAAACATTAAAAAAAGTTAACAAACGTTGTGTATGGAAAGATTCACTTATATGATTTAAACTAATTTCATTTTCTAAAGCATTTTTATAATCTAACCAATTACTTTTTTCTAGGTTATCTAGATTATAATTCGTTGACAATATACTTATTAAATCATGTTCTAGACTATTAATTGTTTTAAAAGCCTCTTCATTATCAGAAAATTCCCAGTAAGTATCATTCCTTTTTTCATTAAGATATAAAACAGGACCCTTTTTTAGTTCGATAACATCTGCTATTTCTTCATAATATGGGCATTCTTGATTTTCTATTGCAAATATGCAAACAGTAGATGAATAAAATAAAGTTAAACTTATTAGTGCTGCAATAATTTTTTTCATAGTTATTAATCCTTTCTTGTAATTAAAGTAAGCGCTTCCCTCAATTAAAGTATATCATTTAACGAGCGTATGTCAACTATTACTTATTTTATATAGGTATTGAATTAAATATGGTATACATTTATAATTCTATATAGGTGATATTAATATGGCAAAAAATACAAAAGGTTTTTTTAAAATGGAGATGTTGCTATTAAAAATAATCAGTGAGGGAGACTGCTACGGCTATCAAATAGTCCAAACTCTAGATAAAATTTCAAATGGCACAATACATATAGCCGAAGGTACAATGTACCCTATTCTATATAGATTATTAGATGAAGGCTTAATCAGTGATGAAAAAAGACTGGTTGGTAAAAGACAAACTCGGATTTATTATCATATTGAGGATAAGGGCATTACACATATGCAGAAACTATATGAAGAATATTTAATAATGATTAATAGTATTGAAAGAATTATGGAGAACAAATATGAAAATGAATAGAAATGTAAATAAATATATCAAAGATTGTAAACATTTTTTTCCGTTTTTATCAAAAAATGAAAAAACCTTTTTAAAGAGATTAAAAACAAATATTATTGAAAATATTGATTTGGATAATGTAACTTATGATGATTTATGCAATGAATTTGGTTATCCTTCTGATATTATTATTTCATATTTTGAAGATCAAGACGCTAATTATTTAATCAAACAATCTCGAATAAGAAATATTTTAAAAAAAGCAATCATTATATGTACTGTAGCCATTTTAGTATGCTGTTTATGGCGTGGAATACTTATTTATAAAAGTTACCATGATTCAAAAAATTCAAAAGTAAAACATATAGAATATACAATAGAAGAGGTGAACTAATTATGAAAAAAATTATTACATTATTAACTATAGTAAGCAGTATTTTGTTTTTATCATTACCTGTATCTGCATTGGATCAAAAAAAAGAAATAATTAAATTAGATAACGGATATTATCTAGAAACAATTATAGAAGAAACATCCATGGCAAGAGCAGCTAATCAAAAACTGCAAGAAAAACTGCAAATTACAAAAATGCTCAAGGTGCAATAATGTTTAGTGTTACTGTTACAGGTACATTTACATATACTGGTTCTTCGTCAACATGTACAAAGTCAGTTGCTGAAGCATCATCTAAAAATACCAACTGGAAAATTTCTTCAAAACAAATCTGTAAGATAACAACTGAAAAAAGGTTTTGGAAAAGAATGCTCTGAATAAGTTATGATCATTTATAAAATGGTTGGTATTTTGAGCCAGAGAG
>OJNQ01002838.1_pt1 | contig 10765 bp, 10 predicted proteins | sample 1597621 | NCBI WGS metagenome assembly OJNQ01 (sample SAMEA2452137, study PRJEB22498) | human gut metagenome | reverse complement strand
AGTTGCTCTGGTTACTTCTCTGGAATTTTGTCAGTTTATATGTTTTCTTTGTTCCATCGTCATGTTTGATCGTAATGCTTGTAGATGTAGAGCTCTCTACCACACCAGCTCTCTCTGCAACCATACATACACCGGAGTCTACCGCTGCTTTTACTTCCATACCTGTTCCGACTGCCGGAGCTTCTGTTGTAAGAAGCGGCACTGCCTGACGCTGCATGTTGGATCCCATCAGCGCACGGTTGGCATCGTCATTCTCAAGGAATGGGATCAATGCTGTCGCAACAGAGAATACCATCTGCGGAGACACGTCCATATAATCAAATTTGCTTCTCTCATATTCCTGTGTCTCTTCACGATAACGACCGGATACATTCTTATGCAGGAAGTGTCCTTCCTCATCCAGTGGTGTATTCGCCTGGGCTACATGATAGTTGTCCTCTTCATCTGCTGTCATATACACAACATCTTCTGTAACGATCGGGTTCATCGGATCTGTTTTGTCAATCTTACGATATGGAGCTTCAATGAATCCATATTCGTTGATTCTCGCATAAGTTGCAAGCGAGTTGATCAGACCGATGTTCGGACCTTCAGGTGTCTCGATCGGACACATTCTTCCATAGTGAGAATAGTGAACGTCACGGACCTCAAATCCTGCACGGTCTCTGGAAAGACCACCAGGTCCAAGTGCAGACAGACGTCTCTTGTGAGTCAGCTCTCCAAGAGGGTTGTTCTGATCCATGAACTGAGACAGCTGAGAAGAACCAAAGAATTCTTTCACGGCTGCAGTCACCGGCTTGATATTGATCAGAGACTGTGGAGAAACTCCGTCCTGATCCTGTGTTGTCATTCTTTCACGAACAACTCTCTCCAGTCTGGACAGACCGATTCTGTACTGATTCTGGAGAAGCTCTCCAACCGCACGGATACGTCTGTTGCCCAGATGATCGATATCATCATCGTTGCCCATTCTGTATTCCAGATGGATGTTATAGTTAATAGAAGCTAAAATATCTTCTTTTGTAATATGTTTCGGAATCAGATCATGAATATCTCTCTTGATCAGAGATTTCAGTTCTTCCACATCTCCTGCAGATTCTTCCAGAAGTCCTGCCAGTACAGGGTAGTATACCTGCTCTGTCACTCCGACTTCTTCCGGATCGATATCCACAACTGCCTGCAGATCTACCATCATATTAGACAGAATCTTGATATTGCGGGACTCATCCTCTCCCTCTACCCATACAAACGGAGCACCACTGTTCTGGATCGCATCTGCAATCTCAGCTGTGATCAGAGTTCCTTTTTCTGCAACAATCTCTCCTGTCAGCTCATTCACAACATCCTCTGCCACTTTCTGCCCTTTGATACGGTTTTTCAGTGCCAGTTTTTTGTTGAATTTGTAACGTCCGACTTTTGCAAGATCGTAACGTCTCGGATCAAAGAACATGCTTGTAATCAGACTTTCTGCACTGTCCACTGCAAGCGGCTCTCCCGGACGGATCTTCTTATATAATTCAAGCAGACCTTCCTGATAGTTCTCTGCTGTATCTTTTCCGAAACTTGCAAGGATCTTCGGTTCTTCACCAAACAGGTCAATAATCTCTGCATTTGTTCCGATACCAAGTGCACGGATCAATACTGTGATCGGCACCTTTCTTGTTCTGTCTACACGTACATAGAAAACGTCATTGGAGTCTGTCTCATATTCCAGCCACGCACCGCGGTTTGGAATTACTGTAGAAGAATACAGCTCTTTTCCAAGCTTGTCATGTGCGATTCCATAATAAATTCCCGGTGAACGAACAAGCTGACTTACAATAACTCGTTCAGCACCATTGATCACAAATGTACCTGTCTTTGTCATCAATGGGAGATCCCCCATAAAAATCTCATGTTCGTTGATCTCATCAGTCTCTCTGTTGTAGAGTCTGACTCTCACTTTCAAAGGTGCAGCATAAGTTGCATCACGTTCTTTACACTCTTCAATCGTGTACTTCACGTCATCCTCGCAAAGTGTAAAATCTACAAATTCCAGACTGAAATGACCTGCATAGTCAGAAATCGGAGAAATATCATCAAATACCTCTTTTAATCCTTCATCCAGAAACCACTGATAAGAATCTTTCTGGACTTCGATTAGATTCGGCATCTCTAATACTTCTTTTTGTCTGGAATAGCTCATGCGAGAACTTTTTCCACTTGTGATGGGACGAATTCTGTTTTTCTCCATATGACGTTTCACTCCTCATATATTTTTTTGCGGGCAGCAAGTACCCTCCAATAGGTTCCAGTAAATAGGAAAAGAGCCCTGTGACAATATTTCTCTTCACTTCATGGCATACCTTTCCATAATAGCGCATTTTTAACTATATCACAAAACTCTTTTTTCTGTCAACATATTTTGGTTTATTTTCTCAAAAAACTCTTGACAAGTTTTCTCATCTATGGTATTAACGCAAAAACCGCAGAAGCGTTCATCTTCTGCGGTCTCATCTGGCTTTTATCAGCAATTATTTCAGGTTAACTTCTGCACCTTCTGCTTCTAATTTAGCTTTGATTTCTTCAGCTTCTGCTTTAGAAACACCTTCTTTTACTACCTTAGGAGCTCCGTCAACTACTTCTTTTGCTTCTTTCAGTCCCAGTCCTGTGATCTCACGAACAACTTTGATAACTTTAACTTTAGATGCTCCAGCAGATACTAATTCTACGTCGAACTCATCTTTCTCTTCTGCTGCTCCAGCTCCGTCTCCAGCTGCTGCTGCAACTACAACACCTGCTGCTGCAGAAACACCAAATTCTTCTTCACAAGCTTTTACTAATTCATTTAATTCTAATACTGATAACTCTTTGATCGCTTCGATCATTTCAGCTGTTGTCAATTTAGCCATTTTCATATCCTCCATATTCATTGATATTCTGATTATTTTTATACTCTGCCGTACATCATACGGCTACCCCATAAAGGCATATCCTGCCGGGTATAAAATGTAATTCCAATTACTCTGCTGTTGTCTTAGCTGCTTCCTCTGCAGGAGCTTCAGCTGTCTCTGCAACTGCTTCGCCATCTTTTTCTGCGATCTGTTTGATAACGCGAGCGAAGTTTGTAATTGGTGACTGCATACTTCCAAGTAATCTGGAAAGCAATACTTCTCTGGATGGAATCTTAGCCAGTTCTGAAAGTGCTGCCACATCATAAACTGTTCCTTCCACTACACCACCTTTTAATTCAAGCTTGTCTGCTCCTTTTGCAAACTCGCAAAGAATTCTTGCTGGTGCTGTTGCATCTTCTTTAGAAATTGCAATCGCGCTTGGTCCTTCCAGACATCCTTCAAGACCTTCGAATTCAGTTCCTTCGAATGCTCTCTTCATCATAGTGTTCTTATATACTCTGTAAGTAACACCTGCTTCTCTGAGCTTTTTACGAAGTTCTGTATCCTGAGCAACTGTCAGTCCGCGGTAATCTACGAGAACAACTGACTGAGCTCCTTTCAGTTCTTCTGAAATCGCCTCAACGATTGGCTGTTTTAATTCTACTTTTGCCATGTTCGGTACACCTCCTTATTTTATTGTGCGTGTACTGCCAAAATAAAAACCTCTGTATCCAAAGACACAGAGGTTTACAAATCCGAAATTGAATTCGCATACTTCCTCGGCAGGCGTTTTCTCCTTATGCCTTACGGCACCTGCTGTCTTCGGCAGTCAATTGCTATATTATAATAGCACTTTATATTGTCAATGTCAACAGTTTTTTAAACCAGTTTCATTGGGTTGATTTTTACACCAGGTCCCATTGTAGATGTCAGTGTTACGCTCTTTAAGTACTGACCTTTTACTGCTGCCGGTTTAGCTTTGTTGATTGCATCGATAAGCGTCTGGAAGTTGTCCGCTAACTGTTCTTCAGTAAATGAAGCTTTTCCAATCGGCACATGGATAATGTTTGTTTTGTCCAATCTGTACTCAATCTTACCAGCTTTGATATCGTTGATTGCTTTTGTTACGTCCATTGTAACTGTTCCGGCTTTCGGGTTTGGCATCAGACCTTTTGGTCCAAGTACACGTCCGAGACGTCCAACAACACCCATCATGTCAGGTGTAGCAACAACAACATCGAATTCAAACCATCCTTCGTTCTGGATCTTTGGAATCAGATCCTCTGCTCCTACGTAATCTGCTCCGGCTGCTTTTGCTTCTTCTGCTTTTGCATCTTTTGCAAATACAAGGATACGAACTTTTTTACCAGTTCCGTGAGGAAGCACTACTGCTCCACGAATCTGCTGGTCAGCGTGACGTCCGTCACACCCTGTTCTGATATGAGCTTCGATTGTCTCGTCAAATTTAGCTACTGCTGATTTTTTCACTAATGCAACTGCTTCTGCTTTCTCGTAAAGATTTCCTCTTTCGATCAGTTTTGCAGCTTCGATATATTTCTTTCCTCGTTTCATTTTACAATAACCTCCTTGTGGTATTTGCGGGAACGTGCCCCTCCCACTTTTTCGTGAATTTACATATAACATAGATTGTCTCTTCCCCCTTTTCGAAGACACCGAAAAGAATTGTTCAGACTTTCTTAAATCTCTGCTTTTTTATCTGGCAGTTATCTCTTACTCTTCAACCACTACACCCATAGAACGGCATGTTCCTGCTACCATACTCATAGCTGCTTCTACTGTTGCAGCATTTAAGTCTGGCATTTTCATCTCAGCGATTTCCTGAAGCTGAGCTTTTGTGATTGTTGCAACTTTTGTTTTGTTCGGCACACCGGAACCTGATTTCAGGTTACATGCTTTCTTAATAAGAACTGCTGCCGGTGGAGTCTTTGTAACGAAGCCAAAGCTTCTGTCATTGTAAACTGTGATAACAACAGGAATAATCAGGTCACCCTGGTCTGCTGTTCTGGCATTGAACTGTTTTGTAAATTCAACGATATTTACACCGTGCTGTCCAAGTGCAGGACCTACCGGTGGTGCTGGAGTTGCTTTACCAGCTGGAATCTGTAATTTAATATATCCTTCTACTTTTTTTGCCATTTTTCATTACCTCCTTGTGGTATTGGCGGGATTTTCATCCCTCCCACGGTTTTTTAATCCATCTTTCTTACTTCTGAGAAATTCAGTTCAACCGGAGTCTCTCGGCCGAACAGCTCTACATTGATCGACAGGCTCTGTTTCTGTTCGTTGATCGCCTGGATCATACCAACAGTACCTTCCCATGCTCCGCTCAATACGGTCACTGTATCGCCAACCTCGAAGTCAACTACGATGTCTTCCTGTTTGATTCCCAGATTTGCCATTTCCTCTTCTTCCAGCGGAACCGGCTTGGATCCAGGTCCGACAAATCCTGTCACACCTCTGGTATTTCTTACGACATACCAGGTGTCATCATTCATGATCATATGGATCAGGACATACCCAGGAAACATCTTCTTCTGACTTGCTTTCTGAACACCATTCTTTAATTCCACGACTTCCTGCATCGGAACTCTGACTTCAAGAATCTGGTCCTCCAGGTGACGGTTCTCAATTGTCTTATCAATGTTTGCTTTTACTTTGTTTTCATACCCGGAATAAGTATGAACTACATACCATTTTGCATCTGACATAAAATCACCTTTCCGCTTCTGACCAGCTATTTTATCAGAAAGTCAATCCCGTATTTCATCAGTACATCGATCACAGAGATCAATGCGCCCATCAATACAGAAACGATTACAACTGCAGCTGTCTGCTTTGCAAGTGTGTTCTTATCCGGCCAGACAATCTTTTTAAATTCGGCCTTCATTCCTTTAAACCAGCTTGACTTCTGAGCTTTTTCTGCTTTTCCTGTCTTTCCACTCATACATCCACTTCCTTCCAACGATTATTTCGTTTCTTTGTGCAGTGTGTGTGATTTACAGAATTTGCAGTACTTCTTTGTCTCCATACGGTCCGGATGTGTTTTCTTATCCTTAGTCATGTTGTAGTTACGATTCTTGCATTCCGTACATTCCAATGTGATTCTTGTGCGCACAACTTCCACCTCGCTTTTTATTTACTTTTTACATGTTACTTTGATGGCTGCGACCCCATCTAATTTTAGGCATAAAAAAAAGACCTACTTCCATTCGCCAGAAAATTGTATCATATGGCAATAGGGAAGTCAAGGTGTTTCTTCTTTCAATTTACATATGAAAATTTATGAAAATTTATATACACTGAAAACTCTTCCTATTTTAAATACCCTGATTTTCTTTTTTGGAGAAATACTTTTCCCTCTGTCATTCAATATTTTATCGTTTTTTTATTGATTTTGTCCATTAAATATGTATAATTGTGGTAGGGATATTGTAATCTCTGCATCAACAGAGCATTACTCTATTACTATATAAGAAAAGAGGTTTAACGTAACATGGCACAGATTGATTTAAGCAAGTATGGCATTACCGGAACTACAGAAATTGTGTACAATCCTTCTTACGAAGTATTATTCGAAGAAGAAACAAAACCTGAACTCGAAGGTTTTGAAAAAGGTCAGGAAAGTGAACTCGGTGCAGTAAACGTAATGACTGGAGTATATACAGGACGTTCACCTAAAGACAAATTCATCGTTATGGATGAAAACTCAAAAGATACTGTATGGTGGACTTCTGATGAATATAAGAATGACAACCACCCAGCTTCTGAAGAAGCATGGGCTACAGTAAAAGACATCGCATTGAAAGAACTCTCCAATAAGAGACTTTTCGTTGTAGATGCATTCTGCGGAGCTAACAAAGACACTCGTATGGCAATCCGTTTCATCGTTGAGGTTGCTTGGCAGGCACACTTTGTTACAAACATGTTCATCCAGCCTACAGAAGAAGAATTAAAAGACTTTGAACCAGATTTCGTTGTTTACAACGCTTCTAAAGCAAAAGTTGAAAACTACAAAGAGCTCGGACTTAACTCTGAGACAGCTGTTATGTTCAACATCACAAGCCGTGAGCAGGTTATCGTTAACACATGGTACGGCGGAGAGATGAAGAAAGGTATGTTCTCCATGATGAACTACTATCTGCCGCTTAAGGGCATCGCTTCCATGCACTGCTCTGCAAACACAGACCTTAACGGAGAGAACACAGCAATCTTCTTCGGTCTTTCAGGAACAGGTAAGACAACACTTTCCACAGATCCTAAGAGACTCCTCATCGGTGATGACGAGCACGGTTGGGATGACAACGGAGTATTCAACTTCGAGGGTGGATGCTACGCTAAGGTTATCAACCTTGACAAAGAGTCTGAGCCAGACATCTACAACGCAATCGTTCGTGACGCTCTTCTTGAGAACGTTACACTTGACGAGAACGGAAAGATCGACTTTGCCGACAAGAGCGTAACAGAGAACACTCGTGTATCTTACCCGATCAACCACATTAAGAACATCGTTCGTCCAGTATCTTCTGCACCGGCAGCTAAGAATGTAATCTTCCTGTCTGCAGACGCTTTCGGAGTACTTCCTCCGGTATCTATCCTGACAGAGGATCAGACACAGTACTACTTCCTGTCTGGATTTACAGCAAAACTTGCTGGTACAGAGCGTGGAATTACAGAGCCTACACCAACATTCTCAGCTTGCTTCGGACAGGCATTCCTTGAACTGCATCCTACAAAATATGCAGAGGAACTTGTTAAGAAGATGGAAGTTAGCGGAGCTAAGGCTTACCTTGTTAACACAGGATGGAACGGAACAGGAAAACGTATCTCCATTAAAGATACTCGTGGAATCATCGACGCTATCCTTAACGGAGCAATCAACAAAGCTCCTACAAAGACAATCCCATACTTCAACTTTGAAGTACCTACAGAACTTACAGGTGTTGATACAGGAATCCTTGATCCTCGTGACACATATGCAGATGCATCTGAGTGGGAAGAAAAGGCAAAAGATCTTGCTGCAAGATTCATCAAGAACTTTGCTAAATATGAAGGAAATGAAGCAGGTAAAGCTTTAGTTTCAGCAGGACCACAGTTATAAGATCCACTAATGAATCTGATTAAAATCGGATAATGTTATAGGGTTGTAAAATCCATGTAAATGGGTTATAATAAGTGCAGTGGAAACCTGGAATGTTCGACACTCCTGTAGTTTTGAACCTACAATACTTTAAACGGGAGTCTTACATCTCTGTAATATGTCAGGCCATCGATTTTGCAGTGGAAGGCAGAAAAGCAGATGCGGATACCCACCTAGCTGGGTGCTAGGAGTCAGAATACAGGAACCGGCATTTTGGGGAATATACAAAAGATAAAAGACAGTCGTTTTTACGGCTGTCTTTTTTCGGGTATAAAGGGCGGGAAGAAAGGAAAGAAAATTGCGGAGACGGAATAAAAAGCATTACAGTATCTATATAGCATGGATTTTACTGTTATTGTGTGTGATCGGAGGCTTGAAAGCAGGCATAGAAGAAAGTGCTGTGGGAAAAGAGCAAACGCATTCTGAAATATCTATTCAGAGCAGATGGGAAGAATTACTGAAATCTGTATCTGAAAAGAAAAATGATAAAAAGAAAGACCAGAAAAAATCAGAGAGTACGGAGGCAGCACAGAAAAATATCAGGATATTGCTCATGACCGATGGATATAAACAGATTGTACATAAAGAATTAAAGGTCAGTGCAACGGGAGGTCTTATAATAGAAAAAACTGGTACCAGGGAAGAGACTGCAGAAAATGAGAAAATAACGATCACAAAGGAAGATTTCGGATTTCAGAATGGAAAAATCAGAGTAACAGCAAAAGATGGGGGAGAGATGGTTGTCAGAAGCATCAGGAGAGGATATGGAAATCCTTCTTATGCCGGAATACTGGATCTTTATGCAACATCAGAAGGAATAGTAATTATCAATGAACTTCCGGTGGAAAGTTATCTATGCAAAGTTGTTCCCAGTGAAATGCCGGCATCCTATCAGAAAGAGGCCTTAAAGGCACAGGCAGTCTGCGCAAGAAATTACGCGGAACGCCAGATGGAAGACTATGCTTATCCGGAATATCAGGCGCATGTCAATGACAGCACAGATTATCAGGTATATAATAATTCGGCACAGCAGGATGCATCCACAGAAGCGGTAAGGGAAACTGCCGGCGAGGTGTTAAAATATAAAGGTAATATTGTAACAACGTATTATTATTCAACATCTTGCGGAAAGACAACAACCATGAAAGCCTGGGGAACGAGTGAAAATGAAAGTAATGGATATCTTCAGTCGGTAGAAGTAAAAGATAAGAATGGAGATTATGAAAAATTACTTCCATGGTACCGGTGGGAAGCTGATATAGATCAGGATATATTGAGTGCACTTTTGGCGGAGAATGTAAAAAAGAATATCGGGACGGTACAGTCATTAGAAGTAACGAAAACAGGACCGGGAGGTGTCGCGCTGCAGATAAAAGCTGTCGGTGATAAGGGAAGTATTACAGTTGATACAGAGAATAAGATACGAAAGGCGCTGGGGGGAAATGGATATGAAATAAAGAAACAGGATGGTACGGTTGCCCAAAGTGGTACGCTGCTTCCAAGCGCATTTTTTAAAGTGAAAAAGGCTGGTAATATATTCAAAATCATAGGCGGCGGATACGGTCATGGCATTTGTATGAGCCAGAATGGAGCAAATGAAATGGCGAAAACAGGGAAGAATTATCAGGAAATATTACAAATGTTCTATCCAGGAACAACAATTGAAAAATAAGTATAATCAATGGAAGAATAGTTGAGAAAAACACACCTGGAAACGGAATGATTTCTAATAGACAAACGAAAGAAAATCGGGTAGAATATAGAGACGAATATTTTGGGAGAAAAAGATGAAAAAAGTTAAGTTTCTATATGATAAAGTAATGGAAATAACCGAACAAGTCGGGAAAGATCATGTAGGTGCCTATGCTGCACAGGCAGCGTATTTCTTCATGCTCAGTCTGATTCCGATCATATTACTGTTGATCACACTGGTACAGTATACGCCGGTTACGAAGGCAGACGTTATGACGGCTGTCCTTCAGGTGTTTCCAAAATCAGTAGACAGCCTGATCACATCCATTGTGAATCAGGTATATAATCAGTCCGGCGGTATCATTTCACTGACCATTATCGTTGCACTCTGGTCGGCCGGGAAAGGTGTACTGGCACTGACGACAGGTCTGAATTGCGTTTACGACTGTAAGGAGACACGTAATTATATTATTTTAAGAATACGCGCAACGTTTTATACAGTTGCGTTTATTATTGTAATTATCTTTCTGCTGGTGTTATCAGTATTTGGTAATACATTGAATCTGTTTGTAACGGAACATTATCCGCTTATGGAACGCTTTGTGGATCAGATTATGCAGATACGTGGAATCATTACACCGGTATTGCTGTTTGTGTTTACAATGATGATCTATAAATTTTTGCCGAACCACATTGTACAGTTGAAAGTTCAGTTGATGGGTGCGGCATTTTCAGCAGTCGGATGGATGATCGTATCATGGATCTTCTCGGTCTATCTGAATATTTTTAAGGGATTTTCATCTATGTATGGAAGTTTGACGACAATTGTACTGATCATGTTGTGGCTGTACTTCTGTATGTATATTTTGCTGCTTGGCGGGGAAGTGAATGTGATCCTGCGGGATATGGAGCAGGAGTAGAATTTCTGACTTGACAACTTCTGTTCATGTGATACAATAATTAAGTATTATGAGATAAAGGCAATGACCGTGTAAGTAGTGAGCCATTTTCCGCTAGAGAGAGGGAATCGACAGGCTGAAAG
>OJNQ01002830.1_pt1 | contig 10788 bp, 8 predicted proteins | sample 1597621 | NCBI WGS metagenome assembly OJNQ01 (sample SAMEA2452137, study PRJEB22498) | human gut metagenome | reverse complement strand
TTCTTCTGAATATTCCTTGGACTTGCTTATTCCACGGTCTTTAATACTGCTTGTAAAGCAATACACAAATCCATACTGCTTATATGCCTGTGCAAGATTGCCAAAATGTGTCTGTACATATCCATTAATTATAAGGCTTGCCGCAACCGCATATGTAAGCAGGAATATCACTGCAAACTTAAAGCCTGAATGTAATAACTGCTTATATAATGGCAGTTCCTGTGTATACACCTTTGTTCTTTTAAACAACATTACAAGCCCTGATATAACTGCGATTATCCCGACTACTATAAGTATCATCTGGAATACATTAATATACAGCGGTATGACCTTTATGGCATCACTTATAAGATATATATCCATCGCTGTAAATGGTGTCTTTCGTGAATACAACACTACAAAGTTAATAAATGCTAATATAATCCACAATACAGCCATAAGCACATATACAAATATTCTTCTCTTAAAGAACAACCCTATTGATAATGTAGTCATTATTATCAAGGTGTTCATAAGAAAGATAACAGGACTTGTGAATATCTTCAAAAGTCCTGTTAATCCTCTGTTATTAAGACATTCAATCACTGCATTTAGTGCAATTGAATACATGAATATATGAAATGTCTCATATGACCATAGCTTTTGAAACACTGTCTTAATTCTATTCATTTGCTTTAATCTGTCCTAACAATCCCCTTGCCTTCTCCTTAAGACCTGCCTGTGCAGACCTGGATGTTACTATTGATGAGGCAAACTGCTTTGCTGTACCATAATCTTTGCATTTTATGCCAAGGCTGGCGAGCAGATAATTAATTGTATTCTCATCCATACCACATATAGGAGGGTATTGTGTCTGAACTGCCTCCTTAAATCCTTTATAGGCATCCTGAATATACTCCTGCTGGGATTTCAGGTGTTGGTTAATTATTTCTTCACTGGCATTCTGGCTTCTAAGTTCTTCAATCCTGCCATCATAAAGCCACGCTAATCTTAAACAAAGATACGCACTTTCACTTATCTTAGTACCTGTTATCATCTCCGTAAGAAGTGCCATTTTACAACGTCTTATCGCTACATCATAAGAATAGCTGTCCTCTTCCTTCCATGTAACCTTGAATTTACCTTCAATATTATCTCTGATTAGCTGCCTCTGTTTAGGTGTCAGCTTTCCATAAGTTCTCGGAACTGCCGCATAGCCACAATGAGGACACATAATAATATCATACTTCGTACTATCTATTCCTGTATACAATGGCTTAAGTATGTCGTTAGTTCCTGTATATCTGGCTTTGCCAGTTCTTACCTGCTTAGTAGTAAACTCTTTGTTACATACATTGCATTTCATCGTCTTATCAAATATATAAGACTTTTCATCTTTGATTTCCATATCATTACCCATACTGCCATTATAATGGCATTAATTACTTCTGAAGTTTAAATGAGCTTTTCAATGAAACTATTCTATTGAACACCAATACATTCCCCTTTGAATCCTTGTTGTCAACGCAGAAATATCCATTTCTTACAAACTGGAATCTGTCCTCTGGCCTGGCATTAGCAAGCTCTGGCTCTAATACACAGTTCTTAAGAATTGTAAGTGAATTAGGATTAATGTTCATAGAACCATCTTCATTGTATACACCCTTTTCTTCGTCTACAATATTATCATACAATCTTACCTCAGCATTTATTCCCCTTGATGCTGATACCCAGTGTATAGTTCCTTTAACTTTTCTTCCAGCAAAATTGCCGCCCTTTGTCTCTGGATCGTAAGTACAATGAATACAATTAATATTGCCATTCTCATCTTTATCAACGCCTGTGCATGTTACATAATAAGCATTCATAAGTCTTACTTCATTGCCTGGGAACATTCTGAAATACTTCTTTGGAGGTTCTTCCATAAAATCTTCCCTTTCAATGTATAATTCTTTAGTAAATGGTACTTTTCTTGTTCCCATTTCTGGATTTTCCTGATTATTGGCAACGTCCATATATTCAACCTGATCTTCTGGATAATTGTCAATAACAAGTTTAACAGGATCAAGAATAGCCATCATTCTCTTAACCTTAAGCTTTAAGTCTTCTCTTATGCAGTATTCAAGCATAGGATATTCAACTGAACCCTGTGCCTTAGTAACACCTACAAGATCCACGAACATCTTTATAGATTCTGGTGTAAAACCTCTTCTTCTTAAAGCAGCTATAGATACAAGCCTTGGGTCGTCCCAGCCATCTACAACACCATCTTCTACAAGCTTCTTAATATATCTTTTACCTGTTACTACATTAGTAAGATATAACTTGGCAAACTCAATCTGCTTAGGATTTTCCTCTGGTGATGTCTTATATCCTGTCTCAATAATAACCCAGTCATATAATGGTCTGTGGTCTTCAAACTCAAGTGTACATATAGAGTGTGTTATTCCCTCAACAGCATCCTCAATAGGATGTGCAAAGTCATACATAGGGTAAATGCACCACTTGTCACCTGTGTTGTGGTGGTTAATTCTCGCTATTCTGTAGATAATAGGATCTCTCATGTTGATGTTAGGGCTTGCCATATCTATCTTTGCACGGAGTACCTTACTTCCGTCAGGGAACTCACCGTTCTTCATTCTCTCGAACAGATCAAGATTCTCCTCTATGCTTCTGTCTCTGTATGGGCTGTTTTTTCCCGGTTCTTTAAGAGTTCCTCTGTATTCCCTTATTTCGTCTGAACTAAGGTCACAAACGTATGCTTTTCCTTTTTTTATTAATTTTACGGCTGCTTCATACATCTGTTCAAAGTAATTTGATGCAAAAAACAATCTGTCTTCCCAGTCTGCACCTAACCATTTGATATCTTTTAATATGGATTCAACAAACTCTTCCTTTTCCTTTGTAGGGTTTGTATCATCAAATCTCATGTTAAACTTGCCGTTGTATTCCTTAGCAAGTCCATAATTTAAAAGAATTGATTTTGCATGTCCAATGTGAAGATATCCGTTTGGTTCCGGTGGGAATCTTGTTTGAACATGGTCAAATCTTCCTGTTTCTAAATCCTTGTCAATTATCTGCTCAATAAAATTCCTTGATTCTGCTTTTTCTTTTTCATTAATTTCTGTGTCTATTGCCATCTTTTGCCTCCGGTTTTTATTACTTTATACACAATTGTTAAAATTATACACTAAATGGAACTCTATTTCAATAACGTAAAAAAGGAACTTATAGTAAAGCTCCTTTTTTATGTGTTCTTATCTTTTTACATAAACGTCACAGTATCTTACACCCCAGTCTAAAGCCTTTGAATGGGAACTGAAGAATATATCAATTCTGTTTCCTCTGATAGCACCACCTCTGTCTTCAACAGTATATGTGTGACCGTTAATCACAACCTTTGAGCCAAATGAAAACTGTGATGTATCTGCAGCTATAGTTCTTCCTGCCGTTGCCACGGTACCTGATGCGGTAATACCTGTTGACTTTCCACAGCATCTTGCACAACTGCAATAACCTGTAACTTTAAATGTTCCAACCTTTATATATTTACTTTTTTTCTTTTTTCTCTTGTTCTTAGCCGTTTTCTTTGATTTCTTCTTCTTTTTCTTCTTGTTCTTAGAAGATTTGGACTTCTTTTTTGTGATTTTTATTGAATCATTTGATTCAATAACTATTGGCTCTTCTGAAGTATCTGCTAATAAATTATTGGTGGCTGCTGTATTTGTGTTTAGAACATTTGTAGATAACTTACTAACCTGATTAACAGATTTAGTAATAATGTCTGCATTAACTGACTGTAAAGCTTTAACCTTATCTTCTGTAAGCTTAACATCATTGTTTATTTCATTACCATAGAAACAACTTGAAACCGTAATAACAAGTGTCATGGCAAATAAAACAATGCCAGTAATGAGTTTTGTTTTATTCATAAATACACTCCTTCTCTATGCACTTATCCTGTGCACAAGAAGTACTATACAGCATTTATTACGTTTTGTCAATAAATTATTACAAATTTGTTACATTTATATTTTAATTTGAAATTATTTGGTTAAAATTATTACATTGTATTAGAAGATTTTTTCTAATATTCTGTCTAATACATATTCATGTCCACAAATAACTATTGTGTTATCATTTACAAGAATAAAGGCTGTTTTTCTAAGATTGTATACAACCCCTAATTCGATTCCACCATAGGTTTCTGCTTTTCTTATAATGGAATTTATTTCACGTTTTGACATATTAACTACCGGCATGTCATCTCTACGTTTAAATTGTATAATAGGATATCCACCCTGGTAGCCTGCCACAATTAAATTCTCAAGATTATATTTTTGTGACCAGCACAGAAGTTTTTTATCGCTGATTGTATTCATAAAAGTTTCCTCATTTCCAATTATTTAATATGACGCTGTATAAAATTAATAACCAAACGTCTTGTATCTTCAAGAGCATTTGCAGTAGCAAATTTTCTTTCCGGATGCCACTGTAATGCAAGAATTTTCATTTCGTCTGAACCAAATGCCTCAATGGTGTTGTTTTCCCTGTCTATGGCAAGAGGCTTGAAACATGGTGCCAGACCATCTGCCGGAACCACATCCTGATGGAAATTATTAACCCATATTTCCCTGTTTTCTTCAACAAGATAAACCTTGTGATCAACTCCCCTTGGTCTGTCACTTTCAAGAGTAGGATGATAAAGTAGTTTTCCACCAAACAAAACATTTAAATACTGCATACCACGACAGGTGGCAATAATAGGTATACCTTCCCCTATACAATGCTTAATAAGTTTATCTTCCATAATATCACGGTGGGGCTGCAATTCCTCATTATGGCTTCTGTCATAATATTTAACAGGTAGTGCTCCTCCTCCGGCTACTATTAAAAGATCACATTGTCTCTCAAACAATTTTCCGACATTTTTTACATAGTTAGACGCAGGCTGTGGAATAAAGCCCAATAGCTCATAAAATCTAATGTATGCTGCCTCTAACACATCTGTAGGGTCTCCATATTGATTAATTCCCTCTCTTTGGGTAATAAGAGCCCTTAAATCCTCACATTGTATGCCCTCTTTGATAATGCCGTTGGCACAGTCTAATTCCATGTAATTAATGCCTGATGCATAATTATATATTTTTTCACCACATCCTATGGCAGCAGGTATTTCAAATTCTGCACACCTTATTGCCATATGGGATGCCATTCCACCGTACTTTGTAATAAAGCCCTTAATTCCCTTAGTAAATATCCACTCATATCCCGGATCAGCCTTTGGAATCATTACGATTTTATCCATAAGGTCTTCATCGGTTTCATGCTCTAAATTTACAACTTCACCTTCTACTTTTTTGGAAGTAATAAAGTTAGGTCTTGCTTTATTTACCGGAATAACAGATATACCTGTTTCGTTTAAAATTACATCAGGTAAAATTATGTTTGAGTACTCATTGTAATAATCCTGATTTTGTTTTATTACATTTTTAAGAAAAGCTTCTATTTCCTTTATTCCAAGTCTTCTGCAATCCTCTAAATCCTCAACGGAAATCCAGGACAAATCATTTCTGTCAATATTTAATATTTTTCCAAGACTTTGTATTAAGTCAATGGCAAGACTAAGGGATTTTGTAAATTCAAATTTAAAATACTCCCTGCTTTCTATTGCCGTTGTCATAAAATGAATAAAATCCTTTGCAGTTATGTCAAAGTCAATAGATAATAATGCTTTTGCCAGAATTTCCTCGTTAAGCCCTGTCTTTATTGCTTTTTCCTTTTGAGGCTTGTAAGTTCCTGTAACCGGTCTAAATACCATCTGATTGTAACTGTCGGTTCTTATGTCATATGTGCCACTTCTTAAATGACCGTACTTGCTGTTAAAATCATCTCTTGTCATTTCACCGGCAGAATATTCCTGGTAATCTTTTTCAAAATCTGAAGATACAGTGGTAATTCCCTTCATAAAATTATCTATATCTTCCTGAACAAACCATCCTGAGGCCACAAGGGAACTGCAAAAACTTCTTGCTATAAAAGCCATTCTTGCCTGACGGGTAAACTGTGGTGTTCCAAATCTTCTTATATTTTCAAGAAGTTCAATTATAACTTTAATCAACTCCTGAGGGTTAGAACAATTCTCATATCTGTCTTTAATCCGTTTCCTTATACTTTCAAGTTTCTTAATGTCACCGGTATCATTAACGGAAATTTCATTGTAATTTGATACATTATTAAATGTAAGCTCTTTAAGTGCTTCCGCTATTTGTTTTCTCTCACTGCTGGAAAAACCATAGTCTAACAACTCGGTAGTTCTAAGATAAGTGTTAAAGTCATAGCTGGAATATACAATTTCAAATTCTATCTTATCATGTGCCGTAACGTCTTTTTTTAACCTAGATGAATAGAATGAAACTAATTTTTGAGCCAGCTCTTCATCAAGCTTAGCCGGTATAAGGGAATAAAATGAATATTCCAGACTTATATATGGCTTTACACCTATTTTGTACATGAGCTCGTCGTCTAAGCGCCTGTATCCCATAGGTACCAGACCTTCATTCCATGCCTTTGACGTTATAATAAATCTATATAGTGAATAATCCAATGTTCTTGGACTTGTTCCAATAATTTCTGACGGATTCCAAAATGCCATGTCGGAAAACATCATATAATTGCCATCTATTATATTCTTTATGTTTCGATAATCATTTTTCAGATTATTTATTTTGTCATAAAAAACATTAAAACTCTCAGAAGCCTTTTTATTTTTGAAAAGTTAGCCACTAAAGGTCTGACCTGAAAAATAATAACTTCATTTTTTTTATTAATGGCAAACTCAATATCAAGGGGTATCTTAAGAAGTTCCTCAATTTCGTTAACAGCCGTAAGTAAGTTACACCATTCCACATCTAATTCGTTTAACCGGGTGTTTCTTGCTATCCAAAGTGTTTTTCCACCAATACCACTGGTAACGGAATCCGTTGAGCCGCTGTCATCATAATTAATTAAATAATATGGTCTCTGACCCTGAATATCGTAAGTAAATAATACCCCGCTGTATGCTACATCCACTGCCTGATGCTGAATTAATACCTGCTGATTTGATATATCATCAATGTCTGATGAATATGACGCAATAACATCATCGATTGCATTTATTACAGATGTAACATTAGATGAATCCACATCCAACAAACTGGTGTAATGACCTGCATTGGACTTTTTGTAACAGTCCTCGTTTGTAGATGAACTTCTTACAACAATTTTTGCTCCCTTAAACTTTTTCCCAATGTTAAGGGCAACCTCTCTTTTGTTTTTTACGTAGTCCTCTACCACAATAATAAGCATTTCTTCAATAAACGCCTTTGTGATAATTTTCTCTAATGCCTTTAAGGTATTTGCTTTTGTTGAAATTATTTCATTCTTAAGGTTATTATTTTTCTCCATTAATTTACTCCTTTGTACTTTCAGGCTCTTTTATATCCTTATTTTCCTTATTATCCTCTAAAAGCTGCTTAGCTGTATTAATGGTATTTTCATCAGGAACCATAACATATGCTTTCTGATTTGGAATACTGTATGTGTAATCTGATGTTCCCTGACCGCTTACACTGTACTGGGTTATTTTCCACTTAGGTGCACGGTTTAACTGAAACCTTACAAGAGATTTAATGCTTTTCTTTGTCATATTAGTTTGAAAGCATTCACTAATTTCACTTAAAATACTGTCATAATTTTTCAGTAATGCAGGTGACTGGCATTTGGCAATTACAGATTCAATTACTTTCATCTGGTCCCTACCTCTCTGATGGTCACCTGCAGCAAATGAATGTCTTTCTCTTGCAAACCAAAGGGCTTCTATTCCGCTTATATTTTCATTAAGACCTTCTTTGTAGCTAAATCCTGCCGCTGAAAATGCGTAATCAGAATCAACGTCTATACCACCTAAGGCATCAATTATTTTAACAAATCCCGTAAAATTAAGTCGTACATAATAATCAAAATCTATACCATAAATCATTTTAAGAGTGTCCATAGATACATCAATTCCATAATTTCCTGCATGGGTCAGCTTGTCCTTTACACCATTGGATATAGATAATGGTACATAGTAATCTCTCGGTGTTGAAATAAGAACAATGTTACCTGTAAGAGGATTTACTGACATAATAATGTTTACGTCACTTCTACTTTTAACGGTAACGTCTCCTTCTGTATCAATTCCGCTTAAATATACATTGAAACATCTTTTTGTGGCATTACCCTTATCATTCATTTGGGCAACGGCATTTTCCACTGTAGTTGTATAAATACATTTAATTTTGTCTGTAAAATCAGAATATTTGCCATTTTTCTTTCCATCATCCGTGTCATCTCCTGCTGATTCAATGGCATCAATTAATGACTGGTTAAGAATAATTGCATCAACATTTCCCTCTAGGAGTTCCTGTGCTAATGTAACAGGGTCATTTATTTCTTCGTTATCTACAATAGCTGTAAGTTCAGTTTCTATGGCATTTAAAACATTTTTAATATCTTCTGATGAAAACTGACTGTTATATCCGAATTTATACTTAAGGGCATGTTTTAACTTTTCGGCTTTATTTTCTTTAAGAACATACACACCATATTCGTCTGTGGCTAATAAAGAGTTTTTAACTATTTCATCAATGGTTTCTTCTGTTTTAGTAAACATGCCTTTGATTTTTGAATTATATGTTATACCTAAAATACCTGATGTTACCATTGCTACAATAAGTATTAATGACAAAACAATTGAGAAAATCCTACTTTTAAATCCTCTCTTTACCACGAAAGGAATAATTGAAATTACCACAAGAAATATCTCGGCAAAAACAATATACTTAACCGGGAGATATTCTAACAGCAGATAGTTTTTATATGAGGCAATATCATAAAAAACAACCTCTAAAAATACTAATGCCGCTATTACCAGAATATTAAATATTAATGCAGTAATTTTTAACTTTTTTCTTATATTCTTCTTTTCCATCTTTTCCTCCAAAAGCATTATTTCAAATATCTTACAGTATACCATTTAATAGTGAAAATAAAAATATATTATTGGAGACACTGACAATTTTTTTATTATTTTAATCACTGATAAATAATTTCAGCATATTTTATAGCATGGAGGTTATTATGAAAACTATTTCTATTATTTCAGGTGACAAACGACAGTTTTATATAAAAGAATATTTGAAAAATAACGGATATAATGCCGAAATAATAACAAACATGGATTTTAATAATACTGACATAATTGTTGCAGGAACTCCATTTGTGAAAAATAATGAATATATAAATTGCGACTACTATACCGGTTTTCCGGTGGATACATTTCTAGGACTTTTAAAACCGAAACAAATTGTATTTGCCGGTAGCATCAGTGAGAATATAATGAAACTTTTTCCTAAAAATATTAAATTAATTGATGTTTTAAAGGATGAAGATGTGGTCTGGAGCAATGCCATGCTTACAGCCGAGGGATTAATTGGTGAGATTATTAAAAATACGGATTTTTCCCTTAATAATTCAAAGGTGCTTATTTTAGGCTTTGGAAAATGCGGAACTAATATTGCTTCGAGACTTTTTAACTTAAATTGTGATGTATCCATATATGACCATACAAAAAAACATTTAAGTCAGGCAGTATCATATGGATACAAAACCTTAGAAAAAGACGATTTTTCCATGGGACTTAATAAATTTGACATTATAATTAATACAGTTCCTGAAGTCATTTTCACAGAATATAACATGAGTCTTTTAAAAAAATCCTGTGTTCTTTTTGAAATTGCAGGCTATCCATATGGCTTTGATAAAAAATTGTCAGAAAAATATGGAATATCCCTTATTACATGCTCCGGACTGCCGGGAAAAACAGCTCCTAAGGCAGCCGGGGAATTAATTGCTAAAAGCATTATTTCATATTTAAAACAGAAAGGACTGGGATAAATGGCTCATAACTTTAAGGATAAGAATATTGGTGTTGGAATTACAGGCTCATATTGTACTTACAAGAAGGTATTTGAAGAGCTGAAACACCTTGCTGACACAAAAGCAAACATTATCACGATTTTTTCAGATAACGCTGCCTCAACGGACTCAAGATTTGGAAAATGTAAGGACTTTTTAAGTCTTGCAGAGAAAATCAGTGGGCATCCGCCAATTGTTACCATACCTGACGCTGAACCTATAGGGCCAAAATCAATGCTTGACCTTATGATTATCGCACCTTGTACCGGTAACACATTGTCAAAGCTGGCAAACGGCATTTCAGACACACCTGTTCTTATGGCAGCTAAGGCTCATCTTAGAAATAACCGTCCTCTGGTTATTTTTTTAAGTACAAATGACGCACTGGGAATGAATCTTAAGAATATTGGTATTCTATTAAATACCAAGAACATTTACTTTGTGCCATTTGGCCAGGATAACTATATATCTAAGCCCAATTCTATGATTGCGCATGTAGATTTAATTGAAGAAACCATTGAAAAAGCTCTTAGTGGAAGACAAATTCAGCCTGTTATTAAGAGTCCACATGTGACAATTATGTAAAAGGAGTTTTTTATGTGCGGTATTGCCGGTTTTTTTCAAACTAAATATGACGTGTTTAATGAGCATTCCTGTAGATTGCTTACAAATAAACTAACTAATATGAAAAAATCAATAAAACACCGTGGACCGGATGACGATGATATATATTTAGAAGGTTTTGCAGGTCTTGCCCACACCCGCCTTTCCATTAGGGATTTAAAAGGCGGGCATCAGCCTATGTCC
>OJNQ01002819.1_pt1 | contig 10824 bp, 6 predicted proteins | sample 1597621 | NCBI WGS metagenome assembly OJNQ01 (sample SAMEA2452137, study PRJEB22498) | human gut metagenome | reverse complement strand
AAGAAGGTGTATGTGTGGCTGATATATTGAGGGAGATAATCAATAGTCAGGTATATAAAAGAGATTACGAAGATATTACTATGGGATTGCTTTTTGTACCGGTAAGTTATGAGACCGTAATTCAGAGTTTGCAGAAGGTTTTGGATAGCGGAATGTGGAAATAAAATTTGAAATTCTTAAATTATAGGTTTTAAACTAGAGTAAAATCAGTGGAATCGATGGCATGAGATGGTGCTAAAGGGATGAATGTGATAACATGGAAAATAAAGTATCAGATAACGTTATAGAAAAAAATTATAGGGAGTGCCTTAAATTCAATGAAATCAACGAAAGTGGGGCAGGCAATTTTGACCTGGCAACAGCAAAGGCTGCCCTTGAAAATCTGTATGAGCTATACAAAAATGGCATATTAACAGGTCGTTTCACAAAGGATAAGGACTATGTAGTAAGGTGTGCTGACCTGGTAACATTGGCTGAGGAGAACAAAGACAGCTTGTTTTATGATGCATGGCGCATATGGTTTAGATACTTTGTATCGATGAAGAGAAAAAAGCATATGTGGATAAATTATACGCAGGCAAGGAGTCGCAAAACAAGGTAAAACAAAGTTATATGGCAAATTATAAACTTTCCGAAGAAAATTTTCATTGGAATGTAGCATTTTTAGATGGAAAGCGATTACTGTTTCTCGTACACAGAGGTCAGCTTGCAAGACAGACAAAGAAATCGTATGAAAAGATTTTTGATAAATCAGTTTCTATGGGACTTGTTGGTAATGATAAGGTGGGTGGCGATCGTTTTATGTATACTTCTGACCCTTATACAGTTGATAGTAGCGACCTTGTTGGTGGGGGAAAATACGGACACGCATATAATTTTGGTATCAGTAATCCTTCAAATTTACTAGGAGCTTTTGAAGCAGCTAAACATAATGCAGATGTCACTTGGGAAAAAGCTTTTAAACAAAATTATGGCGTGGACTTCACTATTTTGAATGAACGTTTGAATGTGAGTGTGGATTATTACAAAGAAAAACGCCGTGATATTTTGTTGCGTGATTATACAGCTCCCGGTGTTCTCGGATTTGTCACTCCGATGGCCAATATGGGTAGCGTTGACAGTTGGGGATGGGAACTCTCTTTAAAGTGGAACGACCGTATCGGTGATAATTTCCGTTATTATGTAGGTCTGAACCTTTCTAACAACGAGAATAAAGTGATTGAAAAGAAAGAGGCTCCTTTGAACAATGATTTTCAATATGAAAAGGGACACCGTATCGGTGCGCGCAAACTGTATCAATTTTGGCGCTATTACGACGAAGGTACTCCCGCTTTATATGAGAAGACTTTCGGTACTCCTTTCCCTGATCATGGTGTGAATTTGCAACCGGGCGATTGCGTGTATGTCGATTTGGACAAGAATGGTGTTATCGATGCGAACGATATGACCCGTGAGTTAGGATTTACGGATGACCCGAAATATGTGGCCGGATTGAATATGGGCTTCAGTTGGAAGAACTTTGATGTAAGCTTACAATGGACAGGAGCTTGGAATGTGTCACGTATGGTAGGAGAAGGTTTCCGTATGCCTTTTAAGAGTAATCAGGATGATATTACCGGTGGTTTATTGCTCTATCAATATGAGAATACCTGGACGAAAGAAAATCCTTCCCAAGATGCTGCTTATCCTCGTGCAACGTGGACTAATAAGACCAATAATTACGCTGATTCACAATTGTTTGAAGCTAATGCCAGTTATTTGCGTTTGAAAACGTTACAGGTAGCTTATAATTTCCATTTTCCTTTCATGAAGAAATTGAAGATGAATACCTGTCAGCTGATGTTTAGCGGCTACAACTTGCTTACGATTACAGATTTCAAATGGGGTGATCCGGAATCGAGAGTGTCTGGTGCACCGACCTATCCGTTGAGTAAGACCTATTCATTGAGTTTGAAAGTAGGATTTTAACCGGTAAAATAGAGAATTATGAAAATAAAAAATAAAATAATAGTTCCTGTAATAGCAGGATTGGTGTTGGCACTTCCCTTTTCTTCCTGTGTGGATGAGATAAAATTCGGGAACTCTTTTTTGGAGAAAGCTCCGGGTGGTCAACAGACAAAGGATACAGTTTTCAATAGTGCCAAATATACTCGTCAGTTCCTGACTGGAATTTATGCGTTGCAGTATTACGGTCTTCCGTTCCACAATGAAGATAAATTTCCTTATCCTAACGACACATATCGGGGAAAGTTTGAATGTCTTTCAGATTGTTGGCAGAATCAGTGGTCTAGCAGTGCTATATCGTCAGTTTATTATGCCGGAAGCCATTCGGCAACGTATGGTCTTCGTCAGGAGAAATTTGATTATCTGAAAAGTAATGTATGGGAAGCAGTTCGTTCCGGATGGTTGCTGATAGAGAATATAGACGGTGTGCCAGATTTGTCAGATAATGAGAAAAAACGGATGGTTGCGGAGGCAAAGTGTCTGATAGCTACGCGTTATTTCGATATGTTCCGGCATTATGGTGGTTTACCTATTATACGTGCTTCTTTTACCGGAACGGAAAATGGGTATGAAATGCCTCGTGCCAGTGTAGAAGAAACTGTGAAATTTATTATCGGATTACTGGATGAAGCGAAAGGAGATTTGCCTTGGGCCTATACAGGAGCAGATGCACAGAATGAGACTGGGCGTTGGACAAGAGCAGGAGCTATCGGTATGAAATGCAGGATTTGGAATTTTGCAGCCTCACCCTTGTTTAATGATACAGAAGCTTATTATCCGGGTGCCAGCAGTCTGTCCATTTGGTATGGTGGTTATAAACCGGAACTTTGGGATAACTGCTTGAAAGCCTGTGAGGAATTCTTTACTGAAAGTCAATTGAATGGTGGTATATATGCTTTGGAACAAGCGACAGGCAGTCGCCCGGAAGATTATCGTTTGGCTTTCCGTAAGGCTTATGCTACACAAGGAAGTACGGAAATGCTTCATTCTACCCGTGTGACCACTGGAGTTGGAAGTAAATACAATTGGTGGGAATGGAATAACAACGAGCGTTTGTCCTATAATCCGACGCAAGAATATGTGGAAATGTTTCCTTGGAGTGATGGTAAACCGTTCAATTGGGAAGAGACTGAAAACGAAGGGAAATTGGATGCCATGTTTACAACTGGCACAGTAGAAGAAGGAGTGGTGTTGACCCGTGACCCCCGTCTGTATGAAAGTGCTATTGTGAATGGCATGCAAAAGCAGATGGATTGGAATACAGGCAATATGTCAGGTACTATTTATGAATTATGGAGTGGTGGTACGGATGCCAAGGAAGAACCTGCTAACGTAGCCGGAAAATATACAGCCGGATATGCAAACAATAAGTTCTATATGGATACAGACTATAAAAATGTGTACGCTCATTGGGCATATCTGCGTTTGCCGGAAATCTACTTGATTTATGCGGAAGCATTGGTGCAAACAGGCGGAAGCTATACTGATGCTATTGATAACATTGATAAAGTTCGTTCTCGTGTAGGTTTGAAGGGATTGGTAACATGTAATCCGGGCAAAAATCTGACAACTGATAAAAAAGCATTATTGGAAGAAATCCTTCGGGAACGTGTTTGTGAATTAGGAATGGAAGATGTTCGCTTTTTTGATATGATTCGTTATAAAATGAAAGAGCGTTTTGAGACGCCTTTGCATGGGTTGCTGATGCAACGTCTGAATGCTAATGGGGAGATTGCCGCAATTAAACCTTGGTATGGTGGAGACAGAGCAAATGGTGTGAAGCAACCGACACATTTTAGCTATGAAAAATTTGTTTTTGGAAACCGCCGTATTTGGTGGGATAACGGCTTTGATCCTAAATGGTATCTTTCTCCGTTCCCCTCATCGGAAGTGAACAAGGGGTATGGGCTAGAGCAGAACCCCGGTTGGTAATAGCAAAACGTTATTCTAATAACAATTGAAAAATAATTCGATATATGAAAAATAAAAAGATATTGGTAATGACTTTATGGGCCTCTTTGAGTATTTATGGATATGCTCAAGAGACAGATAAGGCGAAAACTGTCAATATAGCCGGCATCGAACAAGATATAAAAGAATCCACGGCTTCTATTTCGGTTATCACCGGTGAGGATTTGACAAAACGAAGTGCCAAGAATGTGACTAATTCTTTGTATGGACATGGATTGGGATTGACTGCATTGCAGAATTCCGGCAGTTATGCTACTCAGGAACCTACACTTTACGTTCGTGGGTTACAGACATTGTCTAGTAATACCCCATTAACGTTGGTGGATGGTATTGAACGTGATATCACGTTGATTACTCCGGAAGAGGTGGAATCAGTGCAGGTACTAAAGGACGCTGCTGCTGTTGCGTTGTATGGATATAAGGGAGCAAATGGAGTGATTAATATCATTACCAAACGCGGACAATATAATTCGCGTGAGATAAAGTTTTCTTATGACCATATTATCAATTGGGAAGCACGCCGGCCGGGTTTTGTGGATGGTTATACGTATGCACTGGCTGTGAATGAGGCCTTGGCTAATGATGGAGTACGTAAACCACGTTATCATGAACTGGAAATGGAAGCACTCAAGTCAGGAGAATATCCTTACTATTATCCTAATGTGAATTGGATAGATGAAGTATTCAAGAATACGGCAGCTACCAATCTCTACAATATTAGTATTCGTGGTGGTGGTGCTAAATTCCGTTATTATACATTGTTGAACTTGATAACGGACAAGGGCTTTATCAATAATGCAAATATGAATGATGGTTATTCGACCCAGAATAAATATTCGAAAGCTAATTTGCGTACCAATCTGGATATTGACCTTACCTCGACAACAAAAATGACGGTTAATTTATTAGGAACACTGGCAGAGACTAGCAAACCGGGTGATAATGCTGATTTATGGTCAATGATTTATACATTGCCGGCTACAGCTTTTCCTGTGCAGACAGAGAATGGCTTGTGGGGTGGTAACACGACTTGGGCCGGGACGTTGAATCCTGTTGCACAGTCACAGGCTGCTGCCTATACCAAAGGGCATAATCGTTCGTTGTATGCAGACATGACATTAAAGCAGGATTTGTCTTCTGTTCTTCCAGGATTGGGCGCTACTCTCCAATTGGCTTTTGATAATTGGGCTGCTTATGTAGAGAATCATTCAAAGACTTACCGTTATGGAAGTGACAATGTGGTTTGGAAAAGTGGTGCTCCATTCTCGGAATCACAATATATTGCCGGTACTGAAAGTCCGATGAATACAGGCTCTGAGGTGTCTGAATGGAAACGTAATTTCAACTCGATGTTAGGACTGGATTATCAATATTCTTCTGACAATCATTCTGTTTATACGCAGTTAATGTGGAATCATGAGTATCGTAACCGGAATGACGCTAATAATACATGGTTTCGTGAGAACTTTACTTCTTATACCCACTATGGATATAAAGGGCGCTATTTTGCAGATTTGAGTATGGCTGTTTCTTCTTCCAACAAGTTGGCTCCCGGTCATAAATGGGCTTTCTCTCCGACACTTGGGTTGGCATGGGTCGTTTCCAAAGAAAAATTCATGGAAAAGGCAAATTTTATTGACTTCTTGAAATTGAGAGCTTCAGCGGGTCTAATCAATATTGATAATATTCCGGAGGAGGCTTATTGGCAGGAAATCTATACCGGAGGTAGCAATTACTTTTTTGACAGTAGCTACGGTGGTACTATGAGTTCATACAAATTAAGCAAACTGGCAGCACTGAATTCTACGCATGAGAAGGCTTATAAATATAATGCCGGTATTGATGCGACATTGTGGGGTGGCTTAGATATTACATTGGATGGATATTACCAACGTAGAAGCGATATCTGGGTAAGTACGAAAGGTAAATATTCAGCTGTTATCGGTTTCGAGTCTCCATATGAAAATGGTGGTATTGTGGATAGCTGGGGTATGGAACTTGGTCTAAATTACAATAAGAAAATCGGAGAAGTGACTTTCAATGTCGGAGGTAACTTTACGCTTGCCAAGAATAAAATTGTAGAGCAATTTGAAGAGCCTCGCCTGTATGCAAATTTGGAAACAACGGGTAAATCTCTGAGTCAGGTCATGGGACTTGAGGCTATTGGTTTCTTTAAAGATCAGGAGGATATAGATAACAGCTTGGTGCAGACTTTCAATGTTGTGAAACCGGGTGATATCAAGTATAGGGATGTAAACGGTGATAAGAAAATAGACAGCAATGATAAGACAGCTATCGGATATAGTACGGCTGCTCCTGAAATCTATTATTCATTCCATTTAGGTGCAGAATGGAAAGGGCTGGGATTTAATGCTATGTTTCAAGGTACAGGACGCTATTCTGCTGTGTTGAATACGCAAAGCGTATACTGGCCACTAGTGAATGATGTGACTATCTCTCAACATTACTATGACAATCGCTGGACACCAGAGACTCCGGATGCCAAGTATCCCAGGCTGACCACACAAAGTAACAATAACAACTTCCAGACGAATACATTATGGCTGGAAGACCGTTCATTCTTGAAACTACGTAATGTGGAATTATATTATAAATTACCTGAACGTTGGATGAAACGTACGAAATTTATGAGTAATGCAAAGATTTATGTTCGGGGAAATGACTTGTTGTGCTTTGATCATATCAAGATTGCCGATCCTGAATCGTATGGGGTGAAAAATCCGTTAACGCGTAGCGTAATTGCCGGATTGACAATAGGATTTTAAGTAATAAATAATGTAGATAGATATGAAACTTAAATATTTAGTCATAGGAAGCATTATTGGTTTGAGTGGACTGACTGCCTGCGAGGACCAGTTGAATTATCAGGAGTATGCCACGCTTGATAAGGAATATATTTCTCAAAATTATTTGAATGTAGGTGGGCTGGTTACCAATATTTATACCCAGTTGGATGCCGATTGGGGTAATTATGGCGGTGCAACGCTTGCGTCGGCTTGTGACGAAGCCGAGTATGTGTGGAGTAATAGTACAGTACATGATTTTTATAATGGTGCGTGGAGTGCCAGTAATCCGATATCTTCTACCTGGTCGAAGAACTATACAGCTATTCAGCAGTGTAATATGTTTCTAGAAGAATATTTGGGACTGACTTTCCCGGAACTACGTTTGAATTCGGACTATGAGGCCCAGATGTTCAGATATAACAATTACGAGAATGAGGTTCGTTTTCTGCGGGCTTATTTCTATTTTAATTTAGCACGTCAATATGGAGATGTGCCTTTGGTTACTAAAGTTCCTTCGACGGATGAAGTGAATTCGTTGACACGCACACCGGTGCAGGAGGTGTTTCAATTTATTATTGATGAATGTGATGCCATTGTGAAGAAGATTCCTGCCGACTATACAAAGTTGGGAACTAACGCGCTACCTGATGGCAAACCGGAGACTGCACGTGCAAATCGTTTGGCTGTATTGGCTCTGAAGGCACGTACTGCTTTATATGCCGCTAGTCCGCTTTTTAATCCTGAACAGACTGGTGATTTATGGAAGAAAGCAGCGGAAGCTAATAAGGCGGTTATTGATTCTTGCGCTAAGTATGAGTATAAACTTGAATCTTATGACAAACTTTGGGGAGCAGAGAATTACTTGGCAAAAGAGATGATTTTCTTATGTCGTTCTTCCAAGGTATCCAATTCTTTTGAAGGATATAACTTTCCGGTAGGCGTGGAAGGTGGAAAGAGCGGAAACTGTCCGACACAGACATTGGTAGATGCATATGAAATGCAGTCCACTGGTAAGTTATGGAATGAGGATGGCAGTGGTTATTCAGAGAATGATCCTTATGCTGACCGTGATCCGCGTTTTGCTCTTTGCATTGCGAAGAATGGAGATGAAAAATGGCCTTCTTATAATACGGCTCCTCTCCAAATTTACTATGGGGGCGTGAATGGGGAGCCTTTATCTGGTGCCACACCTACAGGATATTATCTGAAGAAATATTGTGATGCTTCCATTAATCTGACAGCAGCCAGTTCAAGTTCGAAATGGCATTCATGGATTACATTCCGTTTGGGAGAATTTTATCTGAACTATGCGGAGGCTGTGGCTCATTATACAGGTAAAGTAGATCAACCGTTACCGGGCGACCAAAATCCACTGACAGCACGTCAAGCAGTTGATATAATTCGTGATCGGGCAAAAATGCCGGCTTTGCGTGATGAAGTCCTTAACTTGGATGTGTTTTGGAAGAGATACAAGAATGAGCGAATGGTAGAATTGGCTTTCGAAGGCCACCGTTTCTGGGATGTCCGTCGTTGGAAAGAGGGAGATGTCTTGAAAAAGATTACGTTGATGAAGATTACCCGTAACAGTAATGGTACTTTTAATTTCAAACGTGAAGAGCGTCAGCGTTCGTGGGAAGATAAAATGTACCTTTTCCCTATTCCTCAATCAGAGACTGTGAAAAATCCAAATTTGGGACAGAACCCGGGTTGGTAATTTTAATATCTAACAAGAGAAACATAATATGAAGAAAATATTTACATTATTATTCTGTGCAGCCAGTGTTCTGGCTGCCTGTTCCGATGATGATATTGCCGGATCAAACGATTCGAATAATTCGGGTGAACCGACAGAGGAAATTCGTCCTGTCATAACAAATGATACAAGGGGGATGGTGATTAGTTATGATAGTAATAATCCGGATATGAATGCATTGATAAGTTGGAAATGGATGAAAGATGATCCGGAGGATGCTGCCTATGATATTTATCGGAGAGTAGATGACGGTGCATGGGAGAAATTGAATACGGCACCGATAGCTACCAGTACGAATTATCGGGATGTAACATTCAGTCCGACGGTGACAAGTGAATATGAACTGCGTTTTGCCGGTACAAGTGAAGGGTTGGCTACTTGTAAATTTGACCCGTCAGTAGCAGGACAAACTTTTTATAAAAGTATTTTTTTGAATAATGCGAATTTGCCGGATCCTACGTTGAAATATAGGGCATCAGATGCAGCAGTGGGTGATTTGGACGGAGATGGTGAATATGAACTAGTTATCAGACGAGAGGTAGATGATCGGGATCCGGGGCCTGATGGGACTTGGCAAGGACCTTCTGTCGGTTCTACATTATTTGAGGCATATGATATTGCTACTGGAGCTTTTTTATGGCGTGTTGATGTTGGGATTAATGTGCCTCAAGGGAATCATTATGCTTCATTTATCGTATATGATTTGGATGGTGACGGAAAAGCGGAAGTTGCTATAAAGACATCCGTGGGCACTACTTTCGGAGATGGTACTATTATCAGCGATGCAAATGGAAACGGTATACCTGACTACCGGAATCCGTTAACCGGTCGAGTGACAACAAGTCCGGAATTTCTTTCTATTGTAGATGGCATGACCGGAAAAGAACTGGCACGTACTGATTATATCCCGAGAGGTGATAAAGAAGACTGGATGGAATATTGGGGAGATGCTCACGGGAACCGTATGGACCGTTTCTTGATGGGAGTAGGGCATTTTGTAGCGTTGAATAGCGCACCTAGTATTGTGATGTGTCGTGGATATTACGAGAATTATCAGATAATGGCACTTGATTATTCGAATGGCAAATTAACTAAACGTTGGCACTTTAATACATATCCGGGGTATTCGGATTATGCAGGTCAAGGATTTCATAGCCTTTCAGTGGGTGATATTGATAATGACGGAAAGGATGAGATTATTTATGGTGCATGTGCATTCGATCATAATGGAAAAGCTCTTTATACCACAGGATTGGGACATGGCGATGCTTTACATTTAGGAAAATTCGACCCGACATTAGAAGGATTACAGGTGGTAGCCTCTCATGAGGAACCTGGCTCGTATGGAAACTACGGTACAGAATTCCGCGATGCTGCAACAGGGAAAGTATTATGGGGAATACCTGGTGACGGAGCGGATGTCGGACGTTGTTTGGTGGCCGATATAGATCCGGAAACTCCGGGATGTGAGGTTTGGTCTTCTCAGCCCATGGGAAAAATGTATTCTTGTAAAGGTGAATTACTGTCTAAAGCTGCTCCAATGATTAGAGCGGATTCATATACTTATAATATGGGAATTTGGTGGAATGGTTCATTGAGCAGACAAATGATTGATGCTAATATGGTATTGGGGTATCTTAGTGACGATGGTACTTATAACAATTCGGCAAGAAGAATATTTCAGGGAAGTCAATATGGAACTGTACCTATCAATGGTAGCAAGAAAACACCTTGTTTTTATGCAGACATCTGGGGAGACTGGCGTGAGGAAATGATCCACGTGGTTAATAACGGAGATAGTGATGGTGACGGTGATGCTGATGGTTGGACTGAATTGCGTATTTTTACAACGAACCATGAGACGGAGTACCGCTTCCGTCCATTGATGGATGATCATATCTACCGTATGAGCGCCACTCATCAGAATGTGGGATATAATCAGTCCACTCATACAGGTTTTTATATTGGCGCAGATTTACAAAAAGAAGATAAGAAGTAACATATCAGGTATATGGTAAAAAGAATAATGTTGGTGTTTTTTGTTGCAGGTCTAGTTTTTTCCCAGCAGAGTTGTATAGGAAATACTTCCGATAAAACGACAAAAGAGCAGGCATGGAAAGAATTTGCCAATCCTCAAGACTCTACCCGTACGAAAGTGTGGTTGTTTCACGGTGAAACGGAAACCACCAGAGAGGGAATTACCGCCGATTTGGAAGCGTATAAACGTGGTGGAGTAGGCGGAGTGGTTTATTATGACCAGGCACATGGAAAGGGAGAAAATGCCATTCC
>OJNQ01002815.1_pt1 | contig 10830 bp, 10 predicted proteins | sample 1597621 | NCBI WGS metagenome assembly OJNQ01 (sample SAMEA2452137, study PRJEB22498) | human gut metagenome | reverse complement strand
GACATATCCTTCTTGTTTTGTCAAAAGGCGCACCGCTTCCAACACCCGTGCACCACCAAGATCAAAAATCTCCTCTTCGGTCGCATCGGTGTCCTCTAACAAATCATGAAATAAAGCTGTAATCTGGTAGTCCATCCCATAGCCTTGATTTCTCACGATTTCCGCCACCGCTAAAGGATGCATAATATATGGTTCGCCGCCAATGCGGAACTGCCCCTTATGTTTTTCTGTTGCAAAAGCCTCAGCTTTTTGGTATCGTTCCTTCTCATCCATGCGCTTTTTATCCATGCCCCTCATTTATAATGTATGATACATAAATTGTAGCATATTTACCGGAATAGTTCAATGATTGGTGGATGTTTTTTGTTTCCTGTAATTCAGAAAACAAAAAGACATCATTACCTATATTCTCTATAAGTAATGATGTCTTATCATTCAATAAAACAATTAAGATTAGTTGCCCATCTGAGCGGCAACTTCTGCCGCAAAGTCTTCTTCTTTCTTCTCAAGGCCTTCACCGGTCTCGAAACGAACGAAGCTCTTAAGTTTCAGATTGCATCCAACTGCTTTTGCAACAGATTCTACATACTTAGCAACAGTCTCTTTGTTCTCAGCCTTTACATAAACCTGTTCGGTCAGACATACTTCTTTCAACTCTTTGTTCAAACGTCCGATAATCATTTTCTCAATGATGTTATCCGGTTTGTTTGCATTCTTAGGGTCGTTTTTCGCCTGAGCAAGAAGAACTGCTTTTTCTCTCTCTTTGTATTCATCGGATACATCATCGGATGAAAGATACTGAGGATTCATAGCAGCAATCTGCATTGCTACGTTTTTCAAGCACTCAACTACTTCTGCTCCGGTGTTATCTGTCTCAGCAGCAATCAAAACACCAATTTTACCGCCAGCGTGAATGTAATCAACAACAATACCATTGTCGCAGGTTACTTTCTCAAAACGACGGATATTCATGTTCTCACCGATGGTAGCAACCATAGAAGCAAGCTCTTCTTTTACTGTCTTAGAAGAATCGCCAGCCCATGGCTCAGCCAAAAAGGCATCGATATCAGCGGCAGAGGAAGCATTTACCTGATCTGCTACAGCAGCAACGAAATCCTGGAATTTTTCATTCTTTGCTACAAAGTCAGTCTCGCTGTTTACTTCAACGATAGCGGCTTTCTTGCCATCTTCACTGATGTTTGTCTTAACAATACCCTCAGCAGCGATACGTCCGGCTTTTTTCTCTGCCTTTGCAAGACCATTCTCGCGAAGCCATTCAACAGCCTTGTCCATATCACCATCTGTATTTGTAAGTGCCTTCTTACAATCCATCATGCCGGCACCTGTTTTTTCTCTTAATTCTTTTACCATTGATGCTGAAATAGCCATTTTTAAATCCTACCTTTCTCTTTCTTACTCTGCTTCTGCCTCAGATGCTTCTTCTGTCTCTTCTGCCAAAGACTCGCCCTGATTTGCCTCAATAACAGCGTCTGCCATCTTAGAAACAATCAATTTAACGGCACGAATTGCATCGTCGTTACCAGGAATTACGTAATCAAGTTCTTCCGGATCACAGTTTGTATCTACAATACCAATCAAAGGAATACCAAGGATGTGTGCTTCCTGAATACAAATTCTCTCTTTTTTCGGATCTACTACAAAGATTGCATCCGGGATATCTTTCATGTCTTTGATACCGCCAAGATTCTTCTCAAGTTTTGCCCATTCTTTCTTAAGGTTAATAACCTCTTTCTTAGGCAGAACATCGAAAGTTCCATCTTCTGACATTTTCTCGATTGCTTTTAATCTCTTAATACGAGTCTGGATTGTCTCGAAGTTTGTAAGCATACCACCGAGCCATCTCTCGTTTACATAGTACATACCGCAGCGCTCTGCTTCTGCTTTAATAGAATCCTGAGCCTGTTTTTTGGTACCTACGAAAAGGATTTTGCCACCTTCTGCTGCAATATCTTTTACTGCATTGTAAGCTTCATCTACTTTACCTACAGATTTCTGAAGATCAATGATATAAATACCATTTCTCTCTGTGTAGATGTACGGAGCCATTTTCGGATTCCATCTTCTTGTCTGATGTCCGAAATGAACACCTGCTTCTAAAAGCTGTTTCATTGAAATAACGCCCATGTTTCTTTCCTCCAAATTGGTTTTTTACTTCCGCATGTTTTGTTTTCCTCCGAAACCGTCCGGATTCTCCGGCTTAGGCACCGACGGAGATAACCGCATGCGTGTTTTTTTGCAACATTCGTAGTATATCATAGAAGATTTTCCTTTGCAAGGAATTCTTCCATAAGTTTTTTCACCTCTTGAAGGCTTTTTCCTTCTTCTTTCGGGCGCGCGATCACGATAAGTTCCGCCCCGGCTTTCTGCGCCGCCTTTTTCTTTTCCTCGAACCCGCCTGCGCCGCCTGATTCTTTCGTCACAAAATAAGCTGCATTTATATGTTTGAGCATTGCCAGATTCAGTTCTTCCGAATAGGGACCCTGCATTGCGATCAGATGTTTCCCCTCAAAACCAAGACGGACTGCCTCTGCGACTGCCTCCTGCGTCGAAAGGACTCTTGCAAAACATCTTTCTTTATAATCTTTTATCCGGGTATACAAATGCAGTTCTTTGCTCCCTGTAGATATCAGCACATTCCCGCCTGTCTTTTTTAAATATTCCACCGCTTCTTCTACCGAAGCCGCAGATATGGGTCTTCCGTCACTCGTTTCTCCCGCATGATCAGCCGGATCGTTCGTTTCTCTTTCCCGAAGACAGCGAACATATTTGATCTTTTCTTCTTCGCATGCGGCGCAAATATTTTCTGTAACTTGTCTTGCAAACGGATGGGTTGCATCCACCGCAAGTCCGATATTATTTTCCCTTATAAACGCTCTCATCTTTGACTGATCCATCCGCCCGGGTATGACCCGGATTCCCTCATTCTCTCCCAGAACGCTTTTTCCATATTCGGTTGCGGTGCTGACACAACACTTCATTTTCATTTGTGATGCATACCGGGTGAGCAGTCTGCCTTCTGTTGTTCCCGCGAAAATCCATATCTTGTCTTTTTTCATCTGACTTTCACTCTTTCTACTCATTTTTTAACTTCGGATTTTTCTTGCCTCTATCAAAAAGTTCTCTTATCAAGCGCTTTTTCATGCGCTTTTTAAGTCTTATTTTTTATTTACTGCCGATATTTTTTACGTTATAATCTAATACGCGGACACGCAGAAGAAACACTTATCCTTATATTTATCTATAACTTTTCTATAACTTTATGGAGGGATTGACCTATGATCAAATTAATTGCAAGCGACTTAGACGGCACTCTGCTTCAAAACGAAGCGCAGGAGCTGACGCCCCGGGCAATCGAACTTATCCGGGCGCTGACCCAAAAAGGAGTTCATTTTGTTGCCGCAAGCGGACGCCAGTATGCAAACGAACGACTTCTCTTTCACGAGATCAAAGACGATATCTCCTACATCGCCGAAAACGGTTCTCTGTGCATTCATCAGGGGAAAGTTATCTCCCGGGGACTGATTGAGGACGATCTCGCTTACCGCATTCTGCGCGAATTAAAAAAAGAACCCGGATTTGAGATTGTAGTATCACGAGAAGATACTTGCCTGATCGAAAACAATAACTCCCAATTCGCAAACCACATTGTAAATGTGATGCACAACACAACCGAGATCGTGGACGACCTCTTAACTGTCAAAGGTCCTTTTTTAAAGATTGCGTTCGCGAACATGACTTCCCGCAGAACAACGGACTGTCTGAAAGAACTTCAGGAGAAATTTTCATCCGAAATCAAAGTTGTCACTTCCGGAAACATTTGGATCGACTTCATCGTTCCCGGGTGCAACAAAGGAAGCGCGCTCCGAAATCTGATGGATCTTTTCGGCATAACCCCCGAAGAATGTGTCGCCTTCGGCGATCAATATAATGATGTGGAAATGCTTGAAACAGTCGGCATGGGATACGCCATGTCAAACGCCGCCCCCGGCATCGCCGGACATGCAAAGTATATTACCGACTCTGTAGAAGAAGTTCTTGAAGATATTCTTGCCGGACTCGATCTTTAAGACCGACATCCGGTTTTAAATTCTATGACCGCATATGGTTTTCTGTCTTCATCGCAAAGACGGACGATCACGCGGTCTTTTTTCTGTGCTGTTTCCGGAAATATCTTATCTCCAAGCACTGCGGACTTCTTATAATCAACCCGGACCTGACTGACTAAGATATCCCTCGGAAGCACTTCCAGCGCCATCTGAACATACTGACAGTTATTTACATGCTCATTTGTATCTATATGGTATTTTCGCACCGGAAACGGCGCTTTTTCCTCATAAGACTCCGCTTCTTCGATTTTGCGGTCCTCATACGGCATTTCCAGCGGTTCGTCAATCCCATAGGCTTCCGCCTGTTCTTTGTCAACACGAACCGGTTTTCCTTTTTCTACGTCCATATACACCCATATCGAGTTCGCACAGGCAATCTGCTCTCCGCTTTCGTCTTTCATATAAAAATTACGGTTTCCGAACATCCCTTTAAAACCTGAAGCAAATGTTCCGACTGTGATCCTTTCGCATAGCTTCGGATACCTTTTCACAATCACCTGCCAGTATGCCAAAACCCACGCTTTTTTCTCTTTTTTCAACACATCCATTCCATATCCGAGTTGCTCGGACTGAAAGGTACTGCAGTCCTGAAAATAATTGATCAACGCCGGAAGAGTCATTGTCGCCCTGTGATCGATCTCACTGTATCTTACCTTGCCTTCAAATTCGTATTTATGTGCTCTCTCCATTTTTATTCCTTCTTCCTGCCATTCTTCTTGTTGTTTTTCACGCTCTTCTTGCAGCTGTTTTTCGCTTTTCCGCCTCTTTTAAAGCATTTTCCGATCGTCCTTTATTCTTCTTTCATCCGTCTTTTATCCTTCGCTCTACTCTTCTGCTTCCGCTTTCGCCACAAATTCATAATCGACTGTTATCACGCACTCATATCTGTTGTCGATCTGTTTCAGCCTCTCCATCATCAGCAGCGGAAGCTCGTTTCTTCTCTCCTCATCATAATCGATGGGAATGACCATATCGAATACAAGATTAATCTGTCTTGTTCCGTGAACGATACGAAAATCATGCAGACTGCACGAAGGATCGAGTTCTCTTAAGATCTTTTCCGCCACTTTCCGTATCTTGAGCACATTTTCATCTTTCATCTCCACCGGATCCATATGAATGACAAGAAACAGACCTAACGTCTGCTTGGCATCTCTCTCGATCCGGTCGATGATCTCATGGGATTTTTCGATATCTACGTCATTCGGTACTTCCGCATGGATTGAAGCCATGCTCCTTCCCGGTCCGTAATTATGAACGATCAGATCATGCGTTCCTACAATGCCGTCGTATTTTTCTACAAAAGCTTTAATCTGATCATATACCTGAGGATCGATTGCTTCACCGATCAGCGGTTCCAACGTATCTTTTGCAATGCCGACTCCTGCCCACATTACAACAAGGGCAACTCCGATTCCGACCACTCCGTCAATGTTCCAGCCCGTAATTCGAAAAATGATAAGCGAAAGGATCGTCGCGCCTGTTGTGATCACATCTCCCATAGAATCCGCAAACACTGCCATCATCACTTTAGAATTTATCTTCTCGCCAAGCCGCTTGTTGAACAGACCAAGCCACAGTTTCACTCCGATCGATAAGATCAGTATAATGACCGAAGCTATCTGAAAATTCAGCATTTCCGGCGTTCGTATTTTCCCGATCGAATCTTTCAGAAAAGTAAACCCTACTTCCAAAATAAGAAAAGAAACTACTAGCGCCGCTATGTATTCAATCCTTCCATGTCCGAACGGATGATCTCTGTCCGCAGGTTTCTCCGCCATTTTCACTCCGATAAAACTAATGATCGACGAACCTGCGTCCGACAGATTGTTGAAAGCGTCCGCCATAACCGACACGCTGTGCGCGATCACTCCGATAGTAAATTTTACTGCAAACAAAAAGACATTACAGAAGATACCTACAATACTTGCCAGCACTCCATACGCCGTTCTTACAGATATCTTCTCTACGTCCTCATAATCTTTTACGAAATGTTCTATTAAAAATTGTGTCATTTTATTTCTTCTTCCAAAAATACCAGCTTATTTTAAACTCTGTTCCTGCCGTGATTTCTGAATACTCCTCTTCTGTCAAAACATGTTTCAATTTTTCTTTTCCTTCATTCGGAACGACTGCATTTGCCGCATCGCGAAAACAGAGACTCGGATAGAGAACGCACCACCAGTTATGTCCTTTTGCCGAACCGATCTCAATACGCAGCGCCTCATAATTTCCTGCCGGAAACGTTACATCGCCATATGTTTTATCGGGAAACCAGCAAGTTGTCACCGCCGCCGTTACAGGATAATCATAGTTTTCTTCGGCAACACACCGGCGGCTCACATCCTCGATCTCATCGATATGCTCCCGTATCCACATCACGGTTTCATCCTCTGTCATATGCTGTTCATCCGCCATGTTTGCCTCCAGAAACTCCAGCACTTTATCACGCACTTTTAATTTCAGCGCCTGATCTTCCCTGCTGTCGCTGTTTGCCAGAACATGAAAGCGAAGCACTTCTTCTGATAATCGTCGCTGAAGATCACTCTGCGCTTTCGCATCCATCCTGTAAACCGCCGTTGTCAGAGCAAACGCCGCAGCGAATGCAAATAGTACCGCAGCTGCGGCGCACATCCGCCTTGATTTTTTCATCTGCCGGCTAGTCGTTCTGTCATCATCCGCCCCGTATTCCCGCCTCCTGCCGAACTGTCCGAATTGATCTTTGATCTTTGTTCTGTCCATATGTATTCCCTCCGTCTGCTGTTTTTATAACTATGCTACAGAGAGTATGGACATTTCTTTTTCTTTTATACATCAAAAATCCGGCATTTTACTGCGCAGCGTTCCGACTACGGTATCTACCTGATTATTGATATGCTGCCCGGTAATCTGAGTCGCCATTGCTTTGTCGTGTCCTTCGATTGCCTGCATGATCGCTTCGTGTTCTGCGATAAGCTGCGGATAGCATTCCTTTTTCTTCAAATATTCAATCCGGTAGCGGTACATCTGTTCGCGTAGATTGTTCAAAAGCTGAATCAGTCTTTCATTATCCGTCGCCTGAAAGATCACATCATGAAACGCCTCGTCTGCCTGTGCGATACTTGTTATATCGTCACTGTCAAACATTTGTTCAAATCTGGCAGCAGCGGCATGAAGTTCGTGTATTTCCTCCTGATTAATGCGGTCACACGCAAGCTGTACGGCAAGTTCTTCAAGCGCACACCGAACTTCCAGTACGTCGCGCAGATTTTTTTCTGTAATCTCCGCTACCTCCGCGCCTTTTCTCGGTATCATGAGCACAAGTCCTTCCAATTCCAGCTTTCGGATCGCTTCCCGGATCGGCGTTCTGCTCACTCCCAGTTTGTTTGCAAGCTGTATCTCCATCAGCCGCTCTCCGGGCTTTAGTTCTCCTCTTAAGATTGCCCGCCTGAGCGTATTGAATACGACATCTCTCAAGGGAAGGTATTCATTCATCGTCACTTCAAAATCAATCGGCATCTTAATTCCTCCTCACTCCATGGATACTGGTCACATACACTTGTCCTGCCAGTGACTTCTCCCTGATACGTCTCTGTGCTTCACGCGCCGCAGTCCTGTTCTCAAACAAACCGAACACAGTCGGACCGCTTCCGCTCATCATTGCGTTTAAAGCTCCGCACTCTTTCATTTCCTGCTTGATCTCTTCAATAACCGGATGCATAGGAATCGTCACATCTTCCAAAACATTTCCCATAGCAGAGGCAACCTTTTTCAGACTGCCTTCTTCCAATCCTTCGATCACCCCGTCGATATCAGGATGTTCTGAGATTTCTTTCGCATCCAGAGCCTCATATACAACCTTTGTAGAAACACTGATCGGCGGTTTTGCTATAAGAACCGTACACTTCGGCATCGGAGGAAGTTCTTTTAGTTCTTCTCCGATCCCTTCTGCCAGAACCGTTCCTCTCATAATGCAGTATGGTACGTCTGCGCCGAGCTTCACTCCTCTTTCCATCAGTTCTTTCTGTGAAAGACCAAGTGAAAACATACGGTTAATCCCGAACAGAACTGCCGCTGCATTCGAGCTTCCTCCTGCCATTCCTGCTGCCACCGGTATGTGTTTATCAAGGGTGATCTTTACACCCTCTTTTACGTCGAACTCTTTCATCAGAAGGTCTGCTGCCTGATATGCCAGGTTATTCTCATTCACCGGCAGATAAAAAAGATTCGTCGACAACTCTATTCCCGGCTTTTTCGTCTTTTCTATCCGGATCTGGTCGTACAGGTACACTGTCTGCATCACCATACGTACATCGTGATATCCGTTCTCTCTCCGTCCCAGAACATCCAGACCCAGATTGATCTTTCCAAGTGCCTTCAATTCCATTTTATCCATTCTATTTGTCTCCTTACATTTTGTATACAATGTGCTTATAGTATACTCAAATTTTGCTTAAAAATCAATATTTTATCGCCTTTATTTACATCTTCTTTTTCCATATGATTCACTTCTTTTATATTTTCCACAGTCGTATTATATTTTTTCGCCAGATTCCACAATGTATCCCCGTTTTTCACAAAATATCCCACAATGCCGGGTCTGTTTTCCAGCTCCTCGGTACTCATCGGGGTGAACTTTGCGGATTCAATATTTTGCACCATAACAGGCTCTTTCTGGAAGCAGTTGAATGCCAGCACAGCCTTTACTTCCACCTCTCCGTTTCCCATAAGTCCTACGGAAAGCTGCTCAACTGTCCAGTCCAGTTCTTCTGCTTCAGGTTCTCCGCCCCCATTCTCTAAAAGATATGTAAACGGCACCATTCCCTGCCATACACCAAACGGCATCTGATCATCTTCCCTGACATACAAAAACATCAGATGAAGAACACCTTCGATATGGATTCCATCTTCTTCTGCTTTCGTAGATTCCGGCTGTATCTTTCCTTTACAGTAACAGATCTGAAGAATATTGTCTTTTAGTTCCGGAAGTGTCAGTTCTTCGGCGATCCTGCATTTTGAATGGTTCTGAAGCTTTAAGCGGAAGCACTTCTTTTCTTTTATATCCGGAACGCAGACATGATCCAGCATATACATATCTTCAAGAATCTGGATTTTTTCTTCTTCATATACAACAAGACGTACTTCCAGTGTCGCCTCTATACCAAGAATACGCATTTCCCCGTTTTCATCCATGCGGGCTTCGACATTCACATCTGTAAGATTCAGACTGGCCTGATGATACATTCCCGGCACAGTCCCCATACATTCTATCCTTCCCTCATATGGAACCGTCCTGTTTATCCAGTCTGTCTTTTCTTCCACACTTTCATAGAGGCAGAATATATTCAGTTCTCCTTGTATCAGGAGTTCATCCGTTCCAATCTGTGTATCTGCTTTTCCGCCTGTCACATCCGTCCAAAGAATCGTACCGATATTCTCTTTTGTCCCGCTAAGAGACACCTCTTCTTTAATCCGGTACGTATCCTTTCCTGTTGCAAATACCTTCAGAAGTTCTTCTTCTTTTGTCTTTTTAAATACAGGATTTTCTCCTTCTATATCTGTTGTGAGCTCTTCTCCCACACATTTTTCCATTCCGATCGTAATCTCTGCAAGTGTCTTGATATTCAGTTTTCTTGAATGGATTACCGTTACCGTAAGATCAACATCTGCTGTCTTTAGTACCAGATTTCCATCCGGCTCCTGTTCAAGATAGATCATTTCTTCAAATGGAATCCTTCCTTCCAGGCTTGCAGGCTCCGGTATCGTTTCATCTGCAGTATACAAAACTCTGAATTCCAGTTTGCCTGTCACTTTCAGATAATTTTCTACCTGTTTCATCTCTTCCACCTGTAATGTCCCGTCACTTATTATAATCCTGCCTACGTCCTTCTTTGCATCCGGAACATTATAATCATCATCAATATAGAACTGGTCATTTACCGTCTTTCCGTTCTGAAAAGTACGGATCTCCTTTTTTAAATACTCCATTGACACTTCCTGCCTCCTCTTATTCATATATGATCTGTTTATCCGTATATGGTATCTTTATGACAATATATGGATATGTCTTTTTCTTATGCGTCTTTTCTTTCTTCTGTGGCCCGAGAAGTGTTGTACGTACGACCACTGTATGTTCCGTCTCATAACACTCATTCACTTCGATGCTGTATCCTGTCGTTTCCTGCCGTCCGTATCCTCTTACTATATAAAGGTATCTGCCTTCATTCCCCGTATCTGCATAACTGATCCACATCTCCGACTTTTCGGCTTCTGCAATCTCTTCTTTTAATTTTTCGGGGATTTCTTCTTTCTTTACGATCTCATATTCTATCTCTCCTGTTTTCTGTTCTTTTAACGTGCCAAAACTACAGCCGGTAAACAGCAACATCACTGCGACGGCTGCCGCGGTCCATCTCCTTTTTTTCATGCTGCCCTTCTTTCTGACACTTCTATTTTCTCTTTACTATCTTACACACTATGGGTGTAAAAAATGCCGGATTTATGCTATCATAGAAAATACACAGAGAACCTGGCAGCCATTACAGAATCTTTGACAACTGGCAGTTTCTCTTGCATACTTTGGTAGCAAAATGAAAATAAAGGAGATTAATTATGATAAGACTTATTTTTGTCGCCTTATTCGTAGTTCTATTCCTGATCATCGGTATTCCGGTTCTTGGAATTGAATGGCTGATCGGCAAAGTCAGCAAAAAAACTATGGATT
>OJNQ01002793.1_pt1 | contig 10883 bp, 7 predicted proteins | sample 1597621 | NCBI WGS metagenome assembly OJNQ01 (sample SAMEA2452137, study PRJEB22498) | human gut metagenome | reverse complement strand
ATTAAGACATCAGTATCTACAATTAGGCTAGCTGAAATATCAAGTACATATTCTGTATGCGTAGACATGTTGCTAGGCAAATTTAATCTATTATATTGAGAAAGCAACCTTTCATTTCCGCATTTATAAAAAGATACCCTGACACTTAAGAATATTTCTATAACATGTCAAGGTAGTAATCGAGCTATAAATCAGGGAGTTTTACAAGTTTTTCAAAATTAGTTTTCCATATATCAAGTTCAAATAGAACTCCATCAACATCCACATTTAAGGATGCAATAACCTCAACTCCATCAATATCTGTAAATTGAAATTCACTAATTTGTCTACCCAATTTCCTACTTTCATTTATTTTCCCCTGTGGAAACAAATACAAACTACCCATTTCCCCATCATCCATTGGACATACTAATAAGCCATTCTTCCAATCTTCAGACATTTCTAAAGATGACTTATGAACAAGTAATTCAATAAGTTGTTCCTCTTGCTTAGTCGGTATTCTATAAAATTTCATGTATTCTTCCTATATTAAATGTTCCATCAGAAAGTTTAAAAGCTGTATACTGTATATTTCGACCACCTATTCTAATAATCTGATTGAAAGGTCTACCAAAGTTGCGGATATTCAAAAAGAAAAGCCGATGATAATACCTTTTTTACCAAAGTTGACCCATTTTCATATTTTCGAAGAGCCAATACCCACCCATCGTCCAAATGGAGATTCTCATGAAAATTAGAATCTGCCACAATTCCTTTTTCAAACAATTCAGTTCGCGACATTTCCTGCTCATCTAATTCTATAAAACAAAGATATTTCCCTTTATAGGTCATCACTTTAGAAGGTAACTCTGCACCATCCGAACCTGGAGAATCCGCCCCTTTAATACTATAAATAATGCTGGAATTATTTGATAATACTTCATTTATTTCAATATATGGAGTTTGTAGATATCCACTATCTATCAATACTTTAACTTGTTCTGCCACTCGTTGATGTATCTCCACTGGCGAAAAAGAGGGGGAAACACATCCTCCCAATAAAATAAATAAGATAACATAAACCAAGTTTTTCATAAGTATATTATTAATATTTTACATATCGTACTAAATCTGTATTACCCAATATTCGAATAGATTTTACCCGACTTTGATTTTTAGTATATTCGTACAACATTCCTTTTCTATCTTTCTTTAGTCCATTATCTTTTAGATAAACTGCATTTCTGCGCTGGGTAGGAGATAGTGCTAAATTACAATGGAATTTGCCTGTAATATTTCGAAATTAATAAAGAGTTACTGTTTGCACAATCAAAATCTATCCAAATAGTTTTTTGTAAAAAATAAAAAAATCGCTGTTCTATCAATACATTATTTAGCTTTGCAGAAACTTTATAAAAGCCAATTTTCATATTTCTTTTTTCTAACAATCTTGGAAGTTCATAAGCCTTTATAAAACCACTATATATTATTTTATCATTCAATGAAATAATAGTATTAATATCTTGGCTATTTTCATACGAGTTCCCTACAAAGATCAATGTAGATCTAGATGCAAAACAAACAATACATACACATAATAACATCAGCCCGACTGTTACCATTAATACTTTTCTATTTTTCAAATTCATTTATATCATCTCCATTTAAGACCTAAACTATAGACATCAACAATATTATTATCATAGTGAACATATGGATAAGGTATTTTTCTATTCATATAATTCAAGGAATTACTACCTCTATTTATATTATATTGTTGTTGCAGCATAACTTTTCTTTGTGTCGAATTACTATTGTGAAAAACACCTCCTTGTTTCATTATATTAAATGGATTCTTTGAATGTAGCAATCCGGCTGCATGTCCAAATTCATGAGTTGCAGTAAAGGTGTTATTGTGAGACAGATTATTAGACAATAAATTATTATTCGCAAAATCCCTTGACGCCAAAGTCATTACTTTTCCACCAGACATACTTGTAACTCCACGAGCCCCTTCACCATCACTATCCGCCAATACAAATAAATGGTCTGCACTTTCAACATCCTTCATAGAAGTTACCACTTTGAGATCCATATCAACCTTTAAATTATAAGTTTTGCCATCACTCCATTCAAATTCTCCTTCATAAGTACTTTTTATATCAGAAACTATATCTTTGGCAGCTCTCTTCATATTTATATTATCACTTGAATTATTGAATATTTTGGCAGCTACATGCATAGTCACAATATTGTCATTTAAAGTATACCAAATACTATCTCCGTTTATATCTATATTATTCACTGGATTATTTGCTCCATATTGATAAGGAGATAGAGAAACATACTTTTCTAAAAATCTATCAGTCTTCATAAATCTTCCCAATGTTGCATCATACATTCTTGCCCCATAATCATACCAATCCAATCCACCTTTCTGATCCAACTCTTTACCATTATACTTATATGGCTGAACGTTATTACATCCATTAGACATTAAACCACCAAAAGGATAATAATCATTCACTTCATCAACATTACCGGCCTCGTCAGTAACAACCCTTACATTACCTTGATGATCTTTCAGATAGAAATGAAACTTATTATCTTGGAAACTATAATATCCCGCCTCATTCAAGAGCATCTTCAAACTGCCATTCTCATAGATCGCATTACCACAATAAACGGTGGACGTGACGTTATTGTTTATAGTATGCGTGGTACGGACTTTCCTGCCGTCTGCAGCATATTCATATTCAATACTACTTCCATCAGCAAAGCTAATGTGACTAGGCAAATTTAAGATATTATATTGAATTTCAGATATTTTTTTGTTCAAATCTTTAGCCAGATTGCCATTTTTATCATATTCATACTCTACCGTTTCATTGACATTATCCTTAAACTCCATACCGTTACCAAATACAGAGTTGGTGGCATTGTCATAAACCGACTGTAATTGATTGCCATGGTAGATCAAATTCAGATTATCAACCAAACCATAAGAATCCGTACCCGTTTGACCGTATCTAAGCAGCCCCAAGATATTACCTATTTTGTCATAGCCGGTTATCTGTTCGTTGAAACGGTTACGGTTCTGTTTTAAGTTAGTACCTTCTCCATAAATAGCATCTTTCAAACGGGAAAGACCGTCATAAGTGAAACTGTAACCCTTTTCTTGCGGATCAATAACTGTAGCCATACCATTTTCGCCACTACGCCAACACATGCGGCTGATATTACCATTATAACAGGGAGTAGTCCCCTCTAGCGTTTCCTGATAGTTAAGCGTTTGGTTAAACAAAGGACCATTAATGCCTTTTATCCACGAACGAAGATTATATGCATAGTCGGTTCGTAACTCATATACACCATTACGTTTATCTGTTTTCAAACGACCTATCTCATCATACACATTGTCTACTAAAACAATAGGAGTATTATCATTCAACTGATAGCTAGTCTTCAATAGACGGTTGGCATGGTCATACGTATGCCGGTGCAATTCTACGGTTGGTCCAGTACCAGGAAATGTATGTATACGTTTTTCTTCCAAGGGATTTCCCGAGAAATTATAAGCTGTATGGACAATCTCCGTACCACCCAACTCATTATTACCCCTTTGCTGGATTATCCGGTAACGGTCGTCATAATACATTACCGAATACGTAAAAGTACCCGGACGGGCAGAGAGGAGCGATGTCCAAATCCCGGTCAGCTGTCCTTTACAACCACCTGCATTCCGCTTGCCATAGCCTGTTTCCTCTACGTAAACAGTGGTCATATCATTAGGGATGCCGTTCTTGCCCAAAAACTCATAGTGGTCGTAATAGTTGGCAGAAAGGAGACACGGAGACTCTAAGGTTACACCTTTCAATTGATAGCCTTTCAACCCGTTCTCTTCTTTTGCCCAATCGGCATACACGACGATAGTATCTAAAGAATTAGAAACATAATCCAACGTATTCGTACAAACTCCGGTCAATACTGTCCGACCGAAAGCATCGGGAATACTGAAACTCCATTCGTTCCGCTCACGCTGTTCGCCGTCTTGAGTAAAGACAGGATGATCGGCAGCATCATAAACGGTATAAACAGGATCGCATCCCGGAAGTTTCTTGTAAATACAGCGGTTATACTTATCGTAATGATAAATATAGGCATATTGCTGAAGAACGGGAGCCGTTTCAGACCATTCTCCTTCATCGAAAAAATAATCGGCTGCCATCGGAGGCAACACCATACACAGGTTGCCATAGTTATCATAAACATGGTACGTATCATAAGATAGTTGATTATCATCAGACTGACGAACGAGAACTATGCGACCGGCCTTGTCTTTAAATTCATAACTCACATGATTGTCTTCGTCTATCGCACGAACCACTTCCAATGTTCCGGCATCATATTCACCCGCACAAACCAAACTGTCATTCTTTATCCTATAACGGCACACGATAAAGCAACTGTCTACCCGATCAACTGCGTTTTTACGTTCTATATTGGTCAACACGTCTGTTTTGACCGGATGATTCTGCCAAGCAACTCCGGGACCATACTTCTTGACAATTCGGTTCAATGAAGAACTATCATATTCAGGATAGCTGAAGGGAGAGCTATCTTTCTCGTAATAGCTTGCTTTACAAACGGCCTCACTGACTTCTGCGGATGGAAGAAAAGCACCGCCACCAGTCGATTCTGCTACCGGAAGCCAAAGTTTAGATTCACGGTTGATTCCGTCATACTCCTGCAATGTGAGCAGGTCGGTTTTATAAGGAGTGAAGCCATGAGATATATGAAGTGAAGGATTCCCGAAATGGTCAAAATACTGTATCTCGCGAAGATAATCACAGGTGTGCAATTGGGAGAGATCATCTGTGGAGACAGTGGGAGTCAGAGTAATCACACAGGGCTGCCCCTCGGTCGTACACAAAGCATCACTAAAGTTCGGTGCCTCTATCGTCGTCGTGATCCGTCCGTTATCGACACTGCCTTCCGAAACAACATAATAGGTGCCTGAAGGAAGTTTCTTGACCTCAATGCGGGCATGTTTCTCATTCTCACACTGACCTTCTCCCGCATAATCGTCATTGCTGTAAAGGAGCTCACCGGCTCCATTCAAGATGCTCATATAAGTATCTTCCAGTTCCGAACCACAGTGACTAAACACCACATCCATCTCCTTTTGCAATACCAACTTATAAAAAACGTCATTCGCAGGTCTTGCCGGATAAGCATCCGTATAGTCTACAGAGGTATCTCGGGTATCGGAAAAGAAGAGTCCCGCCTTATATGTTCCAGCGTCGATAGCAAGTGCTTTTGTGTCTCCCGTTTGTGCAAGAAGTCGCCCGTTTATGGACAGGGAAATGTTGCCGTTCTTTTCCGCGTCGGTCACAATATAGTAGACGCCCGGGAGCAACACGGGTATATGAATACGGGCACTTTTGGCATTTGCACAAGCTCCGTCACCATCCGAATCGTCATTGAAATACAGCAACTTCTGCGTTTGGGAAAACACTTTCAAATAGGTGTCCGCAACTTCCGAACCGCAATTATCAACGGTCAGTTCCATCGGATTTTCAATCTCCAACCGATAGAAAACTTCATTGCCGGCTTTCTCCGGAAAATTGCCGGACATGAGTTCCGAGTTCTGAACATCTGTATATTGAAAGCTGTCCGCCCGGCTACCTATATCAATAGGACGAGAAAAACTGACTCCGGGAGCATACGTACGCCCACTCAAGTTCATTCTATAATACACGGCCCAAATAGGCGTGTCAGCATAAACATAAATATAATAGGTGCCCGCTCCCAAATCATACACATTCAGCTCGTAGTCTGTACCAAGCTTTTGCGTGCGGATGGGAACAACAGGATCATGCAAAGCTGAAAGAAGGTGAACACTGTAAGAATCCCCTTCCCAAGGACATTCAGTTACATCATCATCCAGGCAAATCTCCATCGGTTCTGTCAGGGTGAAGCGATAAACTACATCATGCCGAGAATAATTATCCCAATAGTTATCACTGGCATTATAATCACATTGATAATCTATCGTATTTGCAGAATCAGCCAATGCAAAATTCTCACCAAATGTCCCTAACTCAAACGGATTGTAAAAATCTTCACCCAATTCACGAGGGGTTGTCTTTACATAAATAGTAACATCTTCCGCATCCACCGGTTTATACCCTTCATAGATGTTAGGTTTAGCAACCAGATAGTACACGCCAGGCAGCAAACCATATCCATAATCTCCCCATGCTTCCTCCACATAAATCGTACGACTCAAGAGGATGCCCGAAGAATTGAGCAAGAAAACAGTACCACTATCAGTGATACTGGGTTTTGCACTGGCTCTAATCTTCATAGGCTGCGTCACTGTTAGTTTGTAAAAAATATCCTTGGATATAAACACCCTCGTATCATCCATATCGGTCGGAGGTATAAATCCACAGTTAAAATTAGCTGTACTTTGGGTATCTTCATAAGTAAACGGTTCCGAATAGGTACCAATGTCAATAGCTGTTGCCATTCGTTCTTCCAAAGACTGTCCTCACGAATAGACAGAGCAGAATAACAAGAAAAATAAACATATATAAGTTTTCATAAAAAATCAATTTCATTATCAAGTTAAACCATTCATTGAATTACTTATCATTTACCAAAATGATAAATATACTGTTGAAGCATTACCTTACGGGCGTCCGCATCCAGATAATAACTATCTGTCAGCCGACTATAATTATCATATTCAAATTTCGTTATGACATTATTGGGATCGGTAATGGAAACAACTCCCTGCAAAGGGACATATTCATAGGTGGTAACCCGCGTATTACCGGGAAGTCTCTCACGAAGAGAGTTTATCTTATCCCATATCTCTTCAGTAGGTACGGCAAGTGAGGCCCAATCACCGAAAACGTCTTCGATGTCTCCATCATAACCAAGCGCCACACTCACCTGCTGCCGGGTAGCATTCTCTATCTTGGCTATAGGATAGCGGTTGCGATATCCCCAAATGAAGAGAACAGGCGTATCGTCTTTTGCCATAATTTCGCATACATTACTATTACTGTCATACGATTGGTAAACGACTTCATCACGAAAGTCCGCCATTCGGTCAGTTTTAAATTGCACCCTCACCGGGAGGCAGGTGCCGGACTTAAACAAGATCCTCTTTTCCGTGCATTGCTCGTCTTCGACGTGTTTATGCAAAGAGAGTATGGCAGGATAACCATCCAGATAAGTATAATGATCCGAGAATTGTACGCCGTCACTGTTTGTAAAGTCCACCCTACGTGGCTTCAACGAAGAACCTGGATTGGAGAGATGGCGGTCGTCATACGCATATTGCTTTTCCGTCGACATTACCCGTTGTCTCCCGTTCACTTTGCAATAATATTGTGTCGTTTCTTTATCAAGTGCCCAATACGTTTCACAATCCAAATAATAAGTAGTCCTCATATTCGTAGCAGAATGGGTATTGTCATTGTCAGCCACAAATACCGGCTTGCCAAGCAGGCTATTCGGTTTTTTCATGTACAAATCAACATCCACTATCAGCTTCCGGACAGGAAGATCCACAGGAATATTATACGGGCCCGCGATTACTTTTTTATATTCGTATCGGGTAGATGACACTAGCTCTTGCCCGTCGAAACGGTCTATACCCATAAGAGCCCCATTTCTCTGATTGGTCTCAAAATAGCCTGTAACAAAATCATCAGAAGGTTCATAAGGATGTCCGGGAAGCATCCGCCCAAGTCGATTCAATACGCTTTCCGGTTGATTCAACATAAACTCCCGGACAGAAGCGAATGTATTCTCCCCACTTTCCCAATGCAGAACGTCCTCAAAAGCATGTGCATCCACATCATAGTAATAGACGGTCTTTTGTGAAATGCCTCCTCCCAATATCTCTTCACTGACAATATTGTACATTACCGGACTTCCGTTACGAAAGGTAATATTAGAGACAGGCATCGAATGATAGACTGTCAAATATTCGTTCCAAAGGCTTTGCCCGTCGTCCATTACTTGCGTTACCGTAGAACAATAATCACGCTCTGTAACTATGTGTTTAATAGCACCGCCGCCCCAAACGGATTCATACTTCTCATTATTGATAACCGTCAGGCCATATCTATAATTCTTACAGAGCCTTTTCCTTGTCTTCGGATCATAGGTTTCTATACTCTTCACCCGCAATCCGCCAACCGGATAGAGGTAGTCTCGATACTCCGGCTGTTGGCTATTGTCACGAAACGCGCCGTAATTGCCTTCGTAAGAGAAAGAGGTTTCAATACCTTGCGGATCTGTTATCCGGTCAAGAATACCCACAATGTTACCAGACGCTTCACGGTCTATTCCGACTGCATTCTCAAATAATACAGTGTCTTTTCTTCCCGTGTTATTGGTATCCGGTAAAGGTATTCTTTTCGAAAAGTTCGGCACTGTCAACTTACTACCATTAGCACTCGCTTCCGAACCGTTCATAAATCCCCAATGATCTACAGCCTTCGTATAGATGGAAGGAACGCTGTTTACACCCACATACCTGAATGAATAAGTTTGCGATTCTACACCGGGAGCGGAGATACGTACAGAATCAAGTTTAGTCAAAGAGGTTTTTCCATTATAGGGAGTTACATAAAAGTTAATGGTACGCACCAGTTCTCCATTCTCATCCGTCACTTGCATTTTATCTAATACACTTGTATTGTTAGGCACTTCACCTACTGCTTTATAACTGACAGACAATCTGTTTCCCATAAAATTCACCTGTGCCAATCGGGTAGTACTCATCCTACCCTCCGCACAGTAACTACCTGACGGGTAACTCATATTCGCTACATAGCTCGAAACGCTCTCTTTATTGGCATTGGGCAAGGAGGAAGAACCTGACGATCTGCCTGCCGTAATTTGATAATAGTTATTGCCACCGCTTTTTTGTTCCATCAGATACAATTTGGGACTCCCGTCTTTATCCCTTTCATCAAAGACCAGCCTGTCATTCAAATTATAATAAGCACTAGGTTCCCATTGATTCTGAAGGGTTTGATACTGAAAACTAACCAATGTAGGATGTGGATAACGGGCTGAACAAATAGAGGTACACATCCAGCGGGTAATAATATCATTCATCGTCTCGTGTACGCCATTGAACAGATATTTGACTCCATTTCCATCTGTTATATTCATATCACTTTCAACATACCTTACCACATCGCTGTTATGAGGCACAGTAATAAGAGGGGAAGACCTGTCTGAAAAATATCCGCTTCCACCGCCACCCGGCAACTTATAAGTGAACTTATCCGGACGCGTATCCCGTTTATTATCTACCATCTCCCCATAATAAATCAATCGGTCTCTTTCATCACCGGGGACTGTATTTTGAGAAAAATATCGATCAAACCATCCATAATAGTCATTGTCTGCTACCCCGATCACCTGGCGGGCTATAGACGGTTCGAGATTCAATGTCCATCCTGCTCCCGCATATCCGCTTCCTTCTTTGGGCTTAAGCCCCGAAGCATGATAAGACAAAGTAACAGGTATGGTAACCTCCCCTGCAACTATATCATACAAGGGAATAGTTATGTTAGGTACTCCTGTACAATGATCTACAGGATAAGACTGATATTTCACCATAGCCGTAGCCGTTGGGGAAAGTGGTACAAGTCGTGGAACATCCAGCTTTATTCCATCTTCACTCTGCCCCTTAGCAGATAAAACCGCGAAAAAGGCTGATAATATAAGAAACAGCCTCTTTAGTATTATTTTTTTATTCGTATATAGATTATTCATAACTCGTTTTTTCTATTATTTATCAATAAAATAGTTTAGTCAATACAAAATGAATTAGCAGAGTCCTTCCATTTCACACAATCATGATCTATGGAAGGACTACTACTTAATTTTCTGCTTTACAAATTCATCGCATTAGCGCCTAAAACGCCTGCCAAAGCCGAAGCCACTGCGATAACCACTTTCAGGATCATATCCCATACTGATTTCTTCATTGCCATCATTTACCTCCTTTCTGTTCTTTAATGTGTTGTGTTACTCTGTGTTTCTCCGTACTTCCAGTCTCATCAGTTCTATCGGCAAATGCTCCGAACTCATTGAGTTCCTTTGCCACCTCAAAGCACGGGCACTGTTTAATCCATTCTTCCGGTTCTATCTCACCGTTTCCATTGAGATCCGGCGAAAGGTCCCGGTGTCCGCATACCCGGCAGCCGGGAAATTTCTCCTGTAGCTGCCCGACGAGTCGCCGGAGCGTAGCCCGTTGTGCCGGAGTCCGGGTATCTGCCGGGCGTCCCCGGCAGTCCAGACCACCTTCATAGCAGATACCTATTGAATGAGCGTTGAAACCTTTGGCGTGTGCTCCGATGCGTTCGATGGGGCGGGTGAGGTGCACTGTTCCATCCTTGCGGATGTAGTAGTGATAGCCTGTTCCGTTAAATCCGCGCCGCCGGTGCAACCGGTCCAAATCTTCCGGAGAAAGTGTACAATCCTCCCTCGTGGCGCTGCAATGCACCACAATCAAGTTGATAATCCTCATGTTAGTGAATGATTTCTAGTTTAGTTAAAAGTCAAATGTCTAGTTAAGCCTACGAAGTTTGCCGTTTACATTTTGTGTACTCCTCACTGCCGTGACGTCATTTATGCAGCCGGATCGGGCGCTTCTCCGCCTCCTTCATTACCGCCTCCACCGGGCTTGTCGCTTCCACCGGAGTTGCCGCCTCATGCACTACCTGCATCGGAAACAAGTTTATCATAACGGGCACACTTCGTACCGGTCACCATCGAACGGGTAGCGGTAGTGCGGTCATGATTCTTAGTCGTTGTCGGTTGGAAGCGGACGGTAAGCGTAGCCTGTGCAGCCGACACTTCGT
>OJNQ01002769.1_pt1 | contig 10950 bp, 10 predicted proteins | sample 1597621 | NCBI WGS metagenome assembly OJNQ01 (sample SAMEA2452137, study PRJEB22498) | human gut metagenome | reverse complement strand
CAATAAACGCACAAACTATTCGAACGCCTGCTACATCATTGAGATATGTCTGTATTCTCGTCTGAGTTGCTTTGTACATTGGACAGCTCCGGTTTGCGGGTATGCAGCCGCCGTTCGATTGATTCGTGTAGAAGCTGAGATACAAGAGCCATTAACGGAATAAAGAAAATCATGCCAAGGACACCGAACAGTTTACCGCCCAGCAAAACCGCCAACAACGTCCAGAACGGGGATAGCCCTACACTGTTTCCCACGACGTGCGGATAGATGAACTGATTTTCAACAAACTGAGTTGCCTGATAGACGATCAAGCATAGGAGCGCCTTGTTCGGAGCCGCCAATAAAGTAAATAAAATGCCGAAAGCGCAGGAGAGAAATCCTCCAATATAAGGAACGAATGCAAAGGCGGCAGTTAAAACAGCTGTTAGCCCCGCATATGGAATCCCTGCAACAGAAAACGAAAGAAAGATCAATGTTCCAAGAATCATAACCTCGACACACTGACCAGAAAGAAACTTCGCATAGGTGTCATGTGCAAGTTTCGAAATATGGCAAATTCTATCTGCAACGGATTCCTTACAGTAGGCATACAGTGCCCGTTTGCTTTGACTGCTCAATTCACGCCATCCAATTAGCACATAGAATGTGATCACAAGTGAAATTGCAACATCAGCAATCGCAGATACCGTAGAGCCAGCAACATTGGCAACTGAGAAAATCACTGTGTTCATTTCGCTCGAAATGCTTTGCAGAATAGATTTCCAATCGAGCGCAGCAAAATGTGCCGACAGTTTCTCTGTGTCAATGCCGTATCTTTGCAATAAGCCGACCCAGTCAGGCCATTTTTCTTGAACAAGAGCAGCAATGCTTTTTACAGATGCAGTGAGCTGTGGAATCGCAATTACACACAGAAGAGCAATAATCGCAATAACACATATCAGCGTCAGTAACAGGCTTATCATGTCTATTTGCCGATCTGTAGCTTTAGTCAGCTTTCGTCGAAGCCTCTTTGCCAGTCCGCGCACGGGTACACTCAGAACAAAGGCCAGCAAAAGGCCTGATAAAATCGGAGCGAGCAAGCCAATACACGATTTTAGAAAGTTGGCAACATAGTTTAGATTGTTGAATGCCGCAAATAAGATCACCCCAAACGTGATTAGTAGAAGCGGCTTTTTGTAGGATTTATCCATGATTACATCCTCGTAAGAAATCGGTTTGTTTTATTATTGGGGAGTATCTTATAGGCAATCCACCAACCAAAGAAACAGACTGGCAATGCAGCGAGAACATCCATGATAGAATGCTGTTTCATAAAAACGGTGGAGAGACTGATACACACGGCGATTGATGTAGCAGCGATTTTCCATCCGACGCTTTGGAGCGCCTTGCAATCCCATAACCCAAACATCGCGGCAACAGAGCCTATTACATGAAGTGAGGGGCAAACATTTGTATTGGTATCGAAACTATAGAATAATTCAATAAAGCGTGTAAGTAGATTATTGCGTACAAATGCTTCTGGCCGCAAATTTTGGCAGGTTGGAAAGAACAGGTAAATCAAAACCGTGATCGTATAGGTGACTATCACAAAATACATCATACGCCGAAATGCAGGTACATCGACGAAAAAAGTATAAACCAACGTACCGATTAGAAAGACAAACCAAAATAGATACGGAATCAACGCCCATTCACAAAATGGTATTATATCATCGAGTCCACAATAGACGGGATAGTAATTTCGTTGCGGTTGCAACCGCTCAAGAAACAAAAACAGCAAGCCGAAAATTGGCCAGTAAAGCAATAGCCTGACGTGAGAAAATTCAGGTGTATTAAGTTTATGGATGCGGAACTCACGGTAATTAACTTCCGGCTTTATATGATTACTTTGCATGACTGTATATCCATTCATAGATTTTATCGGCTGCCGTACATTCCGTCTGCGACCGCATTGCCGCGCGCATTTTAGAAAGAAGCACTGGGGCATTTAGCGTTTTTATTGTGGTGTCTGCGATTGCTTTTGGCGTATTGGCTGTGACGGCCATTCCATTACGCAGAAAAAAATTCAGATTATGTGTCTCGCAGCCAGCCACTGCATCGATAAGCACCATTGGTAACTCTGCCGCCATTGCCTCAGATGTACTTAGACCTCCGGGCTTTGTCAGGAATAGGTCTGAGGCTTGCATGAGCTGCGGCACATTATTGACGGTTCCCAGAACATGAACTTGAGAATACTTTTCTGTCCTTTTTTGGAGTTTTTTGCGTAAATCATCATTTGTGCCGCATACAACACTAAGTTCTTGTTCTGTTGTGAGGTAAGGGCAGAGATACGATATAATCTCCTCCATTGGACCGCAGCCCATGCTACCGCACATCATTAAAATATGTTGATGAGCAGGAGAGATTCCGGCGTTGGCTTTTCCTGCTTCTTGTGACACACGCTGGTAGAATTGCTGCCGCACAGGGATTCCACTGGCGATCAGCTTTTGAGGTTGAAGTCCACATTGTTCAAACTCACCTAACAGCGAAGTGGACGGAATGAAATACCAGTCCAGCGCAGAATCCGCTGTGCAGGGAGCGCAGGTATAGTCTGTAGAAATGTGGCTCGTTACAAGCTGTAAGCATGGGTGCTGTCGGCGCATTTCTGTCAACGCCAAGGCTGGGAATACATGAGTACAGATAATATTATCGTAGCCTGCAGAGCGGATGTATTGATACATCCGCTCTGCGCCGGAGGAAAGTAGCTTATAGATCGGCGTTCCCTCACAAAAAATATCTTCGTGAGATTCCGCACGCTGATACCCAGCATCAAAAAGCCTTGGAGCATGGCGGTAAATTCGGGTATGCCAATTAGAAATAAACGTGGATGCTTTTTCTGAAATAAACTGCAAAGAATCTGTAATATTGCAGATTTCTCCGCGAGAGTGGTAGGCTTCCTGAACTGCTTGCGCACAGGAGTTATGCCCTGCGCCAGTGTTGCAGCTTAGAATTAGTGTTTGCATTTGAATCTCCTATTTTTTCCTTTGCTGCATAGCAAACAGCTTTTGCAGGCGTGGGCGATTATAGCGCTGGACAACAATAAACGGCAAATTACCCAGCACAATGTAGATAATCGTTATACATACCCCGCCAACACCGGACCATATTTTCAGCAGTCCAAGACCGGCGATAGACAACAGAATATGTGTCCACTCTGCCACGCAAGTTTCTTCTATCATGCGCGGCAAGTTCTCATAGTTTTCCTTTGTCAGTTTCTTTTCCGGCATGATTTTAACGAATATGCGGCTCATATCGGGGATCTTTGCCTGCCATTTCCGAACATGAAGCCGCTTCCATAGTTTTTGCTCTGCCGGGTGGCAGACCCAAGGAAAACGATCGGCGTGAAACCAATGCTTCGGGATCAAGCGCCCCACTACAAAGGAGAGAACCCCTAACGCCGCGATATATAGCAGACACATAAGAAAATGCTTCATAAAAACCTCAACATAGCGGTGCGAAAATACGAAGGACACCATCTACGACCCAGCGGCGCGAATAATGTTTCATATCATAGGGCTTTACCTCTTTACATTTTGCCTGTGTAGCGATGAAATCGTCCTTTATTGCTGCAATAATACTGGAACGATAAAAGAACGAATTGTTTTCAAAGTGGAGAAAGAGACTGCGGTAGTCCAGATTGACAGTTCCTATCGTCGCAACTTTGTCGTCTGATACAAAGCTCTTTGCATGAACGAAGCCGGGAGTATACTCATAAATCTTGATGCCGCCAGTCAGCAACACCTGATAAAAGCTCCGAGACATACGGAAAATCAGCTTCTTATCAGGGATGCCGGGCATAATGATCCGCACGTCTACACCACGTTGAGCAGCGGAAATCATTGCATCCATCAAGTCATCGCCAAGCATAAGATACGGTGTAAAAAACCATGCGTAATCCGTGCTTTGAGAAAGCAAGTCAATAAAGAGCTGATTACTGGTAGCTTCATGGTTAAGGGGCGAATCGTAGTAACTAAGCACATAACCATCAAATGTGTGCGGCGGCGCAGGATACCTTTTGGGATATGTGGGCATTGCAAGCTGTCCTGCTTCTTTTTCCAGCGAAAATGCGTTCCAAAAGGTCAAGAACATATGGGTAAAATTTTTTACTGGCTCACCAGTAATCCGAAAGCCTGTGTCCTTCCAGTGTCCATAGGGATGTTCCAAATTGATATACCGATCTGATAAGTTGATACCTCCGCTATAAGCAACTTCGTTGTCAATAATCAGCATTTTGCGATGATCGCGATAGTTTGCAGTTCCTTTTAAGGCAAGGAAAGGATTAAAAGGAATACATGGAATGCCTTTCTTTTTCAGTTCACGGACATTACTGAAATTGAACGAAGAAATACTGCCAAGATCATCGTATATCACACGTACATCAACGCCCTGCTCCATTTTTACTTCCAGTTCGTTCACGATTGCGTCCCACATATGCCCCGGCTCAATAATGAAGTATTCTACGTAAATCGAGTTTCTTGCATTTTTCAAATCGGCAAGCATATCAGGGAACATATTATCGCCCAACGGATAGTAACGAACCTGCTCAACTGCACACATCGGATATTGCGTTTTTTCTTCCAGCCACCGCACTGTTTGCCCCATGCGTTTTTCGCCGTCAAAGGGAGCTTCTTTTATTGGAAGAGGCTGCGGATTGCAACTCTTTTGAACTTGCTGCAAGCGCCTTTTTAGAGGGCGGGCCGTCCGTTTATTTCCAAAGAGCAGATATAGTAACGCTCCTACCAAAGGTAGTGACAGAATAACCAGCAGCCAAAGCAATTTATAAGCGGTTTCATCTCTCTTTATAATAATAAATACCACCAAGAAAAACGCTGCAACGGAAAGCAGTGACACAATAATCGGTGCGTAAGGGGTCAGCCATTTCATCAACAGCAAAAGCCAGAGCGATTGTAAAGCCACCGCTGGAATAATTGTTAGAATGCGTCGAATGATTTTTCCCATATGTTTACCCCCCTCTATGTTATTTCTCCTCCGAAGATGCTTCCCAATCGCAAACTATTTGTGCCATTTCCTGTGGGGTTTCTTTATAGCCTCGTAATACCCACGCATTCATAAGCCCAAACAATCCATATGTAATAAATTGGATAAAGTAGTGCGTTTTGGCATCGGCATTAGCGACAATGGATGCCGCTTCTTGTAAATAGAAGTTTAGAATCACATATTGGCGATCAGCTGAGTAGAGCAGATCACAAATAGGACGAGTGGAAAGGCAAAATTCAAAAAACAGCCTGATGCCGTCATAACTACCAGTGGCGAAGTTGGTAGCACCGTGTTCGTCGGAAAAGCGCTTCCACAGACATGTGATTTTGAAAGACAGAACTTCATCTTTACTTTTGAAATAACGGAAATAAGTGGAGCGACCTACATCTGCCTTGGCAGTCATCTCCTCAATACTGATTTTTTCAATGGGTTTTTCTTTCATTAGTTCCAGCAACGCTGTACCCATACATTCTTTCAGATAGTCTGTTGTAGCCGTTGTCCTTCGCATAAGAAACGTCTCCTTTAATTGCGTATCATTGAAACAAGGATTGTCATTTGTTCCACTTTCGCTCGGACTATTGACAACGCCTGCTTCTGTGATATTCATAGCATCTATGATACTATCGTTTCATTTATACTATCATTTGCTATTTGCCCTGTCAAGCTAAAATGCGAGTACGACGAGCAGAAAGGAAAACTATGGGTACGATTTTTTCCCGTGTAAAACTCAGCGGAAAGCATGTGGCCGCCCTCTTGGCGCTGATGCTGCTCTCCGCTGTGACAGCCATGCTGCTGCCTACTGCCCTGGCCAGTATGATTGACATCGGAGTGGCCGGAGAAAACCGAAACACCATCCTAATCATTGCGGCGGTGATGGCAACCCTGGCCATTCTGGGCTGTCTTTTCAACATGGCAGCCACGGTGCTGTCCGCCAAGGTGTCCACTAAATTTGCCGCTGATTTGCGGCGTGAGATATTCCATCAGGTGCAAGATTTTTCCGCCGCTGAAATGGAGCGGTTTGGCACCGCTAGTCTAGTGACCCGCAGTACCTCCGATGGACAAAAAGCGTTCCGAAGGAAAGCCCTATAAGGTCTACATGATGGCCTCGGCGAGCAAATTCCTCCGCATTTACTATACCACAGTGAAGGCGTATTGGGGTTCCTTAGAAGAGGCATAACGTTATTTCAACACCTATGGATAGCCACCTTCTGAATCTTAGATGCGAAGTGACTTGGTTTAGTGTGCCTATTTCTCCTTGCTCAAGTTTCTGAATTTCTTACTTGCTTTTTGTTAGCAGGTCTTACGGTCCCGTCGCCCACTTACGCAAAAAAGCCCCCATGTTCCACACACGAAGATGCGGAACATGGGGGCTTCAGTTTCTTGCAGCTTGATATGAGGTTTTTTAGCTAAGTGCTGTCATATCCTTACCACTTGCTCATGATTTTTCCGAACATCTGGAGCTTTTCATCATCATAACGCTGGACGACCAGCATCACATTCTCGCCCACCATGAAGTCGGAGTCCTCATGCTGGTAGGAGTAGTTGCACATACAGACCACGCCGTCGGGCAGATTGCAGAAAACACCACCGCCGTACTTGCCGGAGATGACCGCAAGGCGTCTGCAGCCTACCGGATGGCGCTGCTCCGCTCCAAGGAAGGGATTGGTCTCTATCTCCTTGATGGAAATGATCAGTTCATCTTTCTTAGGGTCATAGACCTTGACGATGCAATCGAGCACTACACCCGCGTGATACTTATTGCGCAGATCGGGAATTGCCGTATAGCTTATCTCGCGCTGCGTAAGGTCGATATCATGTCCATAGCACTCTGCAAGGCAGCGCCGGGGGCCGACCGCCATGAGCTGGCATTTCACACGCGCTCCAATGCTATGCAGATCCTCGCGGTGGGCGAAGAAGTACCGTTGGCTGCGGCTCGCAAGACGGCGGGAGCCAATGGCAAAGCCCGCTTCACGATCCACATGGGTAATAACAAAATCGATCTGAGCGCCCGGCATATTCCGTAAAACGAACGCCGGGCGTTCGTCGTTTTCTGCCCACATTTCCGCTTCGGGAATCAGGATGCGGGCACGGAACGGCACGACGACCGCGCAGTACATTCGCTTCGTCTCGACCTGACCGGTCTGTGCGCTGCGGACGGTCATGGAATGCGGATCGACGCCGATGATCGTGCCGCGCATGACGCTTCGGCTGCGGAAGGATGCGTAAATCGTGTTCCACTCCTGCCGCTGCTCCGGCGAGAGATCCTGATCGAGCGCACGGATGTCCAGATCGTAGAAGGATTTCTTCTCCGGTTCGGAAGATTCAGATTTTTCTGCCGCTGCGGGCACGTCGTCCTCTCCATAGGGTTGTACAGGTTCTGTGATTGCAGGTTCTTCGACCTGCGGTTCCACTGTGGGCTGTTCCATGATGGCCTTTTCTTCGGTTTCAGTAATTTCCGGCTGCACAGTTTCTTCCTGCAGCACTTCGGGTTCGGCTTTCTTTCTGGGCATATGTAGTTCCTCCTGTAATAATTATTTTCTGGCAAAGAAGCGGTGCGTGCCGTTTTCTTGCCGGATGGCAAAAATGACGGGTCTGGTGTATGAAAACGCCTCTGGCTTGATGCTATCAGGCAGCAGAGCAATGATCTTTTTGTCCTGCTGGATCTCATGCTCCGGCGGCGGATCACTGCCGGACACGATGACAAATTGCTTGAAGCTGGGTTCTCCAAGCGAGAAGCAGAGCAGAATATGTCTGTCCACGGCATAAAAATCCTGCGGCTGCGCCGCGGACAGCTCCAGCATCACGTCAATGGCTTCTATCCGCTGCGAAAACGCCTGTTTTCCGCATGGGCTGACAAGGCCATCCGAGATTTGCAGCAGTCCGCCCATCTGCATCTGCCGCGCACAGGCATTGGTTACGCGCACTGCATCGTCAAGCGAAGAAAAGGCAAACATCTTTTGCAGCAGCGTGGCAAGCTGCCGCTGTTCCGCGCAGCCGAGCTTTTCCAAGACCGCCAGCAGATATTTTTGCTGTTTTGTCAGCAGCATCAGTTTCGCCCCTTTCCCGGCGGCGAACGCAGCGAATTGAGATACGGATCAACCAGCAGGTCACTTTCCGTTTCCGTGATGCAGTTGTAGATAGTTGACATAACGTATTTCGTAGAATCCCTGACCGGCACATTCCGGTTCGCGTGCAGCTTGATCTCCGCTTCCTGCAAAACGAAATAGTTCAGCAGATGCAGCCGCGACCGCACCCGGCTTTGCGGCAGAACAGCCTGCCCGATGCGCAGATTGTCCGAGTAGAAAAGCCGCTCGATGGCGTTTTCAAAAACACGCGCCACCTCCGGCTCGAAATACGAAAGCTCACAAGCATCCAGAATGCCCGTGAGCTCTTTTTCATCGTTCGCCGGTCCGTCCTCCGAAGGTACGGATGGACTGACATCTGAGAAAGCTGTATCAGGTTGACTAAAATCAGTATTACTTGCGCCCGGATTCTGCGGTTCTGGAACATCAGAATCTGCGGTTCTAAAAGCAGGGATTCCGGGGTTCTGGGGCGGCAGATCCTGCAGCTCTTCCGCGTCAAGAAGCGCAGAATCCGTGGTTCTGGAACCGCAGGATTCATACTCCCTTGATGAAAACGGTGCGCATTCGTAGCTGGAATCATCGATGGGCGTGACGCTGGCCAGATAGATCTGATTGGCGTCGCCGCGCCCGCAGCGCTTTTCCCAGATGAGCTGAAGCTCCGCCAGCTTGCGAAACGCCGCCGTGACGCGCTGCTCGCAGATGCGAAGCTCCTTCGCCAGCGCTTTGCGGGGAAAGATCACGAACACCTCACCGGCATCATTTACCCAGCCGTTGCGCCGCGAAAGCTGAAAGCGGTTCAGGAGGAAGGTGTACGTCACCTTCGCGTCCAGACTCATATCCGCATAACGCGGGTCGAAAAATAACCATCGCGGCATCTGCATATGCCAGACGTTCTGCACGTCTGTCTGCCGCATGAGCCGGAAACTTGGATGCTCGGTCATCTTGGCTGCTTTCATGGGGATTCCTCCTGTTTCTATAAGTGAATAAGAAAAGGTGCAAATAACTCAGGAAATATTTGACGATGTGGTGCAAAAAACTACAGATAAAACTTGAAAAAAGGTGCAGGTTATATTATGATGAGTTCAAAAGCGTATGGAGGGATGAATCGTGGAACGAACCGCATTACAGAAGTTGGCGGATTGGGACAGCAATAAACGGAAAAAGCCATTGATCGTATGGGGTGCACGTCAGGTCGGAAAAACTTATTTGATACTGGAGCTTTTCGCGAAAAAATATTATCCAAACAGATACATTTACGTAGACTGTAAAAAAGAGGATGAAATCCGCGATTTTTGCTCAGGTACTGCAAACGCTGAAAAAATAATTGAATATATTTCCTTGCGAAAAGGGCAGCAACTCAACGAGCAGACGCTTCTGATTTTCGACGAGGTACAGGAATGCCCCAATATTCTTTCTTCCCTAAAATACTTCTGTCAGGATTATCGGGAGATTCCCGTTATTGCAACCGGCTCAATGGTGAGAATAAAGCTTCAGCGGGAAACCCATAAAAGAGGTGCAAGGGATAACGACAAATTCCTTTTCCCTGTCGGAAAGATCAATCAAATGACAGTTTACCCGATGACCTTTGATGAGTTTCTGATGAACAGCAATCAAATGCTTTTTGATGCCGTCCGGAACGCTTATGAACGCAGACAGCCGCTGGAACGACAGATCCATGAATTGGCCATGGAGCACGTGTATAAATATCTGCTTGTGGGCGGTATGCCTGAAGCGGTAGAGGCTTACATTGACGGCGGAAACTTACTTGAATCGAGAGAGATTCTGAAGGTGCTGTATGATAACTACCTTGCGGATATGGAACTGTATCAGGCGAGTCAGGAATCTGTCCTTCGTTCTCGTGCGCTGTTTCAGAACATTTACCGGGAATTGAACAGAGAATCCAAGAACTTTTCCCCGGGGCTTATTGAGGAAAAAAGCAAGACAAGGGACTATGCTACATCGATTCAATGGCTTACCATGGCTCATGTTGTAAACCAGTCCTTCCAACTCAAGGAGCACGTCACGATGCCGCTTATGCCAGACAGCGACAGCAGCTTCCGCTTGTTCCTGGGCGATATCGGTATGTTCTCGTACCAAAGCGGGATAAACGCGGCATCCTTTGTATCAAGTGAGCGCGAAAATACGTTGTCAGGCATCTTCTTTGAGAACTTTGTCGCAAACGAGCTGATAGCAAAAGAACACAAACTTTTCTATTGGCGGGGAAAATCGTCAGCGGAATTAGAGTTTATTGTCGAGTCTGATAATCGTCTCTACCCGATTGATGTAAAGAAAGGCAGAGGAACATTAAACTCACTTGAAAAGTTTTCAAACCATAACAAATTTGAATATGCAATCAAGGTCTCAAAGAATAATTATGGCTACGACCGGGAGCAAAAGCTGCTTACAATACCGCTTTACTTTATTCCTTTTGTGGCCAAGGATCTTGCCGATGGAAAAATGAGGGCTTAAGATCATTGCCGTTTGCAATTATGAATCCAAAATGGAATCCACCGTGCACTCCACCATTCCAATCTCATCACCCTCAGCCAGATCGTAGGCGGGCGGCTGCTCGCTGCGGTCTGGCTGCTTTTCATTGACCGGTGGTTTTGATCTGTGTGGCGTTTCTTTCTGCGCTGGGGCATGAGGCCTCTTTTGCGGTGCTGTCTCGGCTTCTTTTCTCCGCCACTCCGGGATGTAGTCAATGACGCGGCAGGTGGTGAGACCGGCGTAGTCCGGCAGCTCCTCCGGCGTCATCTTGTAGAGGAGCGCGGGCTTGTGTCCCTTGAACAGCGCCAGACACTTCCGGTTTTCCAAGCGCAGGACTTCATCG